>Ga0316626_10001070_pt1 | contig 11855 bp, 8 predicted proteins | sample OWC_Aug_T1_C1_D5_FD_207656 | JGI IMG/M metagenome (GOLD analysis project Ga0316626, IMG submission 207656) | Wetland soil microbial communities from Old Woman Creek delta, Ohio, United States - OWC_Aug_T1_C1_D5_A | ecosystem: Environmental > Terrestrial > Soil > Wetlands | place: USA: Ohio...
CAAGCTGGATCCGGTGATCGGCCGGGATGCGGAGATCGAGCGGGTCATCCAAGTGCTGAGCCGGCGGAAGAAGAATAACCCGGTGCTCATCGGCGAAGCGGGGGTCGGCAAGACGGCCATCGTGGAGGGGCTCGCGTTGCGCATCGTGGCCAGCAACGTGCCCGAGCTCCTGCTTCGAAAGCGGGTGGTGCAGCTGGATCTCGCCGGCATGGTGGCGGGCACCAAGTATCGCGGGCAGTTCGAGGAACGCCTGAAGGCCGTGGTCAAAGAGATCCAGCAGTCCAGCACGGTGATCCTGTTCATCGACGAGCTGCACACCCTGGTGGGCGCGGGGGCGGCCGAAGGGGCCATCGACGCCAGCAACATGCTGAAGCCGGCGCTGGCCCGCGGAGAGCTCCAGTGCATCGGGGCCACCACCATGGACGAGTACCGCAAGTACGTGGAGAAGGATCGCGCCCTAGAGCGCCGATTCCAGGCCATCCACGTCGGCCCGCCCAGCGTGGACGAGACTATCCGCATCCTGCGCGAGATCAAGGATCGCTACGAGACGCACCACCAGGCGCTGATCACGGACGAAGCGGTGGTGGCGGCCGCGCGGCTTTCGCAGCGGTATATCGCCGATCGGTTCCTGCCGGACAAGGCCATCGACGTCATCGACGAGGCGGGGGCCCGCGCCCGCCTGAAGGGTATGATGCTCCCCTCCGAGCTCAGGGAAATGGAGAACGAGGCGGAGCGCCTACGGACCCAAAAGGAGGACGCCATCCGGACCCAGGCCTTCGAGGTGGCGGCCCGCCTGCGGGACACCGAGCGCAAGCTCCGGGCGGAGCTGGAGGAGCGCAAGAGCGAGTGGAAGGAGCAGCGCTCCAAGGCCAAGACCAAGGTGACGGAAGAGGATGTGGCCTACGTGGTGGCCAAATGGACCGGGATTCCTCTGCAGCAGCTGGAGGAGGCCGAATCGGCCAAGCTCCTGCGCATGGAGGCCGAGCTGTCCCGCCGGGTGGTCGGTCAGGAGGAGGCCATCAAGGCGGTCTCGCGCGCCATCCGGCGCTCGCGGGCCGGCGTCAAGAACCCGAACCGTCCGGTCGGCTCGTTCATTTTCCTGGGGCCCACCGGCGTGGGGAAGACCGAGTTGGCCAAAGCCCTGGCGGAGTTCCTCTTCGGCACCGAGGACGCCCTCGTCCGGGTGGACATGTCGGAGTACATGGAGCGCTTCTCGACCTCGCGGCTGATCGGCGCCCCGCCGGGGTACATCGGGTACGACGACTCGGGGCAGCTTACCGAGAAGGTCCGGCGGCGTCCGTTCTCCCTGGTCCTGCTGGATGAGATCGAGAAAGCCCATCCGGAAGTCTTCAATCTGCTTCTGCAAATTCTGGAGGACGGCCGGCTGACGGACAGTTACGGCCGTGTCGTGGATTTTCGCAACACCATCCTGATCATGACCTCCAACGTGGGGACGCGGCAGTTCACCCTGCACGCGAATCTGGGATTCGCAAAGTCGGGGGATGAGACGTACTCGTACGACAAGATGCGGGAAACGGTCCTGAACGAGCTGAAGCGCGCCTTCAACCCGGAGCTGCTGAACCGGATCGACGAGGTCACGGTGTTCCACCCCTTGACGCTGGCCCACATGCGCCAGATCGTCGAGTTGATGCTGGCCCGGCTGCAGGAACAGCTGAAGGACCGGCAGATGAGCCTCCAGGTGGACGACGAGGCGAAAGAGTTCCTGATCCAACAGGGGTTCGATCCAAACTACGGTGCGCGGCCGCTGCGGCGGGCCATCCAGCGGCACGTGGAAGACGCGCTGGCGGAGGAGGTGCTGCGCGGCCGGTTTGCGGAAGGGGCGGCGGTGCGCATTCGGAAGGCGGAGGGTGCCGGCCTGCTCTTCGAGGCGGCCGAGGTGGTGGAGGCGACCCCATAGCAGGCTGCTGAAGAAGGCCGATTCCCATCGTCGTGATGGGTCGGCCATCCTCCGGACGAAGACCCGGTGTGCCGTCCCGCGACGTCGCAGGACATCGGGATCTTGGTTGAGCAGCCTGGGGGAAAAGCGCACTTTATTCCCAATGTGCTGGGCTCGGTCCAATCGTGCGGCGAGCCGGAAAAATTGCCCCTGCGGGGGCAATTTTTTCTTGGCAATTCGGGATGTTGATGGTACCGTCCCTCAACGTTTCCCCGGATGGGGCTCGCGCGAAGGATATGGCTTTTCATGAGACCTTGCCCACGCCCGTGACGTCGCTCCGATCGGCTCCACGCGTTCCATTCATGGTGTTCTGCCTCCTGTCCTTGGTCCTTCCGGGCTGGGTCCGGGCTCAGGACCAACCGCTCGTGACGCAGATCGATGTCGTGGGCGCCAGGAAGGTCGAAGAGTCCACCGTCCGTTTCAAGCTCAAGACCCGCGTCGGCGATGCCTATTCGCCCGAGGTCGTGCGCGAAGACATCAAGGCGCTCTACAGCTTGGGCTATTTCGAAGACATCGTCGTTCAGGCGGACATCTTCGAGGGCGGGCTGAAGCTGAGCTTCGTCTTATACGAGAAGCCGAGCATCCAGAGCATCAAGATCGTCGGCGCCAAGAAGCTCACTCCCGACAAGGTGAAGGGGAAGATCGATTTGGTCGAGGGGGCCATCGTTCCCCCCGGGTCGCTCACCAAGAATGCCGAGAAGATCCGCCTCTTCTACGAGGAGGAGGGATACTATCAGGCCCGCGTGGAGGGCAAAGAGGAGCGGATCTCGCCCCAGGAAGTGACGGTCACCTTCGACATCGTGGAAGGGAACAAGTTCGACGTCGGCGAGATCCGGATCGTGGGGAACAAGTACCTCAAAGAGAAGGATATCAAGAAGAAGCTCCAGACGTCGGAGCTCTTCCTGTGGTTCTTCGGCGGGACGCTGAAGCGCGAAGAGCTCCGGCGGGACCTCGACCGCATCCGCGTCTACTACCTGGACAACGGGTTCCTCGACATTGTGGTGGAGGATCCCGAGATCGAGATCAAGGAAGCCGAGCGAAAGCTGCGCGTGGTGATTCGCGTCGAGGAGGGTCCGCAGTACCGGATCGGGACCCTGACCGTGAAGGGAAACAGCCTGTTTCCGGAGGCGGACATCCGACGCCTGATCCGGACGCAAAGCGGGGGCATTTTCAGCCGCGAAATGCTGCAGGGAGACGTCGTGGCGATCACCGACCGCTACGCCGAGCGCGGCTACCTCTTCGCCGACGCGGCCCCGATCACCGACATCCACCGCGCCGAGCACCTCGTTGACGTCGCCCTGGAGATCACCGAGGGCCGGCAGGCGTTCATCAACCGGATCGAGATCGTGGGCAACGTGCGAACGCGCGAGAAGGTGGTCCGGCGCGAGGTCGCGTTGATCGAGGGCGACGTGTTCAACAGCGCCCTCCTGCAGGTCAGCCGTCGGAACCTGGAGCGGCTTGGATTCTTCGAGAATGTGAAGCTGGAGACCCGGCGCGGCACGGCCGAGGACAAGGTCGACGTGGTCGTAGACTTGAAAGAAAAACCCACGGGGAGCTTCAGCATCGGCGGCGGCTTCAGCTCTGTCGACGGCGTCATTGGGGCGGTCAGCCTTTCTCAGAGCAATCTCTTCGGTTATGGAAAGCGAGGGAGTGTGTCGGCGCAGGTCGGCCAGAATGCCAACCGGTTCAACCTCGTCTACTTCGATCCGTACTTCTGGGATAGCAATTTCACGTTCAACATGCGCGGGTACAAGACGGATACGGATTACAAGAACAATCAAGGCTTCAACATGGAAACGATCGGGGGGGCGTTCACCCTCGGGCATCGGCTGTTCGAAAGGGTGTTCGGCTCGTTGACCTACCTCATCGAGGACGTCCTCATCAAAGACCTGGACGCGAACGCGCCGCCTCTGATTGTGCAACAGGCGACGCAGAACGGTGGCTGGTCCTTGACCAGCGCGCTCACTGCTGCCGTCGCGCGCGACACCCGCGACTCATTTACGGAGCCCACCCGGGGCAGCCGCACGCAAATTTCCGCCACGTACGCGGGCGGCATCCTCGGGGCCGACAACAACTTCACGAAGTTTGCCGTCGAGTCGTCCCGGTACTGGCCGATGTGGTGGAAGCTGGTGCTCAACCTGCGCGGCACGTTCTGGTACGGGGACTCGTTCGACGACACGCCCCAACTGCCGGTGCAAGAGCGGTTCTTCTTGGGCGGGGCGACCACGGTCCGCGGATTCAAAAATTTCACGCTCGGCCCGAAAGACCCCGTGACCGGCGGGGAGACCGGGGGCAACAAGGCCTTCTTCGTAAACACGAACGTGTTCTTTCCACTACTCGAGGCCATGCGGCTGCGCGGCGTGGTGTTTTTCGACATCGGCAATAACCTGGACGAACGGAACAGCCTCGAGGATCTGTTCACACAGGACGTGCGGTACACCGCCGGCATCGGCATTCGCTTCATGTCACCCATCGGCGCGATCAGTTTGGACTGGGGGTTCAACCTGAACCAGCGTGAAGGGGAGAGGTTCCAGGTGCTGCATTTCAGCGGGGGGGCGTCGTTCTGACCGCAGCCCGTGCGGGGTCAGGCGGGCGGCAGGGTGGGCGCCGCGCGCCGTGCGGTGCGCGTGGGTGGCTGAGTCGGTTGGGCATGTCGCGGGGGCCTGGCGCGTTCGGGCGGGGGACAGGAGGGAGAAAGCAACGTGAATAGGGGCTGCGAAGCAACAGGGCGATCGGTCGCAATCCTCGGCGTGTGTATGGCGTGCATGCTGGCGTGGGCTGAGCTAGCTTGGGCGGCGCAAACGATCAAGATCGGCGTGGTGGACGTGCAACAGGTCCTCAATCAATCCCAGCGCGGCCAGGCCGTCAAGCAGAAGCTGGAACAGGAGCGGCTGGGACGCCAGAAGGAGCTGGACACGCGGCAACAGGAGCTGGTCAAGCTCCAAGCGGAATACGAGAAACAGGCGCCCGTCTTGAGCGAGCAGGCCAAGCGCGAGAAGAAGGAGGCGGTGGAACGACGGTTCCGGGACGCTCGGCGGGTGGCGGAGGACGCCAATCGGGATTTCGAGAAGAGAGTGCGGGAAGCGGAGATGGAGACCACGCGCGAGATTTTCGCCGTCATCCAGGAGTACGGCAAGGACCAGGGGTTCAGCGTCGTGCTGGAGCGAAGCAGCATCGTCTTCGGTGCGGCGGCCGTGGACGTGACCGCCGACATCATCAAACGATACGACGGCAAGGCCGCAAAGTAGCGGGGCATCCGCTGCGTCGGGACAAGTTCCCGATCGGAGTTGGGGGCAAACGTGCGACTGGGCGCTTTGGCCGAACGGATCGGGTGCCGGCTGGAAGGCGACGGCGGGATCGAGGTCGCGGAGGTCCGGGCGCTCGATGAGGCGGGACCGACAGACCTGACGTTCGTCGCCGACGCGAAGCGCGTCGCGCAGCTGCCAGCCTCGCGAGCCGGTGCGGTGATCCTCCCGGAATCCGCGCCCGCCATGGACCGCCCGGCCCTCCGCACGTCCAACCCCTACCTCGCCCTCGCGCGGGCCCTGGCGGTGTTCCACCCCGCGGATCGTGTCGTTCCCGGGGTGCACGCCACGGCCGTGGTCGCCGCCGACGCGCGGGTGGACGCGGGGGCCTCCGTCGGGCCGCTCTGCGTGATCGCGTCCGGGGCGGAGATCGACGCCGGGACGCTGCTCGACGCCCAGGTCTTCGTCGGGGCGAACGTGCGTATCGGCCGCGATTGCCGGATCTTTCCGCAGGTCACGCTGCGCGAAGGGACCCGGCTCGGAGATCGGGTGACGGTCCACGCCGGGGCGGTTATCGGGGCGGACGGATTCGGGTACGCCCGCGAAGGGACGCGCTACGTGAAGATTCCGCAAGTCGGGCGGGTCGTCCTCGAGGACGACGTGGAGATCGGGGCCAACGTAACCATCGACCGGGCGACGCTGGGTGCGACGCGGATCGGGCGGGGAACCAAGATCGACAACCTCGTGCAGATCGCCCACAACGTCCAGGTCGGCGAGGACACCGTGATCGTGGCCCAGGTCGGCATTTCGGGGAGCTCACGGATCGGTTCCCGCGTGACCCTTGCCGGTCAGGTGGGCGTGGTGGACCACGTCCGCATCGGCGACAATGCGGTGGTCGGCGCCCAGTCCGGCGTCGGCCGGGACGTTCCGGACGGTGCCATGGTGTGGGGATCGCCGGCTGCACCCCATTTGGAGTACAAGCGACAACTGGCCGCGATGGCGCGCTTGCCGCGGCTCGGCAAGGCGCTGCGGGCCCTTGAGGAGCGCCTGCGCGCCCTGGAAGCTCGATTGGAGCGCTGAGGGGTGCCCGGAGAGGCGAACACATGATCGGCCTCAAAGAGATCCAAGAGGTGCTGCCGCACCGGTATCCGTTCCTGCTCGTGGACCGCATTGTCGAGATCGATCTAGGCAAGCGGGTGGTGGGACTGAAGAACGTCAGCATCAACGAAGCGTTCTTCGCGGGTCATTTTCCCGGGCACCCGATCATGCCCGGCGTGCTCATCCTGGAGGCCATGGCTCAGGTGGGCGGCTTCCTGCTGATGCGCAGCGTAGGCGCGCGGTCCGAGAAGAAGGTCGTGTACTTCACCGGGATCGACGGGGCACGTTTTCGGCGTCCGGTCGTCCCCGGGGACCAGATCCGCTTCGAGGTGGAGTTCCTGAAGTGGCGCCGACAAATGTGTCGCCTGAAGGGGACGGCGCTGGTGGACGGAAAGGTGGCCGCAGAGGCGGAGATGAGCGCGGTCGTCGTCGATCGCGATCCGCAGGAGCCGCCGCCTAGCCCGATCGTGGTGTAGGGAGCGGCGTGTGGCCACGGTGCATCCGACGGCGGTGATCGAGCCGGGCGCGGAGTTCGACGACGGGGTGCAGATCGGCCCCTACGCGATCGTCGGGGCCCATGTGCGCATCGGCGCCCGCACGGTTGTGGGCAGCCATACGGTGTTGGAGGGAAGGGTCGAATTCGGCTCTGACTGCCAGATCGGCTCCCACGTCGTGATCGGCGCACCCCCGCAGGACCTGAAGTATCGAGGAGAGCCGACACGCGTGGTGATCGGCGACCGGACACTGGTGAGAGAGTTTGCCACCGTGCATCGGGCGAGCGCGGGCGGACATGGAGTCACCACCATCGGTTGCGATTGCTACCTCATGGCCTATGTCCATGTGGCTCACGACTGCCAGCTGGAGGAGGGCGTGATCATGGCGAATCAGGCCACCCTCGGTGGGCACGTAGAGATCGGACGGCACGCCATCATCAGCGGCTTGACCGCCTTGCATCAATTCGTCCGGATCGGCGAGTATGCGTTCGTGGGTGGATGTTCCGGCATTAACCAGGACATTCCGCCGTACGTCAAGGTCCAAGGGGTGCCGGCGAAACCTCTCGGACTGAACGCGGTCGGCCTCCGGCGTCACGGTTTCTCCAATGAGACCATTCATGCCCTCAAGGAGGCCTACCGAACCGTCTTCCTCTCCGCCCTAAATACATCGCAGGCGCTGGAGCGGATGGAGAAGGAACTCCCCTCGTCTGCCGAAGTCCAACGCTTCATCGACTTCATCAAGCGATCCCAGCGCGGGATCAGCAAGTAGCCGCTGATGGACGCGGTCGGGATCATCGCGGGCGGCGGGCGGCTCCCCTTCGTTGCGGCGACGGAGGCGCGCGCGCAGGGGCGTCGGGTGGTGGCGGTCGGCCTCCGCGGCGAGACAGACCCCGCGCTGGCCGAGGTGGTGGACGCCCTGCACTGGGTTCGCCTGGGCCAGCTGGGCGCCGTGGTCAAGAGTTTCCGCCGGGAGGGAGTGCGCGAGGCGCTGCTGCTCGGCAAGGTGGACATCACCCACCTGTTCTCCCGCATCCGGCCGGACCTCCTGGGCGCGCGGGTGCTGTTCAAGGCGCGCGACCTGCGCGGCGACAGCGTGCTCGAGGCGATCGTCGAGACGCTGCGGGGCGAAGGGATCACGATCCTGGAGACGCCCCCGTTTCTGACGCCTTTGATGCTGCAGGCCGGCCTCCTCACGCGGCGGGCCCCCAGCGGCCAGGAGCAGCGGGATATCACCCTGGGTCGCGAGGTTGGCCGCCAGATCGCGGGGCTGCGCATCGGGCAGACGGTGGTCCTGAAGAACGGGACCGTCGTGGCCGTGGAGTCGGTGGAAGGGACCGACGCCGCCATCCGACGGGGCGGCCAGTTGGCCCGCGGGGGCGTCGTCGTCGTGAAAGTGGCGCGGGCGGACCAGGATCTCCGCTTCGATCTGCCGACCATCGGATCGGAGACGCTGGCGGCGCTGCGGGACGCCGCCGCCACGGCCCTGGCGCTGGACGCGGGCCGAACGCTCGTGCTGGATCGGGAGCGATTTGTGCGCGGCGCGGATGCGCTGAACCTCGCCGTGGTCGCGGGCTAGCCGCCGCCACGGGGAATCGGCCCGCGCGGGTCGCGGGCGGCTGCGGGGATGTCGTGGACGGCAAGGCAGGCAACATCAAGATCGCGGTGATCGGCGTGGGGCATCTAGGGCAGCACCACGCTCGCATCTACACCGAGTTGCCCGGTGCGGAACTGGTGGCGGTGGCGGACCTGTCGGAGACGCGGCGCCGAGAGGTGGGCGGGCGGCTCAAGGTCCCGGCCGTGGCGGACTATCGGTCCCTCATCGGCAAGGTGGACGCCGTGAGCGTGGCCGTGCCGACCGGCGCCCACTATCCCATTGCCCTGACGTTCCTGCAAGCAGGGAGCGACGTCCTGGTGGAGAAACCGATCACCCAGACGGTGGGAGAAGCGGATGTCCTCATCGCGGCCGCCGCCAAGGGGGGGCGCATTCTGCAGGTGGGACACAGCGAGCGCTACAACGGAGCCGTGCGCGCTCTGGCCGGCCAGGTGCAGGATCCGGGGTTCATCGAGGTGCACAGGATGGGGCCGTTCCCGGGCCGCGGGACGGACGTCGACGTCGTGCTGGACCTGATGATCCATGACATCGACATCGTCCTCACCCTGGTCAAGTCCCCCGTCACCTCCGTGAGCGCCGTGGGCGTTCCCGTGGTTTCGGGCCAGGTCGACATCGCGAACGCGCGCCTGGAGTTCGCCTCCGGCTGCGTGGCGAACATCACGGCCAGCCGGGTCAGCGGCGAGCGGTTGCGGAAGATCCGCGTGTTCCAGCGCGACACGTACTTCGTCCTGGACTACGCCAGCCAGGAGTTGAACCTGTTTCGCAAGACCTCGGGCGACGGGTCCGGGAAGGCCCGCCTGACGCGGATCGAGGTCCCCGTCGCCCGCGTGGAGCCGCTCCGGCAGGAACTGGACGATTTCCTGGAGAGCGTCCGAACGCGGCGGCCGCCGTTGGTTCCCGGCGAGGCGGGGCGCGAAGCGGTCGCGGTCGCCGCCCAGATCATCGAGCGGCTTTGACAGGCTGCTGAAAAAGGCCCATCTGCGGCGTGCCGCCTTGCATCTGGACCTTTTTGAGCAGCCTGGGCAAGAACGGGTTCTTCAGCGTCGCGCTATGTGCGGCGAGTAGCGGTACGCGCGGAGGGAAGTGGCACGGTGTCCGAGGGGCAGGTCAGTCCATCCGTAAGCGACCGGATCGCAATTGTGGCGGGCGAGGCGTCCGGCGATCTCCACGGCGCCGGGTTGGTGGAGGCCCTGCGACGGCACGCGCCACGGCTTGCGTTCAGCGGAATGGGGGGAGTGCGGATGCGCGCGGCCGGCGTCCGCCTCCTGGCCGATGCGGGCGAGACGGCGGTCGTGGGCGTGAGCGAGCTGTGGGAGAAGCGCCGAGCGTTGCGGTCGGCGCTCCGTGCGCTGCGGGGGCATCTCGCCGAGGCCAGCCCCGCTTTGCTCATCTGCATTGACTTTCCGGACTTCAACCTCCTCCTGGCACGCACGGCTCGCCGACTCGGCATCCCGGTGTGCTACTTCATCAGCCCGCAGGTCTGGGCGTGGCGTCGCGGCCGCGTGCGGACGATCCGGCGGTTGGTCCGGAAGATGCTCGTGCTGTTTCCGTTCGAGGAGACCCTGTACCGAGCGGCTGGGGTAGACGTGGCCTTCGTGGGGCATCCCCTCTTGGACACCTTGGCGACGGTCCCGCCGCGCGAGCGGTGTCGCGAGCGGCTCGGCGTCGCGGACGGCGTGAAGGTGCTGGGGCTGTTACCGGGGAGCCGTGCCGCGGAGATCCGACGGCACCTTCCGCTCCTGCTGGAGGCCGCGGGCAGAGTCCGCGCCGAGGAGTCGGGCGTCGCGGTGCTCTTGGGCCTCAGTGACATGGCGGACCGACCGGCCGTGGAGGCGGCGGTGGCGCGCGCGCGCGTCGCCGTCCAGGTGATCCAGGGGCGTACCCACGAGGTCATGCGCGCGGCCGACTTCCTGCTGGCCGTGTCCGGTACCGTGACCCTGGAGGCGGCCATCCTGGAAACGCCCATGTTGATCACGTACAGGCTGGGTCCCGTGTCCGCCTGGTTGGCCCGACTGCTCATCCGCGTCCCCTTTGTGGGTCTGCCGAATCTGGTGGCGGAGCGGGCCATCGTCCCGGAACTGCTCCAACGCGACGCCACGCCGGGACGGCTGGCTGCGACGGCCCTCGACGTTCTCCGATCGCTCGGCCGGCAGGGGGCGATGCGCGCGGCGCTGGCGGACGTCCGGCGACGTCTGGGGGAACCCGGCGCGCTCGATCGGGCCGCGCGGGAGATCGTACTCCTCCTGCCCGCGGCCCGACGCGGAGGAGCCTAGAAAGCATGTCCTGGCTGTACAGTGCGGGTCTCGGCGTCTTTCTGCTGGGTCTGGCGCCGAGCGTCCTGTGGCAGATGCTGCTGCGAGGCAAGTATCGGCGCGGGATCGGCGAGCGGTTCGGCGGCGCGGCGCCCTGGCAGGGCGCCGCGGCGCCGCTGTGGCTCCATGCGGTATCGGTGGGGGAAGTGATGGCCGCCGCGCCGTTGGCCCGACTGCTCGTGGCGCGGCATCCGGACGTGCCCCTGCTGGCCTCCACCACGACCGAGACGGGGAGGGCGGTGGCCGAACAGCGGCTTCCGGCCGCCCGCTTCGTCTTTTTCCCGCTCGACTTCGGCTGGAGTGTACGGCGCGCGCTGCGTGGGTTGCGGCCCCGCGCCGTGCTGCTGATTGAGACGGAGCTCTGGCCGAACTTCCTCGCCGCCTGCGCCGCGGAGGGCATCCCGGCGGTGGTCATCAACGGGCGGATTTCCCCGCGCTCATTCCCGCGCTACCGTCTGATCCGGCCGTGGTTCCGCCCGGTCCTGCGGCACGTGCGGCTCTTCTGCATGCAGAGCGCGGCGGATGCGGAGCGAATTCTGGCGCTCGGGGCGCCGGCGGAGCGGGTCGCCGTCACCGGCAACCTCAAATACGATCTTCCCGCCTTGGAACAGGCGGTGGACCGGGACGCGATTCGCGCGGGGCTGGCCCTGCCGGCGGATCGTCGCCTGGTGGTGGCGGGGAGCATCCATCGGGGTGAGGATGAGCCGGTGATCGAGGCGTACAAGGCCGCCGCGTCCTCCCGCCGGGATTTGTGTTTGCTCTTGGCTCCCCGACATCCGGAGCGACTCGAAGAGGTGGAGCGGGTTGCGACGCGGGCGGGTGTTGCCTGTGTGCGTCGCAGCCGCCTTCCGGGCGAAGCCCCGCAGCCGGGGGGCGCGATCCTCCTGGACACCATGGGGGAGCTGGCGCGACTCTACGCGGTCGCCAGCGTGGTCTTCATCGGAGGGAGTCTGATCCCCCACGGGGGGCAGAACATCCTGGAGCCGGCCGCCTACGGGCGCCCCGTGCTGCACGGGCCGCACATGGGAAATTTTGCCGAAATGCGCGATCTGTTCCAGGCGGCGAGGGCCGCGGTCGAGGTCGTCGACGGCAGGTCGCTGTCCGAGGCGCTGCAGGCGCTGCTCGACGATCCCGTCG
>Ga0316626_10001071_pt1 | contig 11854 bp, 13 predicted proteins | sample OWC_Aug_T1_C1_D5_FD_207656 | JGI IMG/M metagenome (GOLD analysis project Ga0316626, IMG submission 207656) | Wetland soil microbial communities from Old Woman Creek delta, Ohio, United States - OWC_Aug_T1_C1_D5_A | ecosystem: Environmental > Terrestrial > Soil > Wetlands | place: USA: Ohio...
ATGCTGCGGCCGAGCGGGCGCCGGCCGGTGCGCACCAAGAGATGCGCATGGTTGGACACCAGCGCCCAGGCGTACACGACCCAGGCGCCGGTTTCCGCCAGCGTGGCCAGGCGCGCCACGAAGTCGGTCCGGTCCCGGTCGTCGCGGAAGAGCGCGGTCCGCTCAATCCCCCGCACCATGACGTGGTGGAGGGTCCCCGGGGCATCGAGGCGGGGTTGGCGCGGCATCGTGATGGCACTGTAGCATGAGTCGTCATAAGATGCAACGTCCCCTACTGTGTCCCGTGTGTCCCGTCTTCGTCCCGTATTTCGCGGCCCGTATTTCGTTCCGTATTGGATGCACGGCCGGGGGCGTCTCAAAGCTTGCGGGGATCCGCAAGCCGTCGGCGCGCAACCGCGCTTCAAGCGCTTTCGTTGACGCTGCTTCCGCCTCCGTGGTAGCCTCCGCTGAAGAATCGGTAACTCGACGATTTGGCAACTTGGCAATCAGGCAACTCAATTGTCGGCCAGTCCTCTTCTCCAATGTGCCGAGTTGCCCAATCGCCAAGTCGCCCAATTGACCAGTTGCGCAGTTGCCAAGTTGCCGGTTTGCCGAAGAAAGGCCCCACGATGAGCGCGTCTTCCGGCCGGGTGATTGTACCCCTGGACGTCCCGACACTCGCCGAAGGCGTGGCGCTGGCGAGGCGTCTCGCGGGGCACGTGGCCGCCGTCAAGATCGGGAAGCAGCTTTTCACCGCGGAAGGTCCCGCCGCGATTCGGGCGATGCACGACCTCGGACTCCGGGTCTTCTTGGACCTGAAGTACCATGACATTCCAAATACCGTAGCGGGGGCTGTGGCGGCGGCGAAATCCCTGGGCGTGTGGCTGCTGAACGTCCATGCCAGTGGGGGCGCGGAGATGATGCGGGCCGCGGCGAAGGCGGTGGCAGGGCCGGACCGCCCGCTTGTAATCGCCGTCACCGTGCTCACCAGTTTCTCCGAGGACGCATACCGCGCCATTATGGGCACCTCGCGGACCATCGAAGCGCAAGTGCTCCACCTCGCGCGGGAAACGAAGGCCGCGGGACTGGACGGCGTCGTGGCGTCGCCGCACGAGGTCCGCGTCATCCGCCAGGAATGCGGGCCGGGCTTCCTCCTCGTGACGCCTGGCGTCCGGCCGGCGGATGCCGCGCGGAACGACCAACAGCGCGTCATGACGCCCGCCGAAGCCGTCCGCGCCGGCGCCGACTACCTGGTCATCGGCCGCCCGATCACGGCCGCGCCGGACCCGGTCGAAGCGGCGCAGCGAATCGACGCGGAATGCGAATTGCGGATCGCGGAATAGGGGGTGTCCTTCAGCATCCGTCAATCCGCATTCCGCAATCCGCACTTGGGATGATCGAAACTCCAGTCAGAGGTGCCGCATGTTGACCGATGCAGACAAGAAACTGATCAACCACATGTACGCCATCCAGGCTTTGAAGTTCGGCGAATTCAAGCTGAAGTCGGGTGCTTTGTCGCCGTTCTACGTGGATCTTCGCGTCATCATTTCCTATCCGACGATTCTTCAGGCCATCGCCCAGCGTATACTGGCACTGCTCGCACCGCTCACGTTCCAGCGCGTCGCGGGCATCCCCTATGCCGGACTCCCCATCGCCACGGCGGTGTCCCTGGCAGGAAGCTTCCCGATGATTTACGCGCGGAAAGAGGCCAAGGACCATGGAATCAAGAGAGTCATCGAAGGCAAGTTCGCGGCTGGCGAGACGGTCGTGTTGATAGACGACGTGATCACCGACGGGGCGAGCAAATTCGAGGCGGCCGAGCCGCTTCTGCAGGCCGGCCTGGTCGTCAGGGACTTTGCCATCTTCCTGGATCGAGAGCAGGGGGGAGCGGATCGGTTACGCGAGAAAGGGTACGCGCTCCACAGCGCTCTCCGGATCTCGGACGTCCTCGCGCATCTGAAAGACGAGGGCCACCTTCCGCCCGATCAGTTCGTGCGGTGCACGGATTTTATCGCCACGGTCCGCTTCTAATGTTGACCCGAAATATTCTTCCCCACCACGGCACCAAGGCACGACGAGAGATGGGGAGACCGGGAATCAGAACTCGTAGGCCATCGCCGGTCCCGTTGGAGGCCGCTCGGACGAGCCCCGTGAATAGGTAGGCTCCGTTTTCTTGGTGCCTTGGTGCCTTGGTGGTACCAGCGTCTTTGCGGTACGGAGTTAGCTCGTGACGCTTGAGTTGTTTCCCCGCGAACCCGCCTCCCAGACGAGCAAGAAGGCCGCTCCTCTTGCCGATCGGATGCGGCCGCGGAGTCTGGAGGAGTTTGTCGGGCAGTCCCACCTCCTGGGCGAGGGAAAGGTCCTTCGCATCGCCTTGACGCAGGGCGAGATTCCTTCCCTGATTTTCTGGGGGCCACCCGGAACCGGCAAGACGTCCCTCGCGATGCTCATCGCGAGTCATGTCCAGGCGGCCTTTGTGCCCTTCTCTGCCGTCACGGCCGGTATCAAGGAGATCAAGGAAGTCATCGCCGAGGCGGACCGACGGCTGCGTGGAGCCGGCCAGCGGACGGTGCTGTTCGTGGACGAGATCCACCGCTTCAACAAGGCACAGCAGGACGCCTTCCTGCCTCACGTCGAGCGCGGAACCATCACCCTCATCGGCGCCACGACGGAGAACCCTTCTTTCGAGGTGATCGCGCCGTTGCTCTCCCGAACCAAAGTCCTGGTCCTCCAGCCCCTCTCCGACCCAGAGGTCGGCCAGATCCTGACCCGGGCCCTGACCGACACGGAGCGCGGGCTCGGCCGCACGGGCGTCCAGGCGGCGCCGGAGGTCTCGGAGGCCATTGCACGCTGGGCCAACGGGGACGCGCGCGCCGCCCTGAATCTCCTGGAACTGTCCGCCCGCCTGGCCGCTGCTGGGCCCGATCCGGGCGTCATCACCTTGGCCGTCGTCCAAGAGGCCGCGCAGCACAAGAGCCTCCTGTACGACAAGGCGGGCGAGGAGCACTACAACCTGATCTCCGCCCTCCACAAGAGCCTTCGCGGCAGCGACCCGGACGCGGCCCTCTATTGGCTGGCCCGCATGCTGGCCTCGGGCGAGGATCCTTTGTACGTCGCGCGGCGCCTCGTCCGCTTCGCTTCCGAGGACATCGGAAACGCCGACCCGCGGGCTCTGACGCTGGCCGTAGCGGCCAAGGACGCCTATCACTTCCTCGGCAGCCCCGAGGGCGAACTGGCCCTCGCCCAGTGCGTGACCTATCTAGCGACCGCCCCCAAGTCCAATGCCGTCTACGCCGCCTTCGGAGCGGCGAAATCCGACGTTGCCTCGGCCCCCGCTGAACCCGTGCCGTTGCACATCCGGAACGCTCCAACTGCGTTGATGAAGGAGTTGGGTTACGCAGAAGGATACAAGTACGCCCACGACTACGAGGGCGCCCACGTCGAGCAGGACTACCTTCCCGAGCGACTCCGCGGCCGCGTGTACTACCGCCCCTCCGATCGTGGCTTGGAGGCCGAGATCAAGAAGCGCCTGGCCGCGTGGCGAAAGAAAGGCTGAACGGCCGCCGCAGCCGTGACGCTTCCTGTGTTCCGATGACGGCCTTTTCCGCGAGCATTTCTTGCGAATGGATTATCATTGCAAATCTGAAGTTCAATTTTAGAATTGCAGCACTGATTGACGGGTTTGACAAGACCGTGGTTGATCGGATGTTTACTGGGTTCCCGGCCGTGGGATTCTGGAGGGCGTGTGAGCAACTTAACGATGATTTATTGGAAGGGGAACAAGTTCTGGCTCGGCAAACTCAAGGAGCACCCGGAAATCATGACGCAGGGCCGTACGCTAAAGGAGCTCGAGGCGAATCTGCGTGACGCCTATCGAATGATGTTTCTGGTGGTCCCGTCGGCCATCTGAGCCAGCCGGATACTTGTGCGTCTTGTGCATCTTGTGGCGAGAAGTTCAGGCCCATCTCCGACGTTCTCTCCTTCTCCGCTCGGGATCCCACCACGACAACTACCTCAAGCCGCGGACCGGCCAGAAACAGCCCGTGCCGCGACATGCGGAAATCGAAGATCGTCTCGCCGCACACATTCGGAAGTACCTCGGCCTCGGTCGCCCGAAGCAACCGGATACCAACAAGCGATCGGACTCGGCTGCTGGATAAGCCGGCTCATGTCCAACGTGCCAGCCGCATACGTTCGTCATTCGTGGATACAAGCCGTCGTAGAGAGCAATGCCGATACCGATATTTCAAGACCTGACCCCAGTCGTGGTTGTTATCCCGATATCATTTGCCGGCGCACAGGAGGCTTCAAAGGGAGGCGAACAACGGAGCGTCACTGGACGCTTCGCTGTGTTAAATGGCTTGACTTGTCTTATTTGGCAACGTCCCGTATTACGTCCTGGACGCTTCGCTGTGTTAAATGGCTTGACTTGTCTTATTTGGCAACGTCCCGTATTACGTCCCCAACCGAATCTCGTCAGCGTTGGGAATACTGGACTTCACTTTCGCGCACCACCTTGTCTCGAAAGTACCGGCTCAGCTCGGCAGGGGTCCGAAGGTCGACTTTTCTCCCTCGGAGCGCAGAGAGTTCTAACTCCATTCCCACAATCTTCAGGATACCAGGCGTACAACCGGGCTCGAATTCGACCAAGACGTCCACATCACTGTCCGGGCGAAAATCGTCTCGGAGGACAGAGCCGAAGAGCGCGAGCTTGCGGATGCGATGCGTCTTGCAGAACTCGGACACTTCCGCTTGAGGCAAAACGATCTTGGTGCGTCCCATCCCTTTCCTCCCCGAACACACGATATCTTTATACCCATCATCATTCCCGCTGCAAGCCGATTCTTCGTTGAATCGCCGGAATGAACCGAAACGCTTCGCCACAAAACGCACAAGTGGCACACGGGGCGCTATTCCAAGGGATTCCGGGCATGGTTACGGGAAGCAAAAATCCAGCGGTTTCAGCGCTCGGCTGGAACGAATCTACATGGAGAAGCTGGCAGGAAGGAAAGTCGACTGCAACAATTGGACTCAAGAAGCTGCCGCCGGGAAATCAGCAAGGCGCGATCACGCAACCTCGAACAGCGGGAGCGGGTGATCGGAACTCCAGGACTCGTTTGTCCACAGATTGCGCGGATTGGCGGATGATTCCGACGAGGCCTGCGCCCGTGAAATCTGCGTGATCTGCGAAATCTGCGGATTGATCGACTCCGTCCGTGTCTTGCACCTTCTGCGAAATCTGCGGTTACTTCAGGATCGTTCCCAGCACCTCCAGGGCATACAGAATCCCCGTCCTATCCACGTCCTTGTGGGTCACCATGCGGATTCGATTCGGGCTGACGCTGAAGCATTTGACACCGTGCCCGGCGAGCTTCAGCACCAAGCCGGCGGCGTCGAGGTCCTTGCGCTCCATGTCGAATATGACGATGTTCGTTTGCACAGAGCGCAGATCGATTTTGATTCCAGGGAGTTCCGCCAGGCCCGCGGCCAGAACGCGCGCGTTCTCGTGATCTTCGTGCAGCCGCTCCACCATCGTCTCCAGGGCCACGATGCCGGCAGCGGCGATGATCCCCGCCTGGCGCATGCCGCCGCCCAGCATCTTTCGCGCGCGCCGCGCCTTGTCGATGAAGTCTCGGGTGCCCGTGACCACCGAGCCGACCGGCGCCGCGAGCCCTTTCGAGAGGCAGAAGGTCACTGAATCGGCCTGCGCGGCCACTTCGCGCGCTGCGACGCCCGAGGCCACGCAGGCGTTGAACAGCCGGGCGCCGTCCAGGTGAACGGCCAGCCCGTGCTCGTTCGCGATCCGTCGGATCTCCCGCAGCGTTTCGATCGGATAGATCGACCCGCCTCCGCGATTGTGCGTGCTCTCCAGGCAGATGAGCGAGTCCTTCGGGTGGTGGATGTTTGGCGGACGGATGGCGTCGCGGACGTCTGCGGGATCCAGAATGCCGTTGCGTCCGCGCAGGCCCCGGGCCTGGACAGCCGACAGGACCGCCAGGGCGGCCACCTCGTAATTGAAAATGTGGCAGTTCTCGTCCAGGATGATCTCCTCGCCGCGCTGCGTGTGCGCCATGAGGGAGACCTGATTCCCTTGCGTCCCGGAGGTCACGAAGAGGGCGGCTTCCTTCCCCAGGCGCTCTGCGGCCAGAGCTTCCAGTCGGGCGACCGTGGGGTCCTCCATGAAGACGTCGTCGCCGACCTCCGCCTCGGCCATGGCCCGCCGCATCTCGGGAGTCGGCTTCGTCACGGTATCGCTGCGGAGGTCAACGACCTGGCTGGGATTCGAAGGCACCATGATTCGCTCCTCTCCGTACCACGAGTCTGGCACGCTGTTCGGCTTGCGGTCTGCTGGCTCCACCATGTCACAATCCCTTGAGCCGCCGCTCCTCGCGCCGCTCTCTCTTTGGAAGACGGTGAGCGGTGCCCTTGCCCGATTTCTGCGGGCGATCGTCCTCGTCGCCGCCTTTCAGGGCCGCGATGCGGCTCGCCTCGATCCGTTCTATGAACTCCTCAGCCGGTAGCGGCGCCGCGCCGTGACGTCGCGCGGCAGCTTGAATCTCGCGATCCGAGCTGACCACGACGGCACCTGCACCGACCTTGGCGACCAGTTGTGCAATCACCTCGTCGGCGGTCTCGCCCTGTCTGGAGTAACGTACCTCGATCCCGCCCGCCTTTTCGGTTCCTCCAGAGATGCCGCCACGCTCGCGTCCGTCGAAGATCACCGTAACGCGGTGTCGTTTCGCCCGCTGGTAGCCCCGCAACTCTTGCAGCAGAGCCTCCCGCCCCGACTGCAGGTCGGCCCGGTCCAGCATGGCCAGTTCCGGCCACTGGCGAATCAGGTTGTAGCCGTCAACGAGGATCCACATCTCGGTTTGGCGATTCGGCGATTAGGCAACTTGGCAATTAGGAAGTACGGCCTGCCCGTCCTCGTCGCCTAGTTGCCGAATCGCCCAGTTGCCCAATGGCCCCATGGCCCAATTGCCCAGTTGCCTAATTGCCCAGTTGCCAGGCGACGCCTTTAGCCCGGGCGACCGCCTCCAGCAACTCCCGGGTTGCAGCTCCTGGATCGGGAGCGGCGAGGACGGCCGAGATGACCGCGACGCCGTCCGCGCCTGCGTGAACGACTTCCGGAACACGGGTCGTGTTGATGCCGCCGATCGCCAGGATAGGTAAAGGGCAAATTCCCCGCGCCTGCTTCAGGATGACGGGCGTGAGGGGAGCGCCATACGGAACCTTGGATGGCGTCTCGTAGATTGGGCCGAGCACCACGAAGTCAACCCCACCCTCGACTGCCTCCCGCACATCTGCCAGGCCGTGACAGGAAATACCAAGGAGCATCCTGGATCCCACGAGCGCCCTGGCTTCCATCGGGGGCAGACTCTTGCGCGTCAAGTGCACGCCATCAGCGCCCAGGGCCATCGCGACATCTACCCGGTCGTTGACGATCAACGCCGCGCCGGCTTGGCGGGTCAACGAGAGTAGCCGCTCTCCCAACCGATAGACGTCGATCGTATCGAGGTCCTTTTCCCGAAGCTGGATCGCCTGGACGCCCGCCACGAGAGCCTGCGAAAGCACCGTGACAAGGTCCCGGCCGCCCGTCTGCTTCCGATCGGTCACGAGGTACAAGCCCCAGTCACGAGGGCTGATTGCTGATTGCTGATTGCTGATTGCTGATCTCCTTACTCGATCATCCCTTCCATGGTCGTGGACGCGGACGCGTACGCCTTCTTTGGGATGCGGCCGGCCTCATAGGCCAGGCGGCCCGCCTCGATCGCCTTGCGCATGGCCTCGGCCATCTTGACCGGGTCCTTGGCGCCTGCAATGGCCGTGTTCATCAGGACCCCGTCGGCCCCCATCTCCATGGCGATGGACGCGTCGGAGGCCGTGCCCACACCGGCGTCCACGATGACAGGCACCTTCGCGCCCTGCAGGATGATCGCTATGTTGTGGGGGTTCCGGATCCCCAGACCCGAGCCGATGGGCGCCCCCAAGGGCATGACGGCGGCGGCCCCGGCGTCTTCCAGCTTCTTGGCGAAGACCGGATCGTCGTTCGTGTAAGGCAGAACGACGAAGCCGTCCTTCACCAGGATCTTGGTCGCCTTCAGCAATTCCTCGTTATCCGGGAACAGGGTCCTCTGGTCCCCGATGACCTCCAGCTTCACCCAGTTGGACATCCCGACTTCCCTGGCCAAACGGGAGTATTTCACGGCCTCGTCGGCCGTGTAGCATCCCGCCGTGTTGGGCAGCAGGCTGTACCTCTTCAGGTCAATGTAATCCAGCAGGGACTCCTGGGTCCGGTCGAGGTTCACCCGACGGACCGCCACCGTGACCATCTCGGTCCCCGAAGCCGTCAGCGCCTTCTCCATGGTGGCAAAATCCGGATACTTCCCAGTGCCAACGAAAAGGCGGGACCGAAACTCCTTTCCCGCAATTGTGAGTATCTCGCCGCCACGCATTGCACACCTCCCGAGAGGGCCCCAACGCGAGCGCGAAGCCGCTCGCGCCCCTCCTCATCATCCACCTGACATAAAGGTAAGAACCTCGACCGTGTCTCCCGATTGAAGCACAACCTCTCCATAACGCTCCCGCTTCACGATGTCCGTGTTCACCTGGACTGCCACGCGGAGCGCCTGCAGCTTCAATTCGTCGAGTAGTTGGCTGACGGTAATCCCATCCGCCACGTCCCGCGCCTTGCCGTTCAACCGGATCTCCATGGTCACCCTCGACACGCCACGCATGGCGCATAGCGCAAAGCGCATAGAGCAGGGCCACGATGAGGTGCCGGGTCTCGCTTCGCGGCCCGTGTCCCCACCGAGGACGCTTCGCGCTTGGCGCTATGCGCTATGCGCTTGGCCGTCCGGCACTTCCCTCGCCGCAGTGCGCAGAGCGCAAAGAGCAGAGCGGATAGCGTTCCGACCCGTGGCTTGCCGTCCAGCGCTTTGCGCCATGCGCCATGCGCTTGGCCGCTCCCCTAGATGACGCCCGCTTTCCTCCCTGCATTCATGATCCGCAGGATAACCTCGGCGGTCCCCCGGGTCATCTCATACTGGGGGAATTCCTCCGGCGCGATCCAGCGCACCTCCAGCGCCTCGGGCGAAGGCGTCGGCTCTCCTCCGACATGGCGGGCCAGATAATCTATCACCACGTAGTGGTACTGTATGCGACCCTCGGCATCCCGCGTCACGCGTTCCAGGATCTCGATGACGTCGGTCAGTTCGACCTCGATCCCCAGTTCCTCGCGGATCTCCCGCCGCGCGGCCGTCTTCAAATCCTCGCCCAGGTGAACCGCGCCCCCCGGAACGGACCAGAAGCCGTAGCTGGGCTCCTTACCGCGCCGGGCCATGAGGACCCGTCCCTTCTCCACGACGATGGCACCAACGGCAACGATCGGACGGTCGGGGTAGCGACGCTGGGTCATGGCAACCTCTCAGGCTGCTGAAAAAGGCCCATCTGCGGCGTTGGTTTGCCTCGGTGCTCGCTGCGGCGTACCTTCAGTACGCCTCGCTCGACCTCCGGTAAACCGCCTTGCATCTGAGCCTTTTTGAGCAGCCTGTGACGAGGTGAGTATTCCCGCATTTCTTGATCCGGAACGCTATGCGCCATGCGCTATGCCCTTAGCGCCATGCCCTTTGCGCTTTGCGCAAGGCAGCGCTGGAGTCCGGCCGTGGCGAAAAAAAAGCGGCACCCCGGAGGAGTGCCGCGTCCGCGTCTTCGACCTCGCTTCCCTTCGCCGGTATTACCCGGATCAGGTTCAGAGGGTTGCCCTGCCCTCGCGGACAGGGACTCTCAGCGCATGCTCCCCTAGCGGTGGATCTATCGTACTGGAGGCACGCTGCCTTGTCAACGGCCGCCGCCTGGCCGGCCAGCCGTCCGGGCCATCCCCGCCGCGGTCGCTGCCAAGGCGCGAATGGCGGGCCAATCCTCGGCGGCAATCCGATCCGCCGGCGCCATCCAGGAGCCGCCGACGCAGAGGATGTTCTTCAGAGCCAGGTACTCGGGAACGTCGGCTTGCGTGAGCTTGCCGGTCGGCACGAACATTACGTTTTGAAAGATATTGCCGAAATCGGCCAGCACGGCGGCCCCGCCCGCAGCGCGGGCGGGATAGAACTTGAGCGTCTGGAGCCCGTATCCGACAGCGGTCATCACTTCCGACGCCGTCTGAATCCCGGGCAGGAAGGGCAGGGCGCTCCGCAGCGCTGCCTCTGCCAACGGCCGGTCCATTCCCGGGCTGACCCCGAACTGCGCCCCGGCAGTCGCGGCCCGATCGAAGTCCTCTGGCCGCAGAAGCGTCCCGGCACCGACCGCCATCTCCGGGAATCGGCGCCGAATGGCGGAGATCGCGGTCCCACCTTCCGCCGTGCGCAGCGTGATCTCCATGATGGCCAGGCCGCCGGCAAGCAGGTTCTCCGCGACCCGAAGGCCCGCCTCCTCGCTTCGAATGGTCATGATCGGCAGGACCGCGTGCCGGCCCAGCAGGTCGCGAAGCATCTGATCTTTGTTCATGTGACGACTCCCTCCTGTGCCGAGGTTACGGCCGCCATCGCCGCGAGAGTCCTTTCGAGGGCGGTCTTCAAGGACGCGCCGTCTTCGTTCTCCAGGATCAGCGTCGCGCCGGCCGGTGGATCGTACGGCTGCCGCCGCAGGAACTCCTCCCAGTTGGCCAGCTTCCAGTGATCGCGCGGCTCCGCGCGCGCCGTCATGCGGCGTCGCGCCGTCTCTGGAGAGACGATCATCCACACGGCCAGAAATCCTGCCTCCCGGCTCTCGCACTCCCGCCGGACGCGGCCCACCCAGCTCGGATCGCTGAGTTCGGGTCTGAGCGGGGCGTCGATCACAACGACCTTGCCCAGCTCTAGGTGATCGTAGGCCGCGCCCTCAAGGGTCCGGTACTCCTGCGGTCGAACGTCTTGCCAATAGTACCGACCATCGCGGTCGACTGCCTCGCCGGACGCGCGCAGGACAAGATCCACCCACACGCCGAGAAGCCGGTCCTTGTCGAGCAGAATGGAGTTCGGTACGCGGCGGACGAGGGCCTGCGACAGGCCCGTCTTGCCGGTTCCTGCACCCCCCGCCACAAGAACCAAGCAGGGACGCATCGGTTGGTCCATCCTGTCTCCCGTGTAGAATGATCTTCCGTCCGCACATCTGCTAACGATGCGGCAGCTCTACCAGCCTACCGCAAAACCCGGTTTTTGACAGGCTGCTCAAAAAGGCCCAGATGCAAGGCGCCACGCGATCCGAGGCGCGAGGCGTACTTGGTACGTACGTCGCAGCGCCGCGGGAGCGGGGCAACGCCGCAGATGGACCTTTTTCAGCGGCCTGGGAGGCAGCATCGCTCAGGTGCGGAACCGCTGTCAAGCCGAAAGGCGCCTCCGGACGGCGCGTCCTTTGCCCCCCCGGCTGGCGGTCCGCTCGGACGTGGGGTATAGTGCGCTCCATGGATGCCGTCCTGCTGCTGGCCGCGCTGTCCGAGATCGAGCGCACCCTCGTCGGAAGCCTCGTGCGCGGCGTCGACGCCGCCGGTCCCCACGGCCTCTGGGTTGACCTGGCGACCTCGCGAGGGCCGGAAAGCCTCCTGCTGTCCGCGGAGGCGGCGCTGCCGCGGATCGTGCGCGGCGCACCGCGTCCGCCCAAGACGCGCCCCTTGCCGCCCTTGGCCGGCGTCGCACGCCAGAGGCTCCCAGGCACACGGCTGGCGGACGTCGTGCACCGCGGCCTGGACCGCGTGATCCGGCTCGACTTCGAGTTCGCGCTCGTCGACGGACCCGAGGAGATGCAGGCGGCATCGGGCTGCCGGCTCATACTGGAGGCGTTTGGCAGCCAACCCAACCTGCTCCTGACGGACACCGAAGATGGCATTCTGGAAGCCGCCCGA
>Ga0316626_10001074_pt1 | contig 11851 bp, 10 predicted proteins | sample OWC_Aug_T1_C1_D5_FD_207656 | JGI IMG/M metagenome (GOLD analysis project Ga0316626, IMG submission 207656) | Wetland soil microbial communities from Old Woman Creek delta, Ohio, United States - OWC_Aug_T1_C1_D5_A | ecosystem: Environmental > Terrestrial > Soil > Wetlands | place: USA: Ohio...
CGGCGGCCGGTACGTCATCGGCGTCGAGCCGTTCGTGCGGATGGTGTTCAAGAAATACGGATTCCTCGAGTCCCTGCGCCTCGGGGTCAGCAGGACGCTCGAGACCGCGGACCTCACGTTCATCACGCTCAAGAAGCTGGTCTCGTTCCAGCTCTCGATCAAGACGCTGGGCGGGCCGGTCATGATCGCCCAGATGTCCGGCCAGGCGGCGGCGGCGGGGCTTTCCACGTTCATCGCGCTCATGGCGACGATCAGCCTCTCGCTCGGCATACTGAACCTGCTGCCGATTCCTGTCCTGGACGGCGGGCTCCTGGTCTTCCTGGCCATCGAGGCCGTCCGGAAAAAGCCCCTGAGCCGCAGGGTCATGGAGGTCTCGCAGGCCGTCGGCGCGGCGATGCTCATCACCTTGATCGCGGTGGTGTCGTACAACGACGTCATGCGGCTGTTCTTCAGCAAATGATCCAGATTTGACATAACCAGATCAACAACATTGAACCGCCAGGGCGCAAAGGTCGCGAAGGAAATCCTGAACTATCATCGTTGCTTGTTATTCCTCGCGTTCTTCGCGCCTTTGCGGTGAATGCTTTGGTTTTATCGCCATATCTTACCTTATGAATTCAATTCCCCGCAGGAAGACCCGCCAGATAACGCTCGGCGCCCTGAAGATCGGCTGGGGCGCGCCGGTCGCCGTCCAGTCCATGTGCAACACCGATACGCGGGACGTCGAGGCGACGCTCGGCCAGATCGGGCGGCTCGAACAGGCAGGCTGCGAGATCATACGGCTGGCGGTGCCCGACGATGATGCCGCGAAGGCCCTCGGCAGGATCAGGCAGGGCACCGGCATGCCGCTCGTAGCGGACATCCACTTCAGCCACGCGCTTGCCCTCGAAGCGGTGAAGCAGGGCGTGGACGGGCTCAGGATCAATCCCGGGAACATCGGCGGGAAGGACAAGGTTTCCGAGGTCGTGCGGGCTTGCAAGGAAAGGAAGATCCCCATCCGCATCGGCGTGAACGCGGGCTCGCTCGAGAAGCACCTGCTCGAAAGGTACGGCCACCCCACACCGGCGGCCATCGTCGAAAGCGCCTTCGGCCACATCCGGATCCTCGAGGACCTCGACTACCGGGAGATCAAGGTCTCGCTCAAGGCGTCGGACGTGCTCACGACGGTGGAGGCCTATCGCCTGTTCTCAAAGCAGGCGGACTATCCCGTGCACATCGGCATCTCCGAGGCGGGCACGCTGCATTCCGGCACCATCAAGTCGAGCGTGGGCCTGGGGATCCTGCTCGCGGAGGGCATCGGCGACACGATGCGGGTCTCGCTCACGGCCGACCCGGTCAATGAGGTTCGCGTTGCTTACGATATCCTGAAGGCGCTCCGGATACGGCAGCGGGGCGTGAACCTCATCTCCTGCCCCACCTGCGGCAGGACCGAGATCGACATCATCGGCCTTGCCGAGACCGTGGAGAGGAGGCTCGCTCATATCACGGAGCCGCTCACCGTGGCGGTCATGGGCTGCGTGGTGAACGGGCCCGGCGAGGCGCGGGAGGCGGACGTGGGCATCGCCGGCGGCAAGGGCACCGGCCTCCTGTTCCGGCACGGTGAGATCATAAAGAAATTCCCCGAGACCGAGCTTGCCGATGTCCTTATTAACGAGGTCGAGAAAATCATCATAGAGAAGAAGTCAGGAGCCAGGAGCCAGAAGCCAGAATAGAACGAGGCCTGCTTTTCTCCTGGCTCCTTGATTCTGACTCCTGTCTCCTGCATTTGGAGGTTCACCCCATGCGCTATTCCCGTCTGTTCATCCCCACCCTGAAGGAGGCGCCGTCGGACGCCGAGGCGGTGTCGCACAAGCTGATGGTGCGCGCGGGCTTCGTGCGCCAGCTGGCGGCGGGGCTCTACATCTACCTCCCGCTCGGCATCCGGGTGATGGAGAAGATCAACCGCATCATCCGCGAGGAGATGAATGCCATCGGCGGCCAGGAGGTCACGATGCCGGTGCTGAACCCCGCCGAGGTATGGCAGCAGACGGGGCGGTGGGACGTGATCGGTGACGAGATGTTCCGGCTCAAGGACCGCAGCGGCCGCGACATGTGCCTTGCCATGACCCATGAGGAGACCATGACCTGGCTCGCGGCCCACGACCTCCGTTCCTATCGCGAGCTGCCCCAGATCTGGTACCAGGTGCAGACGAAGCTCCGCGACGAGGCCCGGCCCAAGAGCGGGGTGCTCCGGACGCGGGAGTTCACCATGAAGGACGCTTACAGCTTCGACAAGGACGAGGAGGGGCTCGACCGCTCCTACCAGCTGCACCTCGAGGCGTACAAGAAGATTTACAGCCGCTGCGGGATCCGGTTCACCGTGGTCCAGAGCGACACGGGCATGATGGGCGGCTCCATGGCGCACGAGTACATGGCGCCGTCTGCGGCGGGGGAGGACGATGTCGCGCTCTGCGATGCCTGCGGGTACGCGGCGAACACGGAGCTCGCATTGTCCGTGCCGAAGCCGACCGCATCGACGGGCGACAACTTCGAGGAGATCGCGACACCGGAGCGGCGGACCATCGATGAGGTGACGCGGTTCCTGAAGGTCACGCCCGACCGTTTGCTGAAATCGATCCTGGTGATGACCGACACTGGCCCGGTGCTCGCCTTGGTGCGAGGCGATCAGACGCTGCACGAGAAGAAGCTGGCCAAGCTCGTCGGGCCCCATCGCCCTGCGCAGAAGGACGAGGTGAAGGCCAGCCTCGGCGTTCCCGCCGGATTCATCGGGCCCATGGGACACAAGATTCGGAAGGTCGCCGACCGCGTTCTTCAGGAGGGGACCTACATCGCGGGCGCGAACAAGGAAGGGTTCCACGTGAAGGGCGTCACGGCGGGCGGGCAATTCAGCGACGCCGAGTTCGCGGACATCCATACCGCGGTCGTAGGCGATGCCTGCAGCCAGTGCGGCAGGCCGCTCCGCATCGAACGGGTCATCGAGGTCGGGAACATCTTCAAGCTCGGCACGAAATATTCGGCGCCGCTCAAGGCGAACTATCTGGACGAGCAGGGGAACGAGAAACCCATCATCATGGGAAGCTACGGCATCGGTCCGGCGCGCATCGCCGCAGCGGCCGTCGAGCAGCGGAACGATGAGAACGGCATCATCTGGCCGCTCGCCATCGCGCCGTTCCAGGTGCAGATCATCCCGGTGAACGTCAAGGACGCGGGGTCCCTGGAAAGGGCCGAGGAGATGTACGCGGCCCTGGCGGAAAAGGGATTCGAGGTGCTCCTCGACGACCGGGATGAGCGCGCCGGCGTCAAGTTCAAGGACGCGGACCTCATCGGCATCCCCTGGCGCGTCATTATCGGGGAGAAGAACCTCAAGGAAGGCCTTGTGGAGATCAAGGAACGCTCCACGGGCAGGGTCGAGAAGGTAAAGGCCGCCGAGGCGGTGGAGGTCATGATCAATAAGCTGGTGATGGAGAACGGGTGAAGCCGTCAGGCGCAAGGCGTAAGTCATAAACCGGGAAAGAGCAGGAAGCCGCGGATTTTCACGGGTTGACACGGATAGTGAAAAGCGTATGACTGATTCCTCCTTCACCCCTTGGGTGAATCTTCGATAGCATAGTATCGGTTGATCTGATGCGTGGTTATCCGTGTTCATCCGCGGCCAACTGCCGTTGTTCGTCAGTTACAAGGCAGAGGATTCTCAGAACGGAAAGAATATTTTCGCGCAAAGACGCCAAGTTCGCAACGTACGACCAAATCATCTTGGGTTTCAAACCAAGTCTAAAGACTTTCATTGCGTCCGCAGCCTGCCCCGGTATGATCAAAGCCGGGGCGGCTTAGCGTGAGACTGCTTTTCCGGTTTATCCGGGTTAGGACAAAGGAGGAGGATGGAGCAGGATATCGAGAAGATCAGGGCGATCATCGAGCAGAGGGCCGAGCGGTTCCGGTCCCGCAGCGGCGACGTGGCCTTTGCCGGCATCGAGGGCGGCACGGTCAAGATCGCGCCATCGGGCTTCTGCTGGCGGTGACACGTCACCCGGGTGGCCCTGGTCGAGGGCCTGCAGAGGGAGCTGAGCGCGGCATTCCCCTGGGTCGAGAAGGTGGTCGTGGTCCGTCAGGACGGCGCGGTAACCGTTAAAAACAGTTAAAAAAACTTGAATTCCTGCCATGACGCGCTATAATTCGTTCTCAGGAGGACGAACCCATGGCAGATGATGCAATAAAGTTGACGCTCACCCCCCAGCAGAGCGCCGACATCAAGAAGCAGATCGGGTTCGAACTGAGCGAGATCTATCTCACGAAGCGCTCTTTGAACAAGCTCAGGGTCTTCCGCCTTCGTTTGAGCGAAGAGCAGCAGCAGCAGATCACGAATTCCTGGGGTCAGAAGGTCAAGGAACTGACCGTGACCCGGTCCGTGGCAACGCGGATCATGTAGGTCCCGGGACACCACTCCCGTACGGACGGATACGCTGCCCAAGAGTCCACATTCCCGGACAGATCTTACCCATAACGCGAAAGGAGGTGACCTTCTTGAGGAAAACGATTGCACTCCTGCTGTCCCTGATCATCGTAGCGGCATTCGTCTTTATCGGATGCGAAAAGAAGCCCGAGCCGCCGAAACCCGCAGCGGCACCCGTCGTATCGCCGCCTCCGGCCCCCGCGCCGGCACCGGCCCCTGCGCCGGCACCGGCCCCTGCGCCGAAGCCCGCGCCTGACAAACCGGCAAAGAAGTAGGCAGTCCGGAACGTTACCGGTTGCGATCAGATCGAGGCCCCCCTCCGGGGGGCCTTTTCTTTGGGGACGTCCGGGGGCGCCGGTCCCGGGGAGGGACCGATGCCGCCGGATTTCACCGAGGGACCATGAACAGGCTCACGATCGACATGCTCTGCGACATCCTGCTGAAGGCGGGATTCGTCACGCCCGAGCAGGCGAAGGAGATCAGGCTCAAGCAGGACCACCAGCGCATGAAGATCCTGCGGGCGCGCGGAGAGTCCGTGCACCGGGGGCGGGTGCACCTCGAAGAGGAGGTCTCCGCGATCGAGGTTGCGGCTTCTCTCGATCTGGAGGCGCCTGGTGTTCCGGACGGCGCGCTGACCGAGGATCGCATCACCGAGTGCGTCGCGGCGCACGCCGGCCTCCCCTTCATGAAGATCGACCCCCTCAAGCTCAATCCCGAGGTGGTCACCCAGATACTGTCGCGCGCCTTCGCCCGGAAGAACAGCGCGGTGCCCATCGCACGCGAGGATGACCGGCTCACCGTGGCGGTAGCCGATCCCTGGAATGCCGATGTGGTGGAGAACATCAGCCGGATGGGCTACAAGGTATCGCGCGTGCTCGCGCCCCGGACGGACATCCTCAAGATCATCACGGAGTTCTACGGGTTCCGGTCGTCAGTGAGCGCCGCCGCCAAGGAAATGACCGCGGAGGTCGATCTCGGGAACCTGGAGCAGTTCGTCCGGATGAAGGCCGTCACCGAGATCGAGGCGACGGACAAGCACATCGTGAACGCCGTCGAGTTCCTGTTCCGCTATGCGTTCGACCAGCGGGCCAGCGACATCCACATCGAGCCCAAGCGCGACATCTCCGAAGTGCGCTTCCGCATCGACGGCATGCTCCACTCGATCCACAAGGTGCCGAAGCAGGTGCACCCCGCCTTTGTGTCGCGCATCAAGATGCTGTCGCGCATGGACATCGCCGAAAAACGGCGGCCCCAGGACGGCCGCATCAAGACCGAGCATAAGGGCCGCGAGGTGGAATTGCGCGTGTCGACCATGCCGGTCGCCTTTGGAGAAAAGGTGGTCATCAGGATCTTCGACCCCGACATCCTCCTGCAGGACCTGGAGGAACTGGGATTCACCCCGCGGGAGTACGAGCTGTTCCGGTCCTTCATTGCGCGGCCCCACGGGATCATCCTCGTCACCGGTCCGACCGGGAGCGGCAAGACCACGACGCTCTATTCCTCCCTCAAGACGATCGCCGTGCCCGAGGTCAACGTCATCACCATCGAGGACCCCATCGAGATGGTCTACGACAAGGTCAATCAGGTCGGGGTCCAGCAGCAGATCGGCGTCACGTTCGGCGGCGCGCTCCGCACCATCCTCCGGCAGGACCCGGACGTGATCATGGTGGGCGAGGTCCGCGACCTCGAAACCGCGGAGAATGCGGTGCAGGCGGCCCTTACGGGCCATCTGGTCCTGTCGACGCTGCACACGAACGATGCTGCGAGCTCGATCACGCGTCTCCTCGACCTCGGGCTTCCGGCATACCTCATCGCGTCGACCGTGATCGGCATCATGGCCCAGCGGCTGGTGCGCAAGATCTGCCGGCAGTGCGAGCGGTCCTATGAACTGCTCCCCGAGGAGGCGGAGGCGGTGGGCCTTGCCGCCGACAAGGACCGGCGCATCACCGTGAAGTACGGCGGGGGATGCTCGCAGTGCCGCGGCACGGGGTACCTCGGCAGGACGGGGATCTACGAGGTGCTGGAAGTGAACGAAAAGATCCGCCCGCTCATCACCGACCGGACCGATATCGAGGCGATCAAGCGCGCGGCGGTCGCCGACGGCATGGTGGTCCTGCGCGAGGCGGCGGTCCGCAAGATGCTTGCCGGCGAGACGACCTTTGACGAGGTCATCCGGGTGACGGGAGAGAAGATCTAGAAGATAAGGTGATAGGTCATGGGTCATAGGGCGCATCAGCAAGATCTGCGGTCTATGACCTCTCACCTCTGACCGATGACCTGGCGTTATCATGGAAACCTTTTCATCATTCATAGCCACCGAGTGGCCGCTGATCGCCGGCACAGGCGCGTGCATCCTGCTTGCGGGGTTCTTTGCCGCCTCGGAGACGGCCATGCTCTTCGCGAACAAGGCGCGGCTGCATCAGCTCGCGGAGCAGGGGAACCATCGGGCCGAACATGCCCTGAACCTTGCGCTGGAGCGCGGTCGGATGCATGGCACGCTTCTGCTCGTCGAGAACTTTTTCCTGGTCCTTGCGGTGGTCCTGTGCTCGGTCATCGCCCTGCATCTCTTTGCCGCTCCAGCCGCGGCTGTTGCGGCCGTTTCCCTGGTCATGAGCATCGTGGTGGTGATCTTCGCGAAACTGGTCCCGAAGGGGCTTGCGTCGCACGATCCTGACCGGCTGGCGCTCTTCACGGCCTATCCGATCGTGCTCCTCGTAAAGCTCATTTCTCCGGTCTCCCGCCCCATCGCTGCCCTGGCGGACCTCATGACCGGCCGCGCGGATGCCAAGCCGCTGTCGTGCACGGCAGTGGTGACCGAGGAGGACATCAAGGCGATGATCACCCTCGGGGAGGAGGAAGGGGCCCTGAAGGAGGAGGAGACCGAGCTGCTGCACAAGGTCTTCGAGTTCGGAGACACGGTGGCATCGGAGGCCATGCGGCCGCGGACCGAGATCGTCAGCGCGCCCGCAGCCGCGGTGGTCAAGGACGTGCTCGCGCTGGTCTCCGAATTCGGGTATTCGCGGTATCCCGTGATCGCAAAGACCGTTGACACCGTGGTCGGGATCATCTATGTGAAGGACCTGCTGATCGCCATGGCGAGCCGCGACGTGCGGCACGAGGACCCGATCCAGCCTTTTGTCCGGCCGGCCCACTTCATTCCGGAGAACAAGCGGGTGAGCGAGCTGCTGGCCGAGATGCAGAGGGACAAGTTCCAGATCGCCATCGTGATCGACGAGTTCGGCGGGACCGCGGGGCTCGTGACCCTGGAGGACCTCGTCGAGGAGATCGTGGGAAGCATTCACGACGAGCTCGACGCAGAGGAGAAGGATGTGCAGGTCGTCGACGAGAAGAACGTGGTCGTTTCGGGGCAGGCGCAGATCGACGAGGTGAACGAGCTGCTGGACGTCCGGATCCAGAGCCAGGACTTCAACACGATCGGCGGGTTCGTGTTCGGCCTCTTTGGAAGGATGCCGCGGGTGGGCGAACAGCTCCGGACCAAGGACCTGAAGTTCGAGGTCCTGGAGCTGGACGGCAGGAAGATCGACAAGATCAAGATTACGAAGCTGTGAGACGTAAGACGGGAATCGTGAAACGATAGGGCGGGGCGGTTCTTCTCACGTCTAACGTCTCACGTATTACGGTGATTTTCGGAGGGAGGTGGGATGTGCGGAAGAAGGTGACGGTCGTCGGTGCGGGGAATGTGGGCGCCACGCTGGCGCAGCGGATCACGGAGCGGGACCACGTGGATGTCGTGATGGTGGACGTGATGGAAGGCGTACCGCAGGGCAAGGCGCTCGACCTGCTGGAGGCCGGCCCGGTCCTGGGGTATGATACGTGCGTCACGGGAACGAACAACTATGACGATACGGCGGGATCCGATGTCATCGTGATCACCGCCGGCCTTGCACGGAAGCCGGGCATGAGCCGGGACGACCTCCTGGCGGCGAACGGAAAGATCGTGCATCAGGTGGCCGCCGAGACGGCAAAGCGGTCGCCGAGCGCGGTCATGATCGTCGTGACGAACCCGATGGACGTCATGGCCTTTGTCGCCATGCGGGCCAGCGGCTTTCCGCGTGAACGGGTCATCGGCATGGGCGGGGTGCTGGACTCGGCCCGCTTCCGGACCTTCATCGCGCTGGAGCTCGCCGTGTCCGTGGAGAACATCAACGCCTTTGTCATGGGAGGCCATGGCGACACCATGGTGCCGCTGCCGCGGTACTCCTCCGTTGCCGGCATCCCCATCACGGAGATGATGAGCGGGGACCGGATCAAGGCGCTCGTGGAGCGAACGAGGAACGGCGGCGCCGAGATCGTGGCGCTGCTCAAGACCGGAAGCGCCTACTATGCGCCTTCGGTCGCCACGCTGGAAATGATGGAGTCGATCCTCCTTGACAAGAAGAAGATCCTGCCCTGCTCCGTCCTGCTCGAGGGAGAGTACGGCGTCCCGGGCGTGTTCGCCGGCGTGCCGGTGAAGCTCGGGGCCAAGGGGATCGAACAGATCATCGAGGTGAAGCTGACCGACGAGGAAAGGGCCGCGTTCATGCGGTCCGTGGAGGCGGTGCGAGAGGGATGCGCGAAATTCATGTAGACGAGATCCGCGACAACGTCGCGAAGATGTGCATCGAAGCCGCCTGCGACCTCACCGAGGACGTGGAGACGGCCTTCGACCGGGCGCAGGAGACCGAGACCTCGCCGGTGGCCCGGGAGGTGATCGGGCTGCTGAAGGAGAACGCCCGCATCGCCCGGCAGGAGCGCATCCCCCTCTGCCAGGACACGGGCATCGCCGTGTTCTTCCTCGAGGTCGGGCAGGACCTGCGGATCAAGAACGGGTTCCTCGCGGACGCGATCAATGAGGGGGTGCGGAAGGGCTACCGGGAGGGGTACCTGCGGAAATCGGTGGTCGATCCGCTCACGCGGAAGAACACCGGCGACAACACGCCGGCGATCATCTACACCGAGCTCGTCCCGGGCGACCGGCTGAAGATATCGTTCATGCCCAAGGGGGCGGGAAGCGAGAACATGAGCGCCATCCGGATGCTCCGCCCCACGGAGGGCATGGACGGGATCCGGGAGTTCGTGCTCGAATGCGTGCAGAAGGCCGGCGCGAATCCCTGTCCGCCGATCGTCGTGGGCGTGGGCATCGGGGGGACCATCGAGAAGGCCGCGCTCCTGGCGAAGAAGTCCCTGCTCCGGCACGTAGGCAGCCCGAACCCGAAGCTGGAGCTCGCGTCGATGGAGGAGGACCTGCTGAAGACCGTGAACAGGACGGGCATCGGTCCCGAGGGGCTTGGCGGCAGGGTGACGGCCATGTCCGTGCACGTCGAGACCTTCCCGTGTCACATCGCGAGCCTGCCGGTGGCGGTGAACATCAACTGCCACGCGGCCCGGCACAAGACGATCATCCTGTGAACACCTTTCGCCACAGAGGGCACAGCGTTCACGGAGAAAATCCTGCAATGCTGATGGACGCAGAAAAAGTATGATCTTCACGGAAAGAGGTCAGCGTCTTACCGCGTACATCATAGAGAATCATATTTTATCTGCGTTGAATAGTTGTTCGTTTTTCTCTGTGTCTCCGTGCCCCCGTGGTTACACTGGTTTTTGGACGTATCGGTGTTCATCTGTGGATAAAGAGAGGTGCATAGCATGACTTCTCCGATCAAGATCACTCCTCCCCTGACCGACGAGGTCATTGCGAAGCTCCGGGCCGGCGACCGGGTCCTGATCACCGGCGTGATCTACACCGGCAGGGACATGGCGCACAAGTACATGGTCGAGGGCCACCGGAAGGGGCAGCCGTTCCCCATCGAGCTCATGGGACAGATCCTGTATTACACCGGTCCCACGCCTGCGCCGCCGGGTCGTCCGATCGGCGCTGCGGGGCCGACCACGAGCTACCGCATGGACCGGTTCTCCCCGTACCTGCTTGAGCGGGGATTGAAGGGAATGATCGGGAAAGGACCCCGGGGGCCGGAGGTGAAAGAGGCCATCCGGAAGTACCGGGCGGTCTATTTTGCCGCCATCGGCGGCGCGGGGGCGCTCATTTCAAAGACCATCCGGAAGGCGGAGGTGATCGCCTATCCCGAGCTGGGCACGGAGGCGGTGATGCGGCTAGAGGTCGCGGACTTTCCGGCCATCGTCGTGAACGATGTCCAGGGCGGCGATCTGTACGAGAGGGGCGTGGCGGAGTACCGCGAAGAAAAGGGCGATGATAAAGGCATTCAAAGCTGAATGACGCTGAAAGACGTATGAAGTTGCAGCGTTATTCATAACTGTTCATAAGCCGTTATCTGCGTTGAATGCGATTTTTGTTCCTAAGGAGAGACCATGTCGATCAAGTCGAGGATCAGGACGGTGCCCGACTATCCCAAGAAGGGGATCATGTTCCGGGACATCACCACCCTCATCAAGGACCCCGTGGGATTCCGGCTGGTGATCGACGGGCTGACCCAGCGGTATATCACGGGAGAGTACGATTTCAATGTCATCGTCGGGATCGAGTCGCGCGGCTTCATCATCGGCGGCGCGTTGTCCTATACCCTGGGCCGGGGATTCGTCCCCATCCGGAAAAAAGGCAAACTGCCCGGCGCGGTGGAGTTCCAGGAGTACCAGCTCGAATACGGCACCGACCGCATCGAGATCCACAAGGACGCCATCAAGCAGGGCGACCGCGTGCTCTTGATCGACGACCTCCTCGCGACGGGCGGAACGGCCCTGGCCGCCGCTGCGCTCATCGAGAAGCTCGGCGGGAAGGTCGTGGAGATGGCCTTCATCGTGGACCTTCCTGACGTGGGCGGGAGAAAGAAGCTCGAAGCCAAGGGATACAAGGTCTACTCCCTCACGGAGTTCGAGGGGGATTGACGAGGCACCAGGAAGCGAAAAGGCCCTGCAGCTGTCTGCAGGGCCTTTTTTATGTGTGCCTCGTTTTGTCTGCTCAGTGCACCGAGCAGGAGATGCAGGGGTCGTAGGACCGCACCAGCATCTGGGCCAGGAGCTCGATGTCCCGGTCGCGCTTGCCTTTGACGGCGTACTGCCGCGTCAGCTCTTCGAGATCGTGCTGGATGTTGGCGTGGTTCTGGCTGGTGGGGATCACGCAGTCGCTCTTCACGATCCTGCCTTCCTTGTCGAAGTCGTAGCTGTGGTACAGGATCCCCCGCGGCACTTCCACGGCTCCGACGCCGGTCCCTTCCCTGGGCTCGACCTTCTGCCGGGGCTCCTGCCACGACCCGTCCAGCAGCTCCCTGATCAGGTCGATCGATTCCATCACCACATGGACGCATTCCACGAGCTGGGCGATGTTGTTCATGAAGGGATTGTGGTTCACCGGCGCGAGCCCGAAGAGACCCGCGACCTCCCTGGCCGCCGGATGGAGGAACGCGAAATTTTTGTTCAGCCGGGCGA
>Ga0316626_10001075_pt1 | contig 11850 bp, 9 predicted proteins | sample OWC_Aug_T1_C1_D5_FD_207656 | JGI IMG/M metagenome (GOLD analysis project Ga0316626, IMG submission 207656) | Wetland soil microbial communities from Old Woman Creek delta, Ohio, United States - OWC_Aug_T1_C1_D5_A | ecosystem: Environmental > Terrestrial > Soil > Wetlands | place: USA: Ohio...
CTCGAATAACTGCACCGCTTCCTGGACCAGCCTGGCGTTCCTGGTGACGATGCCGAAGCCGCGACTATGGTCGATATCGAGGTGGGTGAAGTTGAAGGACAGGACGTAGAGCAGGCGACGGTCGATAATCATCAGCTTGTCATGATAGCGCACCAGATCGTCGGCGGTTCGCGAAACGGCGACGCCTACTTCGAGCAGACGCATCTCGAGCTTTCGCAGGTTTATCTCGCCGCCCCGGTTGGTGTAGGCAATCAACGCGCTCACCGAAACGCCGCGGCCGACCGCAGCCTTCAGCGCCGCCTCAATCTCGGCGCGGTCGAAACGGAAGATTACGATTTCGATGCTTTTCTTGGCGCGTCTGATTCCCGAAAGCAGCGCCGCGATTCCGTCGTTAGGTTGGATTAACAGTTTCACGGGCGCTTCACCAGGGTATCAGGCCTTGTTTTGGGGATCGGAAGCCGTTGCTCGCCTCTGAAAGGCTCGGTATACGCTGGGGGACCCGAGCCGCGAGGCACATCCAAGCCAACCAACACCTCACTCCTTCCCTGGGACTGAGATTAAGATCTTTGAAGTTGCAAGTCAAGGAAGAGTATATGGAACGGGTCAGGGTATGGGTCGAAAGCATTGAGGATGATCTCATCGTCAACGATGTGCGCCGACATCGCCTTTTCCTCGCGCTTTGAGTTCGACTCGTCCCTGCACGGTAGTTCCTTCTCATTCACTGGCGTGAGCAGTTTTGATCAAATGTGTGAGCAATACTGGACTGCACGCGAACTGCCGCTGCGGTATAAGAAAGTGTGCCTCGCGCTGCCAGCCACGGTCATGGGGCGGCACTTTGGCCTATCTCGCCACAAGATTCACCAGACGCACGCTCACGACCGCTGTGCGGCAAATCAAGGAATCGGATGGCGCTTTTCTTGCGGAGGGACCATGCGATATCATAAGAGGATCTTCTCCATCTTTCTTGTTCTTTTTCTGGCGCTGCCCGCCTTCGCTCAGCAGGCTGGGACCACCGTCGCGCTGTGGCGCGACCGGGGCGACGTTCCGGCTATGGACCTCCTGGACGGGCCGGGCGGAAAAAATCGCCAGCCGGGGACCAACTTTACATTCATCAAGGAAACCATAGGCGGGACTTCGCCCAAGTTTGAGGTCGAAGATGAAAACGGCTCCAAGTGGAAGGTGAAACTCGGCCGCGAGGCGAAGTCGGAAACCGCTGCAACACGCCTGTTGTGGGCTGCGGGTTACCATGCCGATGAGGACTACTACCGGCCGCAAATCCACGTAAAAGGAATGAAACCGCTCTCCCGCGGTCAGGAGTACGTGTCAGACGGCGGCATTGTCCGCGAGGCGCGTTTGGAGCGCCAGGACGGCGGGAAGAAATTGAAGAACTGGAGCTGGTACGATAACCCCTTCGTGGGCACGCGGGAGTTCAACGGCCTCAGAGTGATGATGGCGCTCATCAACAACTGGGACCTGAAAGAAAACAATAACGATATATATGACGAAGGCGGCGCCGAGGGACGGTACGTGATCTCCGATTTGGGCGCCAGTCTCGGCCGCACCGGCAGCAGCTTCGCCCGCAGCCGCGGCGTGATGAAGGACTACGAGGAAACCAGGTTTGTCACAAAGGTCACTCCCGAATACGTGGACTTCGTCATGCACAGCCGGCCCTTTTTCCTTACCATCTTTTATTTCCCCTACTACTTCCACCGTACGCGGATGGAGAGTGTGGCCAAGCACATTCCAATCGCGGACGCACGCTGGCTTGGAAACCGGCTTGGCCAGCTCTCCCCCGAGCAGATCCGTGACTGCTTCCGCGCTGCCGGCTTCTCGCCTGCCGAGGTCGAGGGCTATGCCAGGGTCGTGATGCAGCGCATCGAGGCGCTGCAGAAGCTATAGCCGGCTCGTCATCCACCCCAAGCGTCTCGGCGCCGAGATCGGCATGCTCAGCATCCTGGATACCTAGGGCCAGAATCTACTGCTGCATCCATACATCCACCGTGTGATTCCGGAGGTTGGCATCGCGCCGGATCACCCCGGTATCAACGCTCAGCCCTGTGCGCGAGATAGTCTGGAAGTGAAGCTCATCGCCGGCTATCTCGACGAGCATGAATGAACGGTCCCGGTCGTACCCGGCCGCGGTCCGGTCCGTCTTCCTCAGATTGCCCTTCCGCAAAGAGCCCGAAGCTCCTTCGATGAAATAGCAGATGCCATTTTGGGGTTTCACGCGCTCATACACGTGATCGTGTCCGGCGAAGACGACCTGCACGCCGTATTTTACGAACAGGGGTTCCAGCAGAAGGCGTAGTTCGGTCGAAGAGCCATGGAAGGCCGCGGAAGAATAGAGCGCGTGATGGAAATAACAGATCTTCCAGTCCGACCCGGAGTCCTGCAGCTCCTTCTCCAGCCACGAGAGCTGCTGCGGGTTCATGTAATTGCTGTCCAGAGCGAAGAAGCGGACGTTGCTCTTCTTGTACGTGTAGTATTTTTGCCCGTTCATGTTGAAAGGCTGATAGAACCTCTCGTTGGGGCTGTCGTGGTTGCCGAGAACTGCATAGAATTGTACTCCAGCATCGAGCAAAAGCTTGTAGGGCCGCTCGAACTTGCTTTCGTAGTCGCTTGGGTCGCTCCCGCCATAGAGGTTGTCGCCCATCGTAATCACGAACTCGAAGGGAAATTTCAAGCGCTCCCTGATCATCTGCCCGGCCACTTCATATTGCGGCTTCTCTCCCGTTCCCACATCGCCGATGACCGCAAAGCGCACCGAGTCCGTTCTCAGAGGAAGGGCCAGCTGCTGGGAGTAGAGCGACAGGCCTATGGTGGCTAGAGCAACACAGGAGACGAAAACGGAGCGGCGCATGGCAGGCATAATAGAAAGTCTCAACGAATGGCGTTCGGGATGAGATCCACAATCAAACGAGCTTCCGTGTCCTGCAACGTCAGGTCGTGCCCGACGATCCGATACGCCAACTCCTGGGGCAGTTTAGGCAGCATGCGCAACAAAGTCGGCGGCGTGGTTGTCAACGGGATGTCTTCCGGGCACACGTCGTTCACGTGCAGAACGACGACTTTAGACGAGCTGTCCGGGCGGATCGTCTCGCGCGCAAGCCGGCCTTCGGGTTCGCGAAATGTCCTGTCGATGATTTTGCGGAACCGCTCGGCCACCTCTGGAGTGAAGATGTCACCCTGACGTGCGTCGCGACGCGCGTCGGCGATTTTCCTGGCCAGCGCGTGCTGGTGTTCGATAATCCGCGCCGCGTCGTTCGTAGGATTCAGGGCTGGCAGTGAAGCTTTCAGGTCTTTCTGCATCCTGACGTATTCCTGGACGCGGTCGGTAAAGATCTTGAAGTCGCGCGCCTCCTCGTTGACCTGCGACGTCGGCGCCCGTTCCGTAAAACCGGGCGCCACAAACGTAAAAAGGGAAAGCCATAGGAGAAGACGAATGACCCGGATTCGGCGCTTCATGGATCCTCCCGGACGGAAAGTAAGACTGCCGAAACCGCAGAACTGCGGGCTCCGGCTGGCGACCTTTCACTCTGGCACACGCGCTCCGCGACATGATGAACGAGTGCGCGGGTGGGATCGCAACCAGGCCATACGCTTATGATAACCGCTCGCGCGAACATGCCCCCCCCCCGACATCCAACTCCAAGAAGCTCCCAGCTGGCAGTTCGAGGCACGCTTATTTATTTATCCCCCAGGAGTGCTGCGCGTGTCAGTTCAATGCTGCTCACAGGTTCGGTCAAAATTGCTCATACCAGTAATGAGGGGGAACTACCGCGTGGGGCCGGCCCCGAGTTTGTGATGGATGCTCTGGCGGGATCTGGCCGCCAGTGTCGCGCGGGAGCTGCTTTAGGTTTGCGGTCCGGGCTGAGGATGACGTACTTTATAGGACGCGGAAGAACGCTGCCTTCGGACGCCGCTGGGATTTCCGGGCAAGCCTCGGACGCGTTTGCCAGCGTTCATCGGTGTACCGAAACATACGTTCACGCATTTATGAATCCCAGCACTACGTTTTTCGCGTGTCCGCCGCTTGGGGATCTTCCCTGCGAAATTGGATGTCGTAAAGCTCCGAATACAGTCCGCCTGCCGCCAGCAGCTCGTCGTGGGTGCCGCGCTCAACGAGGGTGCTGTCTTTCAACACGAAGATAATTTTGGCGCGCCGGATCGTCGCCAGATGGTGCGCGATGACGATGCATGTCTTGCCTGCCATCAGACGGTCGAGGGCTTCGAACACGGCCTGCTCGGACACGGCATCCAGTCCTGATGTGGGCTCGTCCAGAACCAGGATGGGAGTTTCGCGGATAACGGCCCGCGCGATGGCAATACGCTGGCGCTGGCCCCCGGAAAGCGTCACGCCGCGTTCGCCGACCATCGTGTCGTAGCCCTCGGGCATCTCCTCGATGAATTCGTCGGCGTTGGCCAGCTTCGCGGCTCGGATGATCTCCGCGCGGCTGGCTTCCGGGCGGCCATAGGCGATGTTTTGCCATACGGGTGCGTGGAACAATAGCGTCTCCTGCAACACAAAACTGATCTGCTGGCGAAGCGATTTCATCGTGTAGTTGCGTATGTTTGTCCCGTCGATTTTGACTTCCCCGGAGACGGGATCGTAGAAGCGCGCGACCAGGCTGACGATGGTCGTCTTGCCGCCCCCCGTCGGGCCGACGAATGCCGCGACCTGGCCCGGCTCGATCTCGAAGCTCATATCTTTCAGGATCAATTGGTCTTGGTTGTACCCAAACGAGACTTGATCAAATTCGATTTTGCCCTTGAAGCGTGTGGCTGGGCGCGCGCCCGGCTGGTCGCGCATCCCACTATCGGTCTCCAGTATTTCGCGGATCCGCTCGAACCCCACTGCCGCCTTTGAGACCGTATCCGTCATTTTGGAAAGGTCACGCATGGGCTTATACATTTTGCCAAGGTAGCTCAAAAAAACCACCAGGTCGCCAACGGTGAGTTGGCCCGCCAGTACCAGGCGTGCGCCGTAACCGAGCATCAAACAGGTCCCCGTTGCCACGACAATCTCGACAATAGGTGAAAGCTTCATCTTGATGCTGCGCGCAACGAGGGCCATCTCGACATTCTCCAGGCTCTGGCGCTCGAAGCGGCGCTCCTCGTAGTCCTCACGGGCGAAGGCCTTGACCACGCGGATCGAGGAAAAAACTTCCTCGACAATCGAAACCAGCTCGCTCTCTTTCTTTCTCACGTCGCGCGAGGCTTTTTTGATGCGCCGGGTGAAGATGTAAACCACCAGGAAGAGCACGGGCGCAATGGAGAGCGAGATGAGCGTGAAAAGCCAGTTCAGGTAAAGCATGACTCCGATTATCCCCAGCAGGGTGAGGACACTGGCTAACATGCCCAACAGCGCCGTGGTGATAAAGTTCTGAACAGCTTCGATGTCGCTCGTCACCCGGCCGATGAGGTCGCCGGTCCTTTTCGCGTCGTGCTCGGCCAGCGATAAGCGGTGGATGTGGTGATAGAGTGTGCGCCGCAGGTCGTGCATGACCCATTGGCCAACGCTGGTGGTGAGGTATTTCTCCAGTAAGGAGCTGAGTGCGCCAACGATGGCGATGACCGCCACCGCCGCCACCGCGAAGTTGAGGACAGCCAGCTTATTCTGCCCGATCCAGCCGACCATTACGCTCATCCAGTCTGGCGGCTGTTTGGACTGGAGCACGTAATCGATAACGATCTTTAGAGGCCAAGGTTCGAGCACGTCGGTTGCGACTACGCCCGCCACTGCCAGCAGGGCCAGCGTCAGTGATTTCCAGTGGGGCCGTAAGAAGCCGATGATGCTGAGACCTTTTGACTTCTTGGCCGCATGCGGAGTCATCGTCATTCAATGCTTGGGTGCGTATCCGCTTGGCGACGCAATAGCGGACAGTCCGAATACAATGCCTTTTGAGGTCGGAGTCCGGGTTGCGTCTCCCCAGCTTCCGGGTTGTAAGTGTTCCAGAATCCTGAATTCCGTCTATCAGCTTCTTGGAGTGCTCCTGAGTTGCCATGGAGCCTGCAACGGGCGATCTTACACCAAAATGATCCTGCGAACGTGGAATTTGTGCATAATGCCGGTCACGTGGCCCCCAAATTGCAACTGTTTAGCCGGATCGGAACAGTTAAGGGTCTGCAAATACAGCCACGAATTTCATGAATTCTCACGAAGAATTATCTCCCTTGATACGAGCCATAGCGCGCGGCGTTCGTGATAATTCGTGGAATTCGTGGCAGTTTTCTTCGGGCTGGCTAAACAATTACCAAAACGTAGAAGATAGGTATGAGCAATCTTGACCGGATGCGTGAGCAAAAGGGAACAGACGCGCGAATGATTCCATCAGTAATATATTTGCAGTGGTACCGGTGGAATGAATGGAAAGAACGGAATGCTGCACTGACATGAGCGCGATGGGTCCTGTAGGGGATGTTATGAAAGCATGCAGTTTTGACCGGCTGTTGCAGTTCGTCAACAAGCAGTTGGATCTGGATGGGCAACTCGAAGTCTATGGTCATCTGGATCGATGCGATATCTGCCGCGACGCCGTCTACCAGCTATCGCACGACCTGAATGGAGCATTATTCGTCTCGCGCGCGCACCGCACGGGACCAAACGTCCCCCAATACCCTATTGATGCGGCAGTAGGAGCTCCGGGTGCGTACAGATGATCGCAAACGCTCTTGCAGGCACAGCGATGCGCTTCAGGCTCAAATCAGCGGTGCTCCGATACGTAGCCAAGACAACGGGCTTTCAGCGACCTGGCTCCGAACACACGATAAAGGGGATGTGAAGCTGTGGCACAGCAAGCCCCTGCAAAAAGAACTGCGTGCAAACGCCCGACCGCGACCCTGCTCAAGCCCTCCAGGTATGATGACGAAGGCTACGTGATTCGTCATTTCCGTGGCGTCCTGCCGGGCAACAAGCTAACTTGCCTTTCCAGCCTCACCGAAGATCTGAAGCGCCGCAGGGCGCTTGGCCGCAATCTAAATATAGAGGATGCCATGCTAAAAAAGAAAAATGCACCAGTCGATTGGGAATCGGTGCTCGCTGGAATCTCCAGCGGGAAAACCGTTGCGGAACACGGCGTCAACCACCGCATTTTCGATCAAGGACAACCCGCAGATTCCATTTTCTATCTTCGACGAGGCAAGGTGAAGCTCTCGGTCATATCCAAACAGGGCAAGGAAGCGATCGTCGCCACGCTGAGCGCCGGCGACTTTCTCGGCGAGGGATGTCTTGCAGGTCAACCGTTGCGCATGTCAACGGCTACAACGGTTACAGATTGCAGTCTCTTCCGGATCGATAAGCTGGTGATGCTGCGACTGCTTCACGAGAAACACGCGATCTCGGAATTGTTCGTCGCGCATTTGCTCTCACGCAATATCCGATACGAATCGGATCTCGTAGACCAGCTTTTCAATTCTAGTGAAAAGCGTCTCGCGCGGATCCTTTTGCTTCTCGCCCATTTTGGCAAGGAAAGCAGAGCCGAACTTGTGCTTCCGGAAGTCAGCCAGGATCACCTGGCCCAGATGATCGGCACAACCCGGTCGCGGGTCAGTCATTTCATGAACAAGTTCCGGAAGCTGGGCTTTGTCGATTACAGCGATGGCGACGGGTTGACGGTTCACAGTGGCCTCCTCAGCGTGGTTCTGCACGATTAGTGGTTGTATCAGCGGAGATTAGGGGTTCGCGCAAAAATGAGTTGGCGTTTTGACACGAGCGCCGGGCGTGCAGGTGCAAGGCGCTGCGGATGTCCACCGGGCGGCGCGCGCCCCGCAAGGCTGCCTTTCAGGTCGCAGAAGCCGGCGCGCGACCCAGGCGCGTTTGCACGTCGCTGGCTCGCCAATCCCGGCGGCGTCCGAAGGCGGCGTTGCGCCGCGTCGCAGAAAACACTTCGTCGTATTTTGGGGTCGTGCGCCAAGTTCCCTTCATGTCAGGAGCGCCACAGGCGGGCCGTATCTGCCTCTCCGAATAACTCAGCGACAGCGAATCCCTGTTGAAACCCTCACAAGTACTACGCCGCGTGCACGGCTATAACCCCTATCCACCGGTATGAGCAATCTTGACCTCAGGTGTGAGCAGTACAGGACTGACGCGCGAATCACCGCAAGGTATAAGAACTGTGCTTTGAGCTGTCGGCCATGAGTTGGATGATTGCGGGCTACTCTCAATCAAGAGGCCGGAGGATAGCGGGGTGTGGCCACCCAAAAAGGTCAGCTTCGTTCGACGCGGTCGCGGAGCTGTTCTTTTTGTCAAACAAGCGCTCGACGCGAGGAGTCAAAGGCCGCCGGTAAGGATCTATTAACTGAGCATGTCGTGCTTCCAATTAAGGAAGGGACCCCTATGAGAAAGATGATAATAATTAGCATGTTTCTGGCGTTCTGCGGCTTGTCATGCGTGCTGTTGTATGCACAGACGCCGCAGGCGGCGGATCCGACCCAACAGTCGGTTCTCGGCCAATCAGGCAGTTCGATACCCGTTTATCGCGTCACGGTGATAGAGCGGACCATGAAAGCGATCAATTACCAACACCGAGGCGGCGCTACCAAGATCGATTTCCGCGGCACCGATCTCCTGCCGAACGCCCGCGGCGAGGCCAAAGTGGAGAGCAAGCAGGGCTACATTGAGATCGAAGTGGAATTCGATAAACTTCAACCCGCCACCAAGTACGGGGCGGAATACCTCACTTACGTGCTGTGGGCAATCACGCCCGAAGGCCGCACATCCAACCTGGGCGAGATTCTATTGAATGGAACCAGTGGCAAGATGAACGTAACTACCGAGTTGCAGGTTTTCGGACTTGCAGTGACGGCGGAGCCATACTTCGCGGTGTCAATGCCGAGCAACCTGGTCGTGATGGAAAATGAGGTGCGCACGGACACGGCGGGGAAGATCGAAGCGATGGATGCCAAGTACGAATTATTGCAGCGAGGCCAGTACGAGCGCCTGGTGAATCCTCTGGCGCTGAAAATGGATCGGAAGCTGCCGCTGGAGCTTTATGAAGCGCGCAATGCCGTCCAGATCGCGCGCGCCAGTGGTGCAGAGCAGTTTGCCTCCGACACCTTCGCGAAGGCCGAAGGCTCCCTGAAGCAGGCCGAGGCCTACCAGGCCCGCAACGCGGGACGCAAACCCGTGACGATGGCCGCGCGGGAGGCGGTGCAGACCGCGGAGGACTCCAGGGCTATCGCGGTGACGCGTCAGGAAGAAGAGCGCGTGGCGCGCGAACGCCAGGCGGGGATGAACCGGGAGGCGAATTTGAGAGCGGAAGCCGAGGCCGAGACGCGCCTGAGAGCGCAAGCCGAAGCCAAAAGCGCCGCTGACCAGTCTGAAACCGCGAGGATCAAACAGGAGGCAGAGGCAGCACGTATCGCCGCCCAGTCCGAAGCGGATCGCCTCAAACTCGCGAACGATGCCTCACGAGCCGCCGCCCAGTCCGAAGCGGATCGCCTCAAACTCGCGAACGATACCGCACGAGCCGCCGCCCAGTCCGAAGCGGATCGCCTCAAACTCGCGAACGATGCCGCACGAGCCGCCGCTCAGGCCGAAGCCGAGCGGGCAGCGCGCGCGGCGGCGCAAGCCGAAGCCGACAGGACTCAGCTTGCCGCTCAGGAAGCCGATCGTCTGCTGCGGAAGGCAGAGGCTGAAAAGGCCGAACTGCGCGCTCAGCTATTGACCCAGCTCAACTCGGTTCTTGAAACTCGCGATACCGCGCGCGGCCTCATCATTAATATGTCGGATGTTCTCTTCGACACGGCCCAGTATGCCCTACGGCCCCTGGCGCGTGAGAGGTTGGCCAAAGTGGCCGGTATTATCCTGGGACACCCGGGCTTAAGGCTGGAGGTCGAAGGCCATACTGATAGTGTAGGTGGTGACGCGTACAACCAGACCCTATCGGAACAGCGAGCTGGATCGGTGCGCGACTATCTTATCCGACAGGGGATGTCGACGATGAATTCGGTCCTGGCCAAAGGGTTCGGCGAGGCCCAGCCCGTGGCCTCAAACGATACCGCTGCAGGCCGCCAGCTTAATCGTCGCGTGGAACTCATCGTATCCGGCGCAATCATTGGTGCGCAGAGCGCTTCATCGGATGGGCGCCGCTAAGAAGGGGAGACCTTATCGTTGGTTGAATAACGGCAAACTGACCTATGAGATGCTCACGATCTACTTAGAACGTCAACGCCGGACCAGTTGGAGCCCGATCCGCACAAATCCTTTCTTTTGTGCGGGCCGGCCTCCGAGAGGCACCCGCTCGCACTGCAACCGAAGGGGGAGCTTGCGGGGGATCTCATCCATTTTAAGACATTCGACGTGACGACGCTGATCCTTCACGGCGGCGACGACCAGATCGTGCCGATCGGCGCTGCGGCTCTCCGCTCATCGAAGCTGGTCAAGAACGCGACCCTGAAGATCCAGGCGGGCGCACCCCACGGCCTCGCGGACACGCATAAAGACCAGCTCAGTGCAGGACTGCTGGCATTCCCTAAGACCTGAGGTCGCTTTGTAGGCGCCGCCAGGCTGGCGGCGCCGGTGCGCGCGGGGGATCGTACCGGTCGGCCGTCCAACAAGCCCTTGCAGCAGACGGGCCGCAAGCGGCGCGCCACTGAGGGGTAGCGTTGGACGTCAGGGAAAAAGGTGCCTTTTCTTTGAATGCTGCTGAATGCGGCATTGGGGCAAACAAAGGGCCTGCCACAAAATAACAGCCCCACTTTGCTGCCGGCCCCCAGGCGCATACAGCGGCGCGAACTGCGAGCGATGAAAGCCAGCGTGCCTTGGGGGCCGCAGCCCTGCGGGGCGCGGCGGCGGACTGGCATCTGCGGTTTCGCCGCTCCTCGACGATGTCACCACATCGCCTGCGTCGCGGCGTCTTGCATCTGCCCGCCCGGCGCTCGCGCCAAAGTGGATCTGTTATTCTGTGACAGGCCCTAACGAATAACGAGGAGGCGGCGGAGCAACGGGCGCAAGGGCGAAGTGAACGGTGTAGGGGCTGGCGGAGCCGGCTCGGCGCCAACCGCTTTCAGCGCGGTCTGCAGGGCAAGGTACCCGTCGATCCCGTCCTCGATCTTGCGGGGAAACCGCGGCGCCGGCCCCAGCAGTTGCTCTCGATAGACGCGGAGCATGATCTCGCGGAAGATCGGCAGCGCCGTGCGCCCTCCGGTCTCCGTCGTGCCCAGCGTGCGGTTATCGTCGAAGCCGATCCGGACCGCCACGGTGATCCCCTCCGGCCCGTAGGTGGATCCCACGAACAACGCATCGCGAAAATCGCTTGTTGTTCCGGTCTTGCCCATTACCGGGATGGGAAAGTCGCGGCCGGCGAGACTGTGTGCGGTGCCCTCCGGGAGGCGGATCACGCCGCGCAGCCCCTCCTGGATCAGGCTCAGCGCATCGGAGCCGATCTTCCGCCCGGGCCGGGGCGATTTGTAGAGTACCTCGCCGGAAGCGTCGGTCACGCGATCGATGACGTGGGGCTCGGCCAAGGAACCCGAAGCCATGGCGCGATAGGCGTCCGCCAGCTCCAGCAACCGCACCTCCGACGCACCCAGAGCCGTGGCGATGTAGGGCTGGAGCGGGGTTCGGATCCCAAGCTCGCGTGCGGTCCGAATCACCTCGTCCAGGCCGATTTCGCGGGTGATCCACACGGCCACCGCGTTGCGGGACTCAGCCAGCGCCTGGCGGATCGGGATCGGTCCCTTGAACAGGTTGTCGTAGTTGGCGATCCACTTCACGTCGCCATCGGCTCCCAGGGGCACCTCGATGGGCTCGTCGGGCACTGTGGTGGCAAGGTCCAATCCCCGATGGAACGCGGCCAGGTAGACCAGCGGTTTCCATGCCGAGCCCGGCTGCCGCAGCGAGGCCGTGAC
>Ga0316626_10001076_pt1 | contig 11843 bp, 10 predicted proteins | sample OWC_Aug_T1_C1_D5_FD_207656 | JGI IMG/M metagenome (GOLD analysis project Ga0316626, IMG submission 207656) | Wetland soil microbial communities from Old Woman Creek delta, Ohio, United States - OWC_Aug_T1_C1_D5_A | ecosystem: Environmental > Terrestrial > Soil > Wetlands | place: USA: Ohio...
GCTCGCACTTCGACTCGGTCGTCTCCATCAACCTGACCCGGCAGGCGAGCGGCACCTGCGCAGCCGCCGAGGCCGCCGCCGCACGCGTGAGCACGCACGGCAGGGTGACGGTGGTGGACAGCCTGAACGCGTCGCTGGGCCAGGGACTCGTCGCCATGTACGCCGCCGAATGCGCGCAGGCCGGCTACGACGCGGCACGCGTCATCGAGGCCGCGCGCGCAATCGTCCCACGCACCAAGACCTACGGACTCGTCGGGTCGCTCGAGTACGCGGTACGCGGCGGCCGCGTTCCGCGCTGGGTCAAGAACGTCGCCGACGCCCTGCAACTGATGCCGATCCTGCACAACGACCGCAAGGGTCGCGTCACCGCCGGCGGTGTGCTGTTCGGTCGCGAGCACCTGCAGGAGAAGTTCGCGCGTTTCGTGCGCCGGCGCATGCGTAACGACTGCCCTTACCGGTTGCTGGTGGGACACGCAAATTGCGCGGCCGACGGGCAGTGGCTGCTCGAGCACCTCGCGACCGACAACGTCGTCTACAAACGCCTGCTGCCGCTCGGCAGCGCGCTCGGCGCGCACGGCGGGCCGGGCATGCTGGTGGTCGCGCTGCAGGAATACGAGCGTCCGCGATGAAACTCGAAACGCTGGCCATACACGCCGGCCGCGAACCCGATGCCGCGACCGGCGCGCTGCGCGAGCCGATCCACCTCTCGACGACCTTCGAGCGGGGCGCCGATGGCCAGTACCCGCACGGCTATTTCTATTCGCGCAGCGGCAATCCGAATCGCACCGCACTCGAGCGGGCCGTCGCGGCACTCGAGGGCGGGGCCGACGCTGTCGCCTTCGCCTCCGGCTCGGCAGCCACGCTCGCCGCGTTCACGCTGGCCGCGTCCGGCGGCCGCATCGTGTGCTCGTCCGACTGCTATCACGGCACGGCGAAGCAGCTGCGCGAGATCCTGCCACGCTGGGGCGCGACCGCCGAGTTCGTCGACACGACCGACCTCGGCGCCGTGCGTCGCGCACTCGAGCCGGGTGCGGCGATGCTCTGGGTGGAGACGCCGTCGAATCCGCTGCTGCGCGTGAGCGATATCGCGGCACTCGCCGAAATGGCGCACGCCAGCGGCGCGCTGCTCGGCTGCGACAACACCTTCGCCAGCCCGGTGCTGCAGCGGCCGCTTGCGCTGGGCGCGGACGTCGTGATGCACAGTTCGACGAAGTACCTCGGCGGCCACAGCGACGTGCTCGGCGGCATCGTCGTCGTTCGTGACCAGTCCGCGGTGCTCGAAGGCCTGCGCCAGTTCCAGGGCGTGGGCGGCGGTGTGCCGTCACCATTCGACTGCTGGCTGCTGCTGCGCAGCCTGCCCACGCTGCCGCTGCGCGTGCGGCAGCAGTCGGCGAACGCGCTCGCCGTTGCGCGTTTCCTGGAAGCCGATCGTCGGGTTGAACGCGTGCACTATCCCGGGCTCGAGCGTCACCCGGGCCATGCGCATGCTGCACGCCAGATGCACGACGGCTACGGCGCCGTGGTGTCGTTCCAGGTGCCGGGTGGAGCGGGCGAGGCGTTGTCAGTCACGGGACGGGCGCAGCTGTTCACCCGGGCGACGAGCCTGGGCGGTGTCGAGAGCCTGATCGAGCACCGCGCGTCGATGGAGGGCCCGCTGACGCAGACCCCTGCGAACCTGATCCGCCTGTCCGTGGGACTCGAGAATGTCACCGACCTGATCGCCGACCTCGAACAGGCGCTCGGGCGCTGAGCGCGATCAGTCCGGAGTGCAGGCTTCAGGGGTGGCCTGACCGGCCTTGAGCGCCGCCGCGCAGGCAGCCGGGTCGCGCGGCATGTCCATCGGCCGGTTGGCCGACTGCCAGCCAGTGATGTCACCCTCGAGATGCTGCAGCCGCGTGTAGCCGTTGCTGGCCAGCACCTGCGCCGCAATCTCGGTGCGACGGCCACTGCGGCAGTAGAGCACCACCACGCGGTCCTTCGGGACCTCGGCCAACCGGGACGCAAGCTGGTCGTGCGGAATGTTGACGGCGCCCGGAACGTATCCGGCCACGAACTCATCCGGCGTGCGCACGTCGAGCACGAACGGCGCCTTGTCGGCCGACTTCTCGCTGGCGATGAACGCGTCCTGCGAGATCAGCGGCAGCGGGGAGTCGGCGGACACCGCCGCCCACGCAGCGATGCCGGCAACAACAGCAATGGCAAGGGTGCGGGTCTTCATCCGGTCCTCCTGCGGCGCGCGGCACGGCCAATGGCGCCCGCCGCCGTCACCAGCGTTGCGGAACGCGCTCGAGCTTGGCCGTATCGTAGCCGAGGTCCGCGACCTTCTGCTGCAGGCGCGCATAGTCCTCTGCGGGGATCTGCGGCGTGCGTGCCATGATCCACACGTAGTCACGGCGGCTGCGGGCGATGATGGTCTCGGTGTAGTCGGCATCCACGTGGGCGATCAGGTACTCGGCCTTGATCGGCCACACGAACTGCATGCCCCAGACAGCGTTCGACTTCGTGTCGCGCACGAAGCCCCTCGGCTTCATCACCTTCTGCGGGCCGTCGAAGGCGCCATCGCGGAACGTGAAGGTCGTGGCGATCGAGCCGTCCTTGTCGAGGCGGTACGATTCGATGGCATTGTGCGCACCCTTCTCGGGCGAGGTCGGGATGTTGGCGATGACGTACCAGTCGCCCATGAAGCGCGCGAGATCGACGTGCTCGGCGACCGGGATGGCAGGCGTGGAAGAACAGGCGGTGAGCATGAGGGTGAGCGTTACCAGCCCTGAGCGCGAGGCGGGGGTCATGGCGATGTCTCCTTGGTAGCAGGCTGTTCGCGGCGCCCTGACTGGCAGTTTCAGCTATCGCTGGACCAGAGGTCTCAGCTATCGCTGGACCACAGTCGCAGGCGCGGCCCGCGGCGGGTCAGAACCAGCTGTAGTTGAAGCTGATACTGATGCGCTCGGCCGCCACCGGATTCGGCGGCACCTCGTGGCGCAGCCAGCTCTCGAACAGGACGAGCTTTCCAGCCGAGGCGGGCATCGTGACCCAAGGCTGGTGTTCCGGACGGCAGTCGGGCTTGCGCGGCGGAGCGGCCATGAAGCGGTCGAGACGCGGGTCCTCGAACTTGATGCCGGGGGCACCCCGGGGGGTCTGCACGTAATACGTACCGCTGATCGTTGACAGGGGATGCAGGTGCAGGCTGTGCACGACAAGCCGCGGCATGATGTTGATCCAGCAGTCGGTCATCGCGAGCTCGCGCCCCTCGAGGTCGAGCTCGAGCGCACGGGCATAGGCAAGCACGTGGCGCCGCAGCTTGCGCTCGAGCGCCGCGAACGTGGGCGAGAGCGTGTGCATGCGGCACAGCGAGCCGTACGAGGTGTAGCCACCCGGGTATCGGGTGGCGGACCACACCTGTCCCGCAACATCGTCCTCGCGGGTCTGCAGGCACTCCTGCAGGAGACGCCGGTTGAACTTGCGCCACCCCGCCGGGGGCAGCCGGGCCTCGTACACCAGGGTCGGAAACAGGCCTCTTACGGGCATGCGGGCAGCATACCGGAGGACGGTCATTTTTTCAGATTCCCTCGATAGAAGGGCTGATCATCCCTTGCGGTCTGCGCCTCCTGAAAGTATTGTTAACCGCTACTTAAGCTGGAACGAGCGATGTCCGACGCCACCGATCGTCTGCCGCTGAACGCGCTAAGGGTCTTCGAGGCCGTCGCGACGCACCTCAGCTTCACGGCCGCGGCCAAGGAACTCGGGGTCACGACAGCCGCCGTAAGCGCCCAGATCAAGGCGCTCGAAGCCGACATCGGCGTGGCACTGTTCCGGCGCCATACGCGCGCCGTGGCGCTGACGCAGGAAGGTGCGGAGTTGCTGCCCGGGGTACGGCGCGGCCTCGACGAACTGCGCCGGGCGGTCGATCGCATCCGCCGCGAGCGGGTGGGCGGCATGCTTAACTTGAGCGTGCCGAGCGAGTTCCTGCAGCGCTGGCTGCTGCCGCGACTCGGCGAGTTCACGGCTCGCCATCCCGAAATCGAGGTGCGCTTTGGCCCGGCCCGCGCGGCGCTCGACTTCAGCCGCGACGACTTCCACGCCGCCATTCGCTACGGCAATGGCCAGTGGCCGGGCCTCAAGGCTGAACGGCTGCTCGACGAGTGGGTGTTCCCGGTCTGCAGTCCCGCCCTGCTGGCCAGGCTCGGCCCCATCGAGACGCTGGCCGACTTCGCCCGCTACCCGCTGCTGCACAGCCGCGCCGAGCCGTGGGTCGACTGGCTGCGGCGCATGGGCGGCGACACGACCCGCGCCGAAACGCTGCCGGTGATGGAGGATGCCTCCGCGACGCTGGCCGCGGTCGAGCAGGGCAAGGGCGTGGCGCTCGCGCGCTGGTCCCTGGTCGCCGCCGACCTCGCAGCCGGCCGGCTGGTGCGGCCGATGATGCCGAGCGTGCAGCAGCACAGCGCGTGGTACCTGATCGCGCCGCCGGAACACTTCTCGCTGCCCAAGGTAGTGAGGTTCCGGGGCTGGCTGCTCGAGTGCTGCCGGGAATTCGCCCCGCCGACCGGCGAGACCCTGCCCGCCGAATAGGCCGTCAGGCTCAGCGCATTGCGCCGGCCGGACCGGTCGCGGGCGCGCCGCCCGAGCGGGGCTGCGTGCGGAGCCGGGCCAGGACCGGCCGATGGTCCGAACCGATCGACGGCCCGACCTCTGCGTGTTCGACGCACAGACCGGAGGACACCAGGATGTGGTCGATGCGCAGCGCGAGCGGCCAGAAACCTGCGGCCCAGGTCGGGCGCCAGCGAACCCCCTGCATCACGTCGCGCAGTGCGGCGTCACGGAGCAGGCGGTCAAACGCCGGGGACTCAGGCGTCAGGTTCAGGTCGCCCAACAGCACGACGGGCAGGTCCGCGGCCCGCGCCAGTTCCGCCGCGCCCTGCAGCGCTTGATCGCGGGCGCGGGCCAGCGCCGGCGTGATAGGCCAGTGGGTGTGCAGTCCCAGAAACCGCACGCGCTGGTCTCCTGCATGCACGACACCTGCCAGCGACGGGAGCCCGTCCCGGGCGAGGTCGACGCGGTTCACCGACTCGAGCGGCCAGCGACTGAGGACCGCGATGCCGTAAGGATCATCGCGGGCCAGGATCTGCTGGTACGGATAAGTCCCGACCGACGCGAGATCACCTGCCCACGCCGCGGTCACCTCCTGCACGACGACGAGGTCCCCAGGCTGCGTGTCCAGCCAGGCGAGGAAGGGTTCGCGATGCTCGTTGGAGAAGCGGACATTGGCCGTGACGACCGTGAACGCCTGCCCAGTGCAGCTCGACACCATCGGGGCGGCGAGCAGCGTCTGCGCACCCGGCAGCGCGTGCCAGCCCGCAAGGGCCAGTGCGATTACGGTCGGCAGCGTACGTCGCTGCCAGCCAAGCAGTACCACGAGCAACAGCGCGGCCACGGCGTACTGCACACGGAAATGACTGAACAGCTCGAACGGCCAGCCGAGCGGTGCCAGCAGCGCCAACACGGTGGCAAGGCACACGCCACCGAGCAGCCACAACAATGCCCGACTCAACTTCTGCAAGGATCACCGTTCGTCGCGAGGTTCACCCCGCAGAAGGTAAACCCTCTGCCGCTCAAATGGGAAACGTCGCTGCAGCTGTCGCGTCAGGGCAACTGGGCCAGGAAATCGTCGATGGCGGCGACGCATTCCGGCTCGTCGAGCAGCGGCGGATGGCCGCGCCGGGACACCGTGAGGCGCTCGAGATCGGGCTTCTCGCGCGCCATGCGATCGAAGGCCGCCTCAGAAAGCACGTCCGACAACGCGCCACGGATTGCCAGTGTCGGCAAGGGCCTGAGCGCCGCGAAGACGGGCCAGAGGTCCGGCGCTGCGCCCGCGGGCGCGGCCCGCACGGCTTCGCCGACGCCGGTATCGACGTCGAGGCGTGGCACGCCATCCACTTCGGAGTAGCTGCGCCGTGCGAATGCCAGCCAGTCCGCGTCACTCGCATCCGGCATCGCGACGCCGTACATCGAGCGCATCTGCTCCGCGGCTTCCTGCCAGTCGCGCACCGGGCCGTGCCGGCCGACGTAGCTCGCGATGCGCCGCAGGCCCTCCTGGGCCACTTCGGGACCGATGTCGTTCAGGATCACTGCGGCGGGGACCTGCGGCGTGGTGGCCGCGATCAGCATAGACAGGATCCCGCCCAGCGACGTGCCGAACAGGATCACGCGCTCCACGCCAGCGTCGGCGAGCAGGCGCGCGAGGTCGCCGACGTAGGTGCCGGGGTGGTAGTTCATGACGTTCGGGTCGTACTGGGAGCGGCCGCGCCCGCGCAGGTCCGCGCTCAGGACGCGACGGGTCTGCTGCAGCCGCACTGCCGTGGACTCGAAGTCGCGGCAGTTGCGCGTGAGGCCCGGCAGGCAGAGCACGGGCAGCCGTCCGGGGGTGGCCGCCGGATAGTCGCGATAGTAGAGGCGCAGCCCGTCGGCCGACGTGAAATACCGATCCTGCCAGGCGGTGCCGCTCAAGGAATCCCCCAGTCGCGCCCTCAGGCGCTCACGTACTCGGCGCGCAGCTCGCGCTTCAGGATCTTGCCATTCGGATTACGCGGCAGCGAGTCCCTGAGCACCACGCCGTTGACACGCTGCTGGCGCCCGACCCGTTCGTTGGTCCAGGCGACGAGCGCGGCCGCATCGGGCCGCGTGCCGGCGCGCGGCACGACCACGGCGAGCGGCGTCTCGCCCCAGCGGCGGCTCGGCACCGCGATCACGGCGACTTCGGCCACGTCCGGATGACCCAGCATCACCGACTCGATGTCGCCCGGGTAGATGTTCTGGCCGCCCGACAGGATCATGTCCTTCTTGCGGTCCACGATGTACAGGAAGCCCTCGTCGTCGAGGCGCCCGATGTCGCCGGTCCTCAGCCAGCGACGACCCTGTTCGTCGGTCCAGGTGGCTTCGCACGTCGCGTCGGGACGGTTGTGATAGCCCTCCATCACCAGTCTGCCGTAACCGACGATTTCCCCGGGAACTCCCGGCGGCGATTCGCGATCGTCGTCGCCCACCAGCCTGAGCCACTGGCCCGGAATCGGCCTGCCGACCGATTCCAGCCGGCGGTCAAAGTCTTCCGGCGCGAGCGTCGTGATGATGCCCTCGGTCAGCCCGTAGAGCTCGATGAGTTCGCAGCCGAGCCGGTCGCGTGTCTCGCGCTTCAGCGCCGGTGCCAGCGGCGAGCCACAGCACATGATCGTCTGCAGTGAGGCACAGCGGCGCGTCTCGGACTCCGGCAGCTCCATCAGCCGCTGGAACTGCACCGGCACGAACCCACCGTGCGTGACGCGCTGGCGCTCGACCAGCTCGACCAAGCCCGCCGGGGTGAAGGCCGGCATGACGACGATCGTGCCGCCGACGAGGATCGTGGCCAGCATTGCGGCCCAGCTGATGTTCGAATACAGGCCTAGCGAGCACAGTGTTACCGCGCCGCTGTGGTAACGCAGCGCAAGCCCGAGATCGGTGGCCCAGTGCATGCGGCAGCCCTGGCTGTGCGCGATGCCCTTCGGCAGGCCCGTGGTGCCCGAGCTGTAGATGATGTTGCACTCGTGGTCCGGCTCGACCTGGACCGGCGGCGGGCCGGCCGAATGCCCGTCGCACCAGCGGCGGTAATCGCTCCAGCCTCCGGCCGGCGCGTCCAACCCGAGCTTCACGAGCGACGACGGCAACTCGCCGGCCGCGAGCAAGGCGTCCACGCGCAGGCATTGCTCGCCGCTGGCGGTCACGGCCGTCGCGCCGCTGTCGCGGATCATTGCCGCCACCGCGGCATCCGTGACCGAGAGATTGATCGGAACGACGCTGATCCCGGCCTTGCCGCAGCCGAACAGCACCTCGGCCATCTCGGCACTGTTCCCCATCAGCACCGCGACACGCGCTCCGGGCGCGAGCCCGGCGGCGATGAGTCCGTTGGCGACCCGGTTGGTCGCGCCGTCGAACTCCGCCCAGGTCAGTCGGCGCTCCCCGCAGAGGAGCGCCGGCTTGTCGGCCTGGTTACGGCCGTGCTGCGCGATCAGGCCGGGGATCAGCGGGCTTGGTACGTCGAACCAGCCCATGTGCGCTGCTCCCTGTTGCGGTCATTCGAACCGGTAGCTCAGGCTCGCCGTGAAGGTGCGCGGCGGACCGTAGAAGCTGTTCACCACGTTGCCGAACGTCGCACCGAGGAACTGGTAACCGCCGATCTTGTACTGCTCGTCGGTCAGGTTGCGGCCGATCAGCGCCACACGCAGCTTGTCACTCGCGGACGTCCACGTGACGCTGGCGTCGAGCAGCGTGTACGCATCGGTCTGGTCGAGCAGCGGGTTCTCGAACTCGAACATGTGGTACGAGTCGCGGTAGGACAGCGTGACGTTGCCGAGCACGCTACCGTGACCGGCGCCGAGGCCCTGCGTGTAGTTGACCGCGACGTTGCCGTTCCACTCGGGCGTGTTCTGGAACACCGCCGTGTCGGCCAGGTCGACCGGCACCGTGATCGTCGTCGGCGGCGGATTCGGGTTCGTGACGAGCGCATAGGACTGGTAGGTGTCGAATTCCGCGTCGGTCCAGCCGACGCCGTACGTGACGGACAGGCCGTCCGTCAGGATGAACGCACCCTCGAGCTCCGCACCCTGGATGGTCGAGCTGCCCGCGTTGTCCACGAAGCTCGCGATGCCGGTGGCCGTCGGCTCCTGGCGCGTGATCTGCTGGTCGGAGTAGTCAGCGTAGAACAGCGCCAGGTTGAAGCTCGTGCGACCGTCGAATGCGCTGCCCTTGAGGCCGATCTCATACGACGTCACTTCCTCAGGGTCGTAGCCATCGACCGTTGCCGGCGTCAGCACCGCGTCGCCGCGCATGTCGAAGCCGCCTGACTTGAAGCCCTCTGAGTATGCGGCGTAGGTCGTGACGCTGTCGGTGAGGTCGAAGCTCACGCTGGCGCGCGGCGTGAACTTGTCGAACGTGCGGTCGTTCGTGTAGTCCGTGCGCAGCAGGCCCGGGATGGCCGCGTCGTTGCCGAACAGCGGCGAGTACAGGCCCGTGAAGTTCTGCCGGTACACCGTGCCTTCGCGCTCGTCGCTCGTGTAGCGGCCGCCGAGGGACGCCCGCAGCCGGTCCGTGAAGTCGTAGCTGAAGTCGGCGAAGGCCGCATAGCTGGTGGTGTCGACCGAGCCGGACGTGGCGATGGTCAGGTTGGCGATGCCGAGGATCGTGTCGAAGGCACCGGCGGCCGTGGCATCCAGGTAATAGAGCCCGGCCACGCCCTGCAGCCGCTCGCCGTCGTACAGCAGCTGGAACTCCTGCGTGGTCTGGTCATCCTCGTAGTGGCCGGGCACGTCGAGCGCCGGCTTCGGGCTGGAGTCGAAATCGATCAGCGTGTCCGTCTCGCCCTCGCGATAGGCGGTGATCGACTTGAGCGTCAGCGTGTCGCTGAGACCCCACTCGATCGTGAGCGCCAGGCCCTTGTTGGAGACGCTGTTGTCATCGCCGATTCCTGCGCGCGTGTCGTAGATGTCCGGCAGCACCGGCTCGCCCGCGGCCAGGCCGAGCCCCGGCACCTCGCGGTGGCCGTGCTTGGCCGGCGACTCGTCATCGACGTAGTCGCCCGCCAGGCGGACGCGGACGCTGTCCGCCGGCTGCCACTCGGCGCTGACGCGGAACGCGTCCACGTCCTTCGCGTAGTGGTCGTCATTCGTGAACTGGTTGTCGCCGTAGCCGTCGCGGCGGTAGATCGCTGCGCTGGCACCGAGCGAGAACCTGTCGCCGAGCGGCAACACGCCGGAGGCGATGAAATCGGTCTGGTTGTACGAGCCCAGGTTCACCTTGGTATCGAGCCGGGCGGTGTGACCGAGCGGTCGGGTGACGTACTTGATGGCGCCGCCGATGGTGTTGCGGCCGTAGAGCGTGCCCTGCGGGCCGCGCAGCACCTCGAGGCGCTCGATGTCATAGATGTCGAGCACCGCGCCCTGTGGCCGCGCGATGTACACGTCATCCACGTAGAGGCCGACGCCCGGCTCGAAGCCCCACAACGGGTCCTGCTGGCCGATGCCGCGGATGAACGCGATCAAGGTCGAGTTCGAGCCGCGCGCCACCTGCAGCGTCAGGTTCGGCGTCGCCTGCTGCAGCCAGGTGATGTCGAGCGGGGCGACATTCTCGAGCTGCTCGGCCGAGAAGGCCGACACGGCGAGCGGCACGTCCTGCAGCGATTCCTCGCGGCGGCGTGCGGTGACCGTGACTTCCTCGAGGCCGCCGGCCGCGGCGGACTTCACGGCCGGCGCCTCCTGGGCGAGCACGGCGGGAACGGCGCACAGGGCGACGGCCGCAGCCGCGCACGCCCGCACCGAGCGGATGAATAGCCTGTTCATGTGTTCCCCCTGGACGGCGCCTGCATGGCGCGTTGTTTCAACGGTCGCTGAAATCTAGTTCAACGTTTGTTGAATTTCAACAGTCGTTGCATGGCCGCTCGCAGTTGGACAGAATCGGCGCGGGCCGCGTTCCGCGCCGACCCGCTTACTCTCGCAATGCAGCAAGAAACGCCACCATGACGACAGGGAGCGCGCGCCGGGGAAGGAAGGCTGCGCCTGCACGGCGCAGCGGCGCGTGGTCGCACCCGACGCGCGCGCGCATCCTCGACGCGGCCGAGCGACTCTTCGCGCGACGCGGCTTCCACGGCGTCTCGATCCGCGACATCACCGGCACGGCCGGCGTGGACGTCGCGCTCGCCAATTATCACTTCGGCAGCAAGCAGGGTCTGCTCGAGGCCGTGTTCCTGCGTCGCGCCGAGGATCTCAACTCCGAGCGCCTCGCGCGCCTCGACGAGCTGCTCGCCTCCGGCCGCAGCAAGGCGCCGACGCTCGAGGAAATCATCGACGCGTTCACCCACCCGCTGCTCGACCGCTCGGCGCGCGGCGGCGCTGGCTGGAAGAGCTATTTCGCGCTGATCGCCGAGATCAACAACTCGCCGGAGTTCGGCGGCGTGCTCATGACCAGGCACTTCGACCCCGTCGTGCAGCGTTTCATCGAGGCGATCCGGCGCGCGCTGCCCGGATGCGACGAGCGCGACCTGTTCTGGGCGTACCACTTCCTGTCGGGCGCGCTGACGCTCACCTTCGCCGAGACAGGACGCATCGACAAGCTCTCGGGGGGTGTCTGCCGGGCCAGCGACCTCGACAGCGTGCACGAGCGGCTGGTGCCGTTCTGCGCGGCGGGATTCCGCGCTCTCTGCGCGCGCGACAGACGCGCCCGCCAGGCGCCGCCGCGCAGGAGACCCGCAAGATGAGTCATCGCATCCTGCGCGCGCTCGTGACCGGCGCCGGCAGCGGCATCGGCCTCGGCATCGCCGAGCACCTCGCCGCGCGCGGCCACGCCGTCTGGCTCAGCGACCGCGATGCGGCGGCGGCCGAGCGCGCCGCGGCTGGGCTGCGGCGCGGGCGCGGGCTCACCGCGGCGGCGCTGCGGCTCGACGTCACATCGGCGGCAGACATCGACGCCGTCACTGCCGCACTGGAACCGGATGGACCGGACCTGCTGGTCAACAACGCGGGCCTGCAGCACGTCGCGCCGCTCGAGGAGTTTCCGCGCGAGCGCTGGGAGCTGCTCGTTGCCGTGATGCTGACCGGCTCGGCGATGCTCACGCGCGCCGTGCTGCCCGGCATGCGCCGGCGTGGCTTCGGCCGCATCGTCAACGTCGGTTCGATCCATTCGCTGGTGGCGTCGCCGTACAAGAGCGCGTACGTCGCGGCCAAGCACGGCCTGATCGGCTTCTCGAAGACGATCGCGCTCGAGACCGCCGACACGGACATCACCATCAACACGGTCTGCCCGAGCTACGTGCGCACACCCTTGGT
>Ga0316626_10001078_pt1 | contig 11828 bp, 9 predicted proteins | sample OWC_Aug_T1_C1_D5_FD_207656 | JGI IMG/M metagenome (GOLD analysis project Ga0316626, IMG submission 207656) | Wetland soil microbial communities from Old Woman Creek delta, Ohio, United States - OWC_Aug_T1_C1_D5_A | ecosystem: Environmental > Terrestrial > Soil > Wetlands | place: USA: Ohio...
AGAGAAGCTCGGTCCCGGGGCACGTCGTTTTTCTCTCGGCGCGCGCGTGGGGATAGCGTGGCTCAGGCAGACCTGCGGCACGTGCTCACGGTGCACCTCCGAACGCGAGAACCTGTGCGAGGCGGCTCGCTTCACCGGCTACCACGAGAACGGGGGCTACGCGGAGTACGCGGTCGTTCACGAGGACTTTGCCTACCAGATCCCCGAGCACATCGGAGCCGCCGAGGCGACACCGCTGCTGTGCGCCGGCATTATCGGGTTTCGTGCGCTCCGCCGCGCCGAGATCCACTCCGGCTGCCGGCTGGGCCTGTATGGGTTCGGTGCATCTGCCCACATCGCCATCCAGGTGGCACGGCATCTCGGATGCGAGGTGTACGTGATGACCCGCGACGAGCGCCATCGCGAGCTCGCCCGCGAGCTCGGCGCCGCCTGGACCGGCGCTGCGACTGATCCACCGCCGGCGCCACTCGACAGTGCGATTCTCTTCGCGCCGGTTGGCGACCTGGTGCCGCACGCGCTCGCCGCGCTCGATCGTGGAGGAACGCTTGCCCTGGCGGGCATCTACTCGACCGACGTTCCATCGCTCAAATACGAGCGCCATCTCTTCTACGAGCGCCAACTGCGCAGCGTCACCGCCAACACCCGAGCCGACGGCAGGGAGCTTCTCCGCCTGGCTGGTGAGATTCCACTGCGTCCCGAAACCGTCCCTTTCCCTCTCAGCGACGCCAACCGCGCCCTTCATCAGCTCAAGCATGATGCGATACGAGGCGCGGGGGTGCTCGTCATGCACTGAGGAGTCCTTCGGTGTCAGAAATCTGGCACCACATCGGCGCGCACGTGCACCGCTATCCGAGATCCGACAGCACATAGCTGCGCGCCTGCCTTGAGACCTAGCAGGGTAGCTGTTAGCGTGGTGTACGATCGATGGCGATGGCCTGTTGTGTGGTGGCACCCTGCAGAGTCGGGCAAGGCGTGTGTGGGGCGGTGATGGTCGACTCATCCCCAAGAAACGACGCGGTGCGTGATCGGCGCTAGCATGATCGCTAGCCTGCTAGCGTCCGCACGATAGCTACTGCTGCTTGAATTGTGTTCAGGGCGGCCGGTATAATTTCATATGACGTTTCGCGTGAGGTTCCGCTGATAATGGGCGCGAAGATACTCAGAACGATCGAAGACGGGCCCTAGACTTAGGGCCGGAGGAGCCACCAATGGAGATGGGCACCACCAGCTTCGAAACAATCATAAGAGAAGATCGCGCGGCTCACGATGTCCGGCACTGGCGAGGCTCATTCCTCCACTACCTCGAGAGACTCCGTCAGGATCCAGCCCTTCCAAAGCTGGCGCACGGCCGTGTCTTCGACCTGATCATAGCCGAAGGAACCCGGGACATCCTCGATTGCGACGATCCCCACGTCCACCGGCTCTACCGAGACTCCTCGCTCAAGGTCTTCAACTTCTTCAGCGAGGAATTCTTCGGTATCGAGAAGACCATCGCGCAGATCGTTCGCTACTTCCACTCGGCCTCGCTGAAGGGGGAGGAAAGCCGTCAGGTGCTCTACCTGATGGGACCCGTGGGATCGGGCAAGAGCTCGCTGGTCGAGAAGCTGGAGCGCGGTCTCGAGCTCAGCAGCAGCATGTACGCCATCGAAGGATGCCCGATGTCCGAGGAGCCACTTCACCTGGTTCCCCGACATCTGCGCAAGGAGTTCAACAAGATGCTCGGGCTCCACATCGAGGGCGATCTCTGCCCCGTGTGTCGCTTCCGCCTGAAGCAGGAGTTCGGTGGCCGCTACGAGGAAGTACCGGTCGTGACCCGCTCGTTCTCGAAGCGAAGCCGTGTCGGGATCGGTGTCGTGCCGCCCGTCGATCCGAACAACCAGGACACCTCCGTGCTGATCGGCAGCGAGGACATATCGAAGCTCGACCTCTACGCGGAGGGCGACCCACGCGTTCTCGATTTGAGCGGTGCGCTCAACGTTGGCAACCGCGGCATTGTCGAGTTCATCGAGGTCTTCAAGAACGAGACGGAATACCTGCACGCCATGATCACGGCGACCCAGGAAAAGGTTATTCCAGCCCCTGGTCGACACGGGCTGGTCTACGTCGACACGGTTATCCTGGCGCACTCCAACGAGGCCGAGTGGCAGAAGTTCAAAGCCGATCATACGAACGAGGCGATCCTGGACCGCATCGTAGTCGTGAAGGTCCCCTACAATCTTCGGCTGTCGGAGGAGGTAAGGATCTACGAGAAGATCATCCACAACTCGGATTTCCGCGCCCACGTCGCGCCGCACACCTTGGCCTCGGCCTCGATGTTCGCGATCCTGTCACGCCTCGAGGCGACGCCGAAGTGCGATTTGATGACCAAGCTCAGGCTCTACAACGGGGAAGAGGTGATAGAGAAGGGCCGGACGAAGAAGATCAACGTGCAGGAGCTCCGCGACGACGCGAAGCGGGAGGGTATGACCGGCATCTCCACTCGGTTCATCATGAAGGCCCTCGACAACGCGCTCTCGGACAACGTCGAGGGGAGCTGCATCAACCCGATCAGCGTCCGTGAAGCCCTCATCAACATGGTCAAGGAAGCCGACCTGCCGGACGACACCCGAAAGCAGTATCTCGAGTTCCTTCAGGACATCATTCACAAGGAGTATCTAGAGACGCTCGAAAAGGAGATCACCAAGGCATTCGTCTACTCGTACCAGGAACAGGCCGAGGCCCTTTTTCAGAACTACCTGGATCACGCCGAGGCCTTCGTGAACAAGACGAAGGTGAAAGACCAAAATACGCGCGAGGAGCTTCAGCCAGACGAAGGCTTCCTCAAGTCCATCGAGGAACAGATAGCCATCATCGGGTCAGCGGCCGAGGGCTTTCGTCAGGAAGTGATCGCATACCTGTGGGCGGCGAGCCGCCGTGGCAGCCGCATAACCTACTCGAGCTACGAACCGTTGAAAGAGGCGATCGAGAAGAAGCTCATGACGTCGGTTAGAGACATAAGCCGCATCATAACCAAGGCGCGTACCCGTGACGAGGAGCAGAGCGCGAAGTATAACGCCATGGTCACGAACCTCCTCGAGAACGGCTACTGCCAGAATTGTGTAGACGTCGTGCTCAAGTACGCGGCCAACAACCTCTGGAAGGATTGACGGCACCGGCGGCGGTCTTCACCGGTCGGCTGCGTGCGGTGATGACGACTCTTCACGAAACTATCGTCCGGCCGTACCGCCCCGCCGACGCGGAGCGCAGCGACCGCAGCGCAGGTGACCGCCTGCGCCACCGGCAGAAGATCCGCGAATCCATCCGGGAAAACATCGCCGACATCATCGCGGAGGAGTCGATCATCGGGAAGTCCCGTGACAAGGTCATCAAGGTCCCGATTCGCGGCATCAAGGAGTACCGATTCATCTTTGGCAAGAACTCTCCGGGGGTCGGACAGGGAGACGGCTCCAGCGAGCCAGGGCAGGTCGTTGGCAAAGGCGAGGGGCAAGAGAAGGCTCCGGGTGACCAGGCCGGTGATCGCCCCGGGGTCGACTACTACGAGACGGACATCACGCTCGACGAACTTACCCAGATCATGTTCGAGGATCTGGAGCTCCCCGATCTCGAGCGCAAGAAACTCCGCGAGATGCCCGCCTACCGCGAATCGAAACGAAAAGGCTACCGCCGGGTCGGGATCCGATCACGCCTCGACAAGCGACGTACAGTCCGCGCCCGGGTGAAGCGCAAGCTCGCGGTAAGCGCCAATCCCGACACCGATCCGGGGAATGGCCGGTTTCCCTTCCACGACGACGACCTCACCTTTCGCCACATCGTGACCGATGTACGCAAGGAATCGAACGCGGTGGTGCTCTGCATCATGGACACCTCCGGGTCCATGGACACCATGAAGAAGTACCTCGCGCGGAGCTTCTTCTTTCTCCTCTTCCAGTTCATTTGCACCAAGTACCGGAACGTGGCGCTCGTGTTCATCGCCCACCACACCCAGGCGCGCGAAGTAACCGAAGAAGAGTTCTTCTCGAAGGGGGAGTCTGGCGGTACGTTCATTTCCTCGGGGTATCAGAAGGCACTCGACATCATCGCCGAACGCTACCACCCCTCGCTCTGGAACGTTTACGCCTTCCACTGCTCCGACGGCGACAACTTCGAATCCGATAACCCCGCGGCCCTCAAGGCCGCCAAAGAGATTGCGGAGATGGCGAACCTGTTCGGTTACGGCGAGATCAAGCCCCTCGGCTCACGCTACTACGAGAGTTCCATGCTGAACATCTTCCGCCGCCTCGACACGGACAACTTCCAGACCGTCCTGATCGAGCGGAAGGAGGACGTGTGGCCGAGCTTCAAGGCCTTGCTCGCCAAGGACCGCGGCGCGGATTGACGCCGCTTCGATGTGCCGGCGTCTGGAGCAGAGCAAGCCACGACGGGCAGACTGAGAGCCGATGCCTGATTACACGATAGAAGATATCGAGCACTGGGACAGCCGAGTCCACGAGGTAGTGGCAAGGTTCGGGCTCGACACCTACCCGCAGGAGTTCGACATCTGCGACTCGAATCAAATGCTGGGGTACATGGCGTACTCCGGCATGCCGTCCCACTATCCGCACTGGTCATACGGCAAAGCCTACGAGAAGCTCAAGACCTTGTACGACCACGGGGTCACCGGGCTCCCCTACGAGATGGTCATCAACTCGAACCCGAGCCTCGCGTACCTCATGCGCGAGAACTCGCTGTGCCTGCAGATCCTGACGATCGCCCACGTCTACGCGCACAACGACTTCTTCAAGAATAACTTCACCTTCAGGACGACGCGCCCGGAATTCACGATGGGCACGTTCAAGACGCACGCCGACCGCATCCGTGCCTACAGCGAGGATCCCTCGATTGGCATCGACAAGGTCGAACCGGTCCTCGACGCGGCCCATGCGCTCTCGCTGCAGTGCCGGCGCAACATCGTGGTCCGGAAGCTGACCCGAACAGAACAGGAGGCACGATCGATCGAGGCAGCAAGGCCCGCGCCCGATCCGTTCTGGCAGATCCACAAGCGCGCTGAGCACACAGCACCAGAGCTTCACAAGGTTCCGCTGGTCCCTGAAGAAGACCTCCTGCTCTTCATCGCCGAGCACAACCCCTACATGAGCGCCTGGGAAAAGGATCTACTCACGGTCGTGCACGAAGAGGCGCAGTATTTCATCCCGCAGATCGAGACCAAGATCATGAACGAGGGCTGGGCTTCTTACTGGCACAAGCGGATCCTGGAGGCGCTCGACCTTCCTGAGGCCATTCACCTCGAGTTCCTCGTCCGCCACAACCAGGTCGTGCGGCCGACTCCCGGCAGCATCAACCCGTACCACTTGGGCCTGCGAATCTGGGAGCGCATCGCCGGAGAAGCCGAAGGGCGGACGACGGAAGAAGGCGGCAATGGCGTCCAGTCCACTAATCATGATCGAGAGTCGATGTTCCAGGTACGGGAGACTGACCGCGACGTCTCTTTCCTTCGCCGATTCTTGAGCGAGGAGCTGGCACGCGATCTCGACCTCTTCCAGTACGAGCCAAAGGGAGAAGACCTCGTGATCAGCCACGTCGCCAACAAGGAGGGTTGGCCGCGGATCAAGGAATCACTGCTGCGCACCGTCGGCATGGGGCAGGTTCCCGTCATCAAGATCGAAGACGCCGACTTCGGCAACAACAGGACCCTTTATCTACGCCACGATCACGACGGTCGAGACATACACCTCGAGTCCGCGGAGAAGACCCTCGGCTACGTCCACAGACTCTGGGGTAAGGAAGTGGCGCTCGAGACCATCGTCAGTGGCAAACGCACGCTGTTCTGCGTGAGCGAACACGGCTTCTCGGCAAAATCCCTCAAGTGAGCCGGGCCGCCATCGTCGAGCCACTGCACGCGCGTCCCTACCTGTTGGTCCGGCGCCGGGTTTGCTCTATAATCTGCAAATCTTGGGGTTTGGAGTGCTACGATGCCCATCTACGAGTACCGCTGTGAAAAGTGCTCCCGCAAGACGACTGTCCTCACGCTGCGCGTGAGTGAAGCGGTCGATCCTACCTGCGATCACTGCGGGAGTCGTAAGCTTAGGCGCCTGATGTCCCGGTTCGCCACCGTCAAATCGGAGGACGCACGGCTCGAGGCGCTCGCTGACCCGAGCAGCCTGGGTGACATCGACGAGAAAGACCCGAAGAGCATGGCCCGCTGGATGCGAAAGATGGGAAAGGAACTCGGCGAGGAAACTGCGGGCGAGGACTTCGACGAGATGGTGAATGAGATCGAGGCCGGAGGCCTCGACGATGACCTCGGCGACGAGGGCGGCGGTGGTGGTGGTGAGCCGGATGAGTTTTAGGAGGTTGACTCTTCGAGGAGCACCACGGCCCACGCCGCGATCCCCTCACCACGGCCGAGCGCCCCGATGCATTCGGGAGATGACACCTTGACATTGACGGCGGGCGTCGGCGTGCCGACGAGCGCCGCGATCCGGCTCACCATCGAGTCGACGTAGCGTTCGAGCGGTGGTGCCTGCGCCACCACCGACACGTCGAGGTTACCCACAGCACATCCCTTGCTCCGGACGATACCGACGACCTCAGCGAGCAGTAGCTCACTGTTGATGTTGTGGTATCGCGTATCGCTCGAGGGGAAGTGACGTCCGAGATCACCCTCGCCCACCGCGCCCAGGAGCGCATTGGCAACGGCGTGCAGCACGACATCTGCGTCCGAGTGACCCGCAAGGCCGGCATCGTGCGGAATGGTCACGCCCCCCAGCCGCAGGGGCCGCCCCGCAACCAGTGGATGCATGTCGAAGCCGTGTCCTACCCGGAGTCTCATCTCCTGACGATCACCCGCTGTCCGAGTTATCGCTCCCGGTGCGCCCCTGTCAATTGAAGCTGTCCGGAGCAGCCCTTTCAAGGTGGCAAGATCCCGTACAATCGGGGATCTTGTCTAATCCTCTGGCTGAAGACCCAGCGGTGGCGCAGGCGCGCTGGCGTTTTGCTAGTAACTACGGGCATTAGTCACTCTGAAAGGGCTGAGTGTCCGGAGGCTACCCTTGCTTCTCGGATGTCCGCTGCCCCGCTCCCTGTTCCTCGCCTCCACCTGACCCGCCGTGGTATCCTCGCGCCCGACCGATGAAACATGAATGCGCGCCCCTACTGCCTCCTCTCTACCCCATCATTGACCCCGACGCGTTACTGGGGCGTTCGCCTGTGGATGCCGCGCGGGCCGTCATCACCGGTGGCGGGCGCCTGATCCAACTTCGCATGAAGGATCGCCCGAGCGCCGAGACTCTCGCCGTGGCGGAGGCGCTACGCACCATCACCTCCAGTGCCGGGGCGAAGCTCATCATCAATGACCGTGTGGACATGGCCCTGGCCGCAGGCGCCGACGGCGTTCACCTGGGAGCCGACGATCTTCCCGTCGAGGTTGCCCGCCGCATCCTTGGCCCCCACATTCTCATCGGGCGCTCGACGCACAGCCTCGAAGAGGCCGTGGCAGCTGTTTCGGCGGGTGCGGACTACATCGGCTTTGGGCCGATGTTCTCCACGACCACCAAGGTTCTCGCCTACGCTCCCCAGGGACTCGAGCGCCTGCGCCGCATCCGTGCCCTGGTCGGGATTCCGATCGTCGCGATCGGCGGCATCACGCAGGAAACGGCGCCCGCGGTGCTCGCGGCCGGTGCCGATGCCGTGGCGATGATCGGTGAGATCGGAAGAGCTTCCGACATCGAAGCGACGGTGCGCAGGCTAGTCGCTGCCCTCCGCTAGAAGGCCTCCTCTGACTCCGCAACGAACTCCTCTTCTGCGCTGTAGTTCTCGAAGCGGGTGTGTTCGCTCCGGAATGTCAACTTCACGGTACCTACCGGGCCATTGCGCTGCTTCGCCACGATGAGCTCGGCGAGCCCGCGCACCTCTTCCCTCTCTGGGTGGTAAGCCTCCTCGCGGAACACGAAGGCAACGACGTCGGCGTCCTGCTCGATTGCACCAGATTCCCGAAGGTCGGCCAGCAGTGGGCGGCGCTCCGAGCGCTGCTCAACCTGGCGGTTCAGCTGGGAGAGCGCCACAACCGGCAGGTTGAGCTCCTTGGCCAGGTTCTTGAGCGACCGGGAGATCTGGGAGATCTCTTGCTCGCGGCTGTCCGTCACCCCGAGTCCGCGCATGAGCTGCAGGTAGTCGATGATGATGAGACCGAGGCGCACGTTGGGATCGCGCTTCAACCGGCGGGCTTTTGCGCGGACCTCGAGTACCGACAGGCCTGGCGAATCGTCGATGTAGATCGGTGCCTCACCCAGTTGCTGAGCTGCGATCGCAAGGCGCTCGAAGTCGCGGTCTCCGAGAAACCCGCCGCGCACCTTGGCGCTGTCCACCCTCGCTTGGGAACATAGCATGCGCAGCACGAGCTGTTCCTTCGCCATCTCCAGCGAGAAGATCGCTACCCCATACTTGTCGGAGGAGAGTGCCGCGTGCTGCGCCATGTTCAGGGCCAAGGCCGTCTTTCCCATCGCGGGACGACCTGCGATTATGATAAGCTCAGCCGGCTGGAGGCCCGCCGTCAGCCGATCGAAGTCATCGAAGCCCGTCGCGACCCCCGTGACCAGCTGCTTGTGCTCGTGGAGCCGCTCGACCGTCTTGAGCGTTTCCATGATGACGTCGCTCATTCGATAAAACGACGGCCGGATCCGGCCTTCGGAGATGGCAAAGATCCGCTGCTCGGCCTGATCGAGGAGTTCGTCCACATCCTCGCTGGCGTGATAGCTGCGGGTTGCGATCTCCGTCGTCACGTCGATCAGGCCCCGCAAGATCGCCTTTTCTTTCACGATGCGGGAATACTGAAGGATGTTGGCCGCTGTCGGTACGCGCTCGGCGAGCTCCGCCAGGTAGGTTACCCCGCCCACATCGCCGATCTCGCCGTGCCCACGCAGCACATCAGTAAGCGTGATGATGTCCGCTGGCTCCCCTCGTTCGGAGAGCTCGATCATTGCTCGGAAGATCTTGCGATGAGACTCGCGGTAGAAATCGTCGACGCCCAGCAACTCGATCACTCGGTCGATCGCTGTGTTGTCGAGAAGGATCCCTCCGAGGACGGACTCCTCGGCTTCAATGCTTTGCGGCGGCACTCGACGGAGATTCTGCTCGAGGTTGACCATCGCCCACCCCTCCCCACGCAGACGGTTGGCACCGGTTCCATCAGCTTCGTATCAAGGCTCACCACTCGTCACAAGAACCCCGGTCAGCCGGCGACGTCTCCGGCTCGAGCTGAAGTCAGCTCCTTTCGCAAGAGCCTGAGTCCCCAGTCGATGCGCGGCCCATACCAAGTGAGAGCCTGACCGTCGATGAACCTGAGGGCGGTGCGGGAATCGGTGCCTCCCCCGAGCAACTGCCGCACGCTCGCGATATCGCCAGGCCCAAATCGGTACGGCTCGCTGGGCAGAATGACTAGCTCGGGCCGACGAGAAGCAACCATCTCGGAATCGACGACCGGATACCGTTTGGCAAGACCGGCGAAGACATTCTCCCCTCCGGCCGTGGCGAGCATGTCGTGGGCAAAGGTGTCTCCATTGAAGGTCATCCATGGGTCCTTCCAGATGGGACAGAAGACGCGCAGGCGCGGCCCAGAGGCAGCAGCGTCAGCAGCCACAGCCACCCGCTGAGCCTCGAGCCGCCCTGCAAGCACGTGAGCCATCTCCTCCCTCCCGAGAAGCGCCCCGAGCCTCCGCACCAGAGAGATCCCGGCCCCCACTGTCCGCGGGAACGCAACGTAAACCGCGATTCCCGCCTTGACGATTGCCTCGATGTCCTCCTTCCGGTTCTCCTCGGCGCTTGCGAGAACGAGGTCGGCCCCAAGCCTTCGTATCGCCGCGATATCGGGCGTCTTCGGTCCCCCCACCCGGGCAAGGCTGCTGGCGGCCGCCGGCTCCACGCAGAACTCGGTCGCGCCGACGACGCATGCCCCCATGTCCAGGGCAAACAGAAGCTCCGTAATGCTCGGTACGAGGGAGACGATCCGGGTTGGAGGGCCCGCCAGGGAGATCTTCCGCCCAAGGTCATCCACGAGCCCGCGGCTCATTCTGAAAAGCGGGTCAATTGTCCGTCGCCGATCCGCGCTCCCGGAGAATTTCGTCGAGCGAGCGCCGCTCGGTCTCGCGGATCGCCTCGCGGGGCCCACGGTCACCATGCCTGTGGATAGCCGGCAGAAGCCGCTCCGTGGGCGGGCGCCAGCCTCCAAGCCACGCGCCAGCAGCCAGAGCTGCCCCTGTCAGGAGAACCACCAGCAGGAAGCGGCCCACGCGGCGGCTCTTCTGCTCTTGTCGCTGTGCCATTACTCAATCCCGCCCGACGACCCGCGCTGTGCTCTGCCTTGATCCGACGACCAGCAAGGCAGCGGCGAGCTGGGCTCGTCTTGGATCGTTCCAATGGCAGCATTTCCTATCACGTCATGACCTCCCTCTACTATCGGACCAGGGCTCTCAGCTCCGCGAGATCCGATACGACCGGCGTTCCTGCCGCCTCGGCAGGCAAGTCAGGCGGAAAACTGGGGAAGAGGCTGAGTGGGCCCCGGTTGATCAGGGCGACGGGCACACCGGCGTTTCGTGCACCGAGGACGTCTTCGAGGGCGAGATCACCCACGTGAAAAGCATCCTCGGGGGAAACTCCCGTGCGTTCGAGGGCCAGCTGGAAGAGCCGTCGATCCGGCTTCTTTATTCCCTCGGCCGCAGAGGCGAGGATCACATCGAAGAACCGGGCCAGGCCTAGGTGCCCGAGGAATTCCGCCAGGTCGGGACTCGCATTCGACACCGCTGCAAGCGCGTATCCCTGGCTTCTGAAAGCTGCCAATACCTCCGGCACTTCCGGGAAGACGCGCCATCGATCCCAGTCGCCCATCCATTCCATGAACTGCTCGACCACCTCGCCCAACGGATCCCTTACGCCCGCGCCCGCCAGCACGACCTCGCCGAGCTGGCGAAAGAGCCCCACGAACTCCTTCTCCGAGTCACCGTATTGAGCCTCCGGGTGAAACTCCGAGACAGCCCGTGCCTGCATGCCCTGCCAGAGGGGGTAGATGCCTCGCTCGCAGGCCGCTGCAGACACCGGGGTCCCCGCACCGGTCGCTACCTCGGCGAGCGTCTCCCAGAGTGAGCGCTCCGGGTAAATCAGCGTCCAGCCTACGTCCAGAAAGAGCGCCCGATGATTCCGATGATTCATACGTTGAACCTGAAATGGATCACGTCCCCGTCGCAAACCAGGTAGTCACGTCCTTCTACCCGAAGCTTGCCCACCTCGCGGCACCTGGCCTCGGTTCCGCAGGAAATCAGATCCTCGAAGTGAATCACTTCGGCACGAATGAACCCTCGCTCCATATCGGTGTGAACCTTGCCGGCAGCCTCGACGGCCGTCGTCCCTACGCGGATCGGCCAGGCCCGTGCCTCCTCCTGGTTGTGGGTGAAAAAACTGATCAGCTTGAGCAGCTCATAGCTCCCCTGGATGAAACGCTGGCGCGCGGGCTCAACAATGCCTAGCTCGCGCAGGTACTCGCTGCGCTCCTGCTCCGGCAACTCTTCGACCTCCATCTCGACCTGCCCGCAGATTGCCATCGCCACTGCGTGCTCCGCGGCAGCAGCCTGCTGGAAGTCGGCAGGGAGTCCCCTCCCGATATCAGTCTCGGCCACATTCAGGACAACCAGTAGAGGTTTCAGGCTCACGAACGCAAAGTGGGCCAGCACGTTCTCCTCATCCGCGCGCAGCCCGACGTGCCGCAACTGCTGCCCGCCATCGAGCGCCTCGTGGCATCTCCTGAGCAAGCTCGCCTCCCGCTCGGGTGCCTTTTCCTTTTT
>Ga0316626_10001081_pt1 | contig 11819 bp, 11 predicted proteins | sample OWC_Aug_T1_C1_D5_FD_207656 | JGI IMG/M metagenome (GOLD analysis project Ga0316626, IMG submission 207656) | Wetland soil microbial communities from Old Woman Creek delta, Ohio, United States - OWC_Aug_T1_C1_D5_A | ecosystem: Environmental > Terrestrial > Soil > Wetlands | place: USA: Ohio...
GAAACTAGCTGAAATATTGCGTATTCAAGATTGGGATATAAATTTTCATCTTGTTTCGGGATATGAGATAGCAAAAGAAACCGAAAATGGAGACTGTGCAGTAAACGGGCTATCTTATAGGCAAATGCGGCTTAATAAAGCTGACATATATATAAACAAGGAAAACCCAAGCAATTGGTACGAAACTTTAGTTCATGAGTTGATTCATGTTCAAATCAATCCGATTACAAGCACGGCAAACGCTTATTTTGATGAACGTCACACTTTCTTTGAAACCACATATGAAAATGTTGTTGAGAAGCAAGCGCAAGTGTTTTGCAAACTCTATCCGGTAACAAATTTTATTAAGGCAATCACGGAGTAATCCGTTTGCATATTGAACGCTGAAAAGCGTATGGCTCGCCTACCATGTGTAGAATGAGCGGAGATAGCGGTTTTGCCGTTATTGATAAAAACAATCGCTGAAAAGTGCGCCCGACCTCCGTTAGAGGGTTGCGTTCTGCAGAGTTCGCACAAGCCGCCGCCCAACAGGACAGACAATTTAATACAGATTCTACCGCACAGGTAGCCGATGGCTCGGATATCAGCCAATGAAAGGCACTGTGCAAATATGTACGGTGCCTTATTTTTATTGCAAAGGAGGGGCTTGGATGGCAGGACGGCATAAAACAAAAAATGAAGATGGCGAAATGGTTGATAAACCTGTTATTGATTCTTGCGGTGACGAAATAGAGCCAGATAAACAAGAGGATGAATTTTCGCCATATGTTTCAAGCAAGCGAAAAAAATACGGCGGCTCTTATCCGCAGTACATAGAATTGCAGAGCAAAATAAACAAATATCTTAATGCCAAAATACCACATACATATAACGGCCTTGCGCTTTTTTTGCAGTGCTGGCCGGAGCATTTAAAGGAACTGGAACGCGGAGATTGTGACAAGCAAAAAACAAATTATAAGCCGTCCGACCTTTTAAAACAGTTTCGCCTTTATATGGAAAATGAACTTTATACAGCATTACCACTGAAAAATGATGCAGACGTTATCCGGCTGACAGGTAAACCACCGGAGCAGGAAGAAAAGGACAAGAAAGTTGACACATGCATTGATAAATACGCGGGGTGAGTTGATTGTCTGAATTTGACCCTAATAGATATGACGTCCACGATAAGCAAGTCCTGTTTATGCAAGCTATTGCAATGTTTGTTTGTTATGGCGGCGCTCGTGGTGGAGGCAAGTCTTGGGCGCTTGATTTTAAATGTTGCTGCTTGGCAATGGCATATCCCGGTATACAGATAATCCTAATACGCAAAACGCTTAAAGAATGCAAAAAAAATCACGTCCCGCTTTTAAAGCAAATGATAAAGGATTCCGCAAGGTGGAGTGAAACTGATTTAGCTTTTTATTGGAAAAATGGCAGCACTATACAACTAGGCTACTGCGATACGGCAGAAGATTTAAACCATTTGCAAGGGCAAACATATCAAATTGTATGCATTGATGAAGCCACACAGTTTACATATGAAGAATTTACAATACTTTGTGCTATTTCCCGTGGCGGTGAGAATAATTGGCCTAAACGTATCTATTTGACTTGCAATCCGGGTGGCGTCGGTCATGCATGGGTAAAGCGAATTTTCATTGACAAGCAGTATGCAGAGGGCGAAAGGCCGCAGGATTATATCTTTATACAAGCATTGGCAACAGATAATCCGAGTAATGGTAATGATTATATCCACAAACTTGACCTACTGCCCGATGATAAAAAAAGCGGTTGGCGATATGGAAATTGGGACGCCGTAACAGGAAACTTTTTCAATGAATGGAACGACAAAGTACATGTTATATTGCCTGTTCAGATACCGGAAAATAGCCGCAGATACTTTGTAATGGATTATGGACTTGACATGTTGGCCGGTTATTGGATAGCGGTTGACTATACCGGTACTGCATATGTGTATCGTGAAATTTATCAAGGTAACGATGCCAAAGAAGGTACAGGGTTGATTATAAGTGACGCGGCGAAAGCCATTTTAGCAATGGAAGATAGAAACGAAAATGTATTTGTTCGCATTGCGCCGCCTGACCTATGGAGTACAAGTAAAAGTTCCGGGAAAACGCAAGCGGAAGAATTTGCACAAAGCGGATTGAGCATTGTTAAGGCTGATAATTCGCGTATAGATGGTTGGATGGCTCTTAGAGAATGGTTAAAAGTCTATAAAACAAAGGATAAAAACGGAAATCCCATATTGTCAAGCCGTTTAAAAGTATTTAGTACATGCCCAAACCTCATTCGTACAATGTCATCAATCCAATATGACACCAAAAAGAACAATGATGCCGCAAAAATACCGCATGAATTGTCACATGCTCCTGATGCTCTGCGATATTGGGCGATATCAAGGCCGTTTGGCTCAACCGTTGCAACGAAAGACCGGCATTTTGACTTTGAAGATATGCAAGAGGAATACGAACGGCAGAAAAGCCCAATGCGTGGTTATATCGGCGGTGAAGTCACAAGCAGTTATTTGAACTATGGAGGGTGAAAATGCTTAATATGATAATCAGCATTTTAATAGGCTTTGCTGTTTGTCTGTTTGCTTTGTGGTGCTACATAAAAGGCGAGCAGAACGGCATAAGACTTGCCAATAAAGAACAACCTCAGCAGATAGAAACACCGGCACAAGTTATTTCCGAGGGCATAGAAGCGGCGAAGGAACATATCGAGAATAAAAAAGACGAGAAAAAGGCTATTTCTATAAATGAACAAGTAACCAATATGTTGAAATATTAAGGGGCGATTGAATGGCAGACATAAAAGCACCGGAAACCGGGCGCATATGGGAGCTATATCAGAATGGGCTTGACGCACATTCTTCTATCAATCTGCTCAATACAATAGCTGAAAACGAAAGGTTCTTTGCGGGTGACCAGTGGCACGGCATAGTCGCCCCGGATTTGCCTAAACCTCAAATCAATTTTATTCAAAAAGCGGTTGAGTTTAAATCGTCTAGTATCAGCAATACGAAACCAAAAGTTGAATTTGTTGCAAATCAAGTACCGTCAGATGTTGTAACGCCGGATGCTATTGACCAAAACAATCAACAGGTTCTTAACAAGGCTCAATATTTGCAGCAAGCACAGCAAGACCCTAACGCAATGCCGCAGGATATAAGTCTTATAGCGTCAGAAGCAGACGCACAGCTTCTATCGGCGGTGTTTGAATTGGATTGGGAAAGATACCGGGGCAGAGATTTATGTGACCGTGGTTTAGTTGATGCCTGTATCAGCGGCAATATGATACTTTACAACTTTTGGAACTCAAAGGTTAAAAACAATCAGATTGCCGAGGGCGCTATAGATGTTCGGCTTATTGACAATGTTAATTTCTTCCCTACTGACATGCAGGAAAGCAATATACAGTTGCAGCCGTCAATTATCGTATCGCAAAGAGAACTTGTTTCAAAGGTCAAGGCAGAAGCAAAGTTATACGGCGCTAAACCCGATGATTTACAGAAAATCAGTGATGACAGTGAAAATTATAATAACGCCGGAGATATGTCGCGCAAGGAAGTGCAGGATACAGACGCATACAAAGTCACAACACTTATGTATTTTTGGCGTGACGCGGAAACAGGTAAAATTTATGCAGTAAAAACTTCTCATAATGTTGTTATTCGTCCCGCATGGGACACATTGCTTACCCGTTATCCGTTTGCTGCTATGAGTTGGAAGTACCGTAAAAATTCATTTTATGGGCGCAGCGAAATTGAAGGGCTTATTCCTAATCAGAGATCTTTGAATAAAGCGCTTGCCATGATGCTTTTGTCTGTTACAAATACCGCGTGGCCCCGTGTTTTATATTCACAAGGAATGATTCAAAAATGGACTAATAATATCAGCGAAGCGATTCCTGTCAATGGCGACATAAATAATGCCGCAAAATATTTGCAACCGCCGTCTATGTCAAATGATGCTTTTCAACTTCCCGAATTGCTTATGAAAAATTCACTTGAAATGATGGGTGTCGGCGAAGCGGTGACAGGCAACGGTCAAGTTTACAATGCGTCAGCCAATGCCCTAGCAGTAAACCAGTCACAAACGCCCGTATCAGCCACTATGCGCCGATTCTACAGTATGTTAGAGGACTTTGCGGAAAATTGGCGTGATATGGTGTTCGGATATATAAATGCTCCTAGATGGGTATTCCCACATGACAATCAAGGTAATTCTTTCCCGATGCAGCTTGACCCAGAACAATTGAGACAAAGAGCTTGGAATGTGTCCGTTGAAGTCGGTCAAGCGCCCGAATTTAGTTATTCTGTCCTTCTTAACCAGATGGCGCAATGGGTACAAAGCGGTCAAATGCAACTCGAAGATTATATTGACAGCGTTGACGAAAGTATTATGCCAAACAAGCAGAAAATTCTTAGTAATATTCGTCAACGTCAGCAGCAGATACAGCAACAGGCTATGCAGATGGCACAGCAACAGATACAACAGAAAATGGGCGCGGCTCCCCAACAGCCGCAACAAGTACAGCAGATGGGAGGTCAGCAATAATGGCAAAGAAAACTATCAATTTTAAATCCACGGCGGCTAAAAACAATTGGATAAAAGCCGTTCATTCCATACCCAGCAAAACTAAACCCGGTATGAGTGTGGCGGCGGCAAGCCCCGGTAACACTCCTTTAAAAGTCAAGGGCAAGGCCGTAAAAGTCAACCATAAGAAAAAATAAGTTTATAAGGCTGCAAAACGGCACCGTCCGAACCTCGCCAAAAACCGTGTAAGGAGTAAATTCTATGGACGAAAACAAGGCTGCTAATACCACGGTTGATACAAATGCTGCTACAACCGCAGAGAACTCCGCCACTTCTCAACTTGATACGGGTGCACCCGCCGCGTCTGCCGCAGAGCAGAACACAGCACCCGCACAGCAAAACAACGCGGCACAGACAGATACAGCCGCCGACACTGATGTCACACAAACACAGGCATTCGCCGCACGGCTAAAGGAATCGACAGAAAAGGCAGTCGCCGCAGCAAGGGCAGAAATTGAAAAAGAGTATGCTGCTAAAGCCGCCGTAACTGTTCCCGAAATAGCCTATACGCCGGATGAAAAGACGATGCTTGAAACTTCCCGTGATACCCGTTTTTCCGAGCTTACGGCGGGAGGTATGTCGGAAGTCCTTGCCCTTGCAAAAGCCAATGAGGAAATGAACGCAAAGGGCGAAAGTATTTTATCCGGTAAGAAAGCCGCCGCGAAAACTGTTGCCGAACATACTGCCGCACTTGAAGCAGAACGTAAGAAAAACACGCCGCTTGAAGAAAAGGTAAAAGACCTTGAAGCCAAGTTGGCAAAGTTTGAAGCTGCTGAAAAAGCAAAAGCGTCAAACGCAAAGGCGGCGGCGGCAAGTACAGGGGCGCTCGGCGGTGAAACAGCAAATGACCCGGACTTTGTTTCTTCTAGTGATTGGGATAAACTCTCTCAACCGCAAAAAGAAAAATTCATTAAAAACGGTAAAATCTATCAGTTTATGAAAAAATGGAAATAAGGAGGAATTTTAAATGAGTTTTGCAAATTTTAAACCCGAAATATGGTCAACACAGCTTTTGCTTGACAGAGACACGGCGGTTGTCGGCGTAAAAAACTCGACCCGCCAATATGAGGGCGAATTGAAAAAGGGCGAAGTAATCCACATCAAAGGACTTGGCAGCGCGACAATTAAAGACCTTCCTGCCAACGGTATTATCGACGATGCGGAAAGCATTGACGATGATAGCCTTGATATTCTGATAACCGAGAAGAAATACATAAATTTCAAGGTTGAGGATATCGACAAGGTTCAGAGCGACGGCGACGAAATACAGAACATTATTCACAAAACAGGCGTTAAATATGCAGTTGCGCAGGACAATTTTGTTTATGGCCTTGCACAGACCGGGGCTGGCAAAACAATTACCGCCACAGCTTCCGGGTATGAATTATCCTCGTCAAACATTTTTGATTACCTTAACACTGCATTCGCCTATATCCGCAGCAATGACGTGTTTGACGGCGGCAGTATCTTCGTTGAAATGCACCCGTATGTTATTACAAAATTGCAAAAAGCGTTTATTCAGTTGGGGCAAACCAACAACGCCGAGATTAAAAACGGCTATCGCGGTCCTTATGCCGGTTCGCAGGTTTATGAAACCAACGTCTTGACACCTACGGATGGCAGCGGAAACGCGGTTGCGCCGGGAACATCAGGAGCGGTATATCCGATTATCGTCCGCACCGGTGAGGCGGTTGCTTTTGTCGAGCAGAAATCCATAAACTTTATCCCATATTCTGTTGAAAAAGGCTTTGCGGATGGAATTAAAGGATACGGTTTGTACGGTGGTAAGGTTATACGCCCTAAGGAACTTTGCGTAATTAATGCCAAATTGAAAGATGAGCTTACGGCTTAATAAGGAGGTAAAAATACATGGCTGAACTTGTAAAAACAGTTGTCGGATATAGCGATGTTGGCACGGCGCTCACTTATACAGCGGCAACTTCCGGGGGAGATTATATAGACTTTGGTTCGTATAATGACTATCCCGACCAGCGTGTTATGATTGCAATTCGCAACCTTGATACTTCTCACGACGCGACAATAACTTTTAAAGCAGGAGACGGCATACTTTCCGCACAGGGCGATATTGCCGTTACAGTTGCCGGCGCCGCTACTTCTGTAGTCAAAGTTATTCCTTTGACAAAGCTTGATACGGCGCGTATCAAGAATCTGAACGGAACAAACAAAGGGAAAGTTATGGTTGTTTCGACAATCGCAACAGGCGGCACTCTTTCCAATGTCCAGATCGCGGTAATCTGTGTAAAGTAAAATCTATGGGGCGGTTATTACCGCCCCTCCCTTTAAGGGGGTACTTATGAAATTCATTACAACTTTTCCAGCAACGCTCATAAGCCACAGGGGAATAAACGGCAGACTTCACTATTTTGGCACAACCGATATGAACGGCATTTTAGAAGTGCCGGACGATGATAAATACATTGGCTATCTGAAAGCCAAATTTACGCCCACAGAGAACGATATTCCTTTAAAAGGTGAAACTATAGGGGCAGATATTAAATCGAGCACAACGCCGATTACAGGTGATAAGGGGGATATACATGTCAACAACGGTAAGGCAAGTAGTAACGCTGGCGTTAAATCTAAGCGGACACATTCAACCGGCAGCAACGCACACAGTAACGGCAAGAACGTTGGTAGACGCGGCTCTAAAAGCGCTAAACGTTGTTGACCCGTCCGGTGCGATAATTTCCGCTCGTGCCGCGAAGTACTACAGTATGGCTATTCCCATTGTAAATAAATATAACCGTGAAATACTCGCCCGTGAAAATCCCGTCGCGGTGGCAACCGATATTACGTCGCTTGACAGCATTCTCTCAATTTCAGACGATGCGGCGGTACGATATATGCCGGACGCGCTCGCAATGGAATTTGCGACGGCAGACAGACTTATTGAAACAGCAGATTTACGATTAAGTCAATTTTACAATTTTGACTTATCATCAATCCGTATTCAATCGGCGGGTGACACAAATAAATATGTTTCTACAGCACTTTCAATATGCAATGTTTTGCAATTGGAATTACTCAAATGCGAGGGAACATATGAAACTCCCGACCTATTGACAAGCCTTGACGATGTATTAACTGTTACCGATTCAACCGCGCTTGGTGTTATGCCTTATGGGTTGGCGGCAAGATGGGCATTAACTGAAAATTCGGCTTTGTATAATGATATGTATGCAAATTATATAAATTCAAAAAAAGCAATCGTGGCAAAGCCTACAAAAATAATTGATGTTTACAAATTTTAGGGAGGGCAAGGCATGAGCAACTACGGAAATATTATAAAAAGCGCGGCTGGTGGGCGCTCTGTGCCTGCTTTTAACTCAACAGACTTTAATAACTCCGTCAAAGAAGCCGCCACAACTTTTACAGGCGGCATTAATCAAGATGTCCTGCCAACAGATGTACTTGATACACAAAGTCCAGATATGTTAAATATGTGGTATAAAGACGGCATGTTGAGAACACGCCCCGGGATTGTTTTAAAAACAGATGTTACAAATAAATCAAAAGCAACAATAAATAGTGATTTAATATCGAAAGTTTTGGATATTGATACGCCTTATGTCCCTACAATTTATACGAATTGCAATAATCGCGGAGGCGGGAATGCAAACGAAGATAGAAATATTATAACGCCGTGGGTAAAAGTTAATTATTCGCCGTCAAGCGGAAACAAGTCTTTTAAACTTCCCGATACAAGAATTGATTACGATTATATCTATATTACATATCGTTGCCCTTTATATACAGTAGATGAAAAATATGTTATTCCTCCGTCCGGTTCAACAGCAGGGAAATTCAAATATCAAAGTCCTAATCCTTCAACTACTGTATATTATCAAGTAAATGCCAATTATACAGCGGGAACGCTTACTTGGCACCAATTGAACAGTAATACATGGGACGATTATAACGATAAATGGGTAGGGTTTACAGATGATGCCGATTTTAATGTAATCAATAATCTTACAGTTAAATATTCAAAAACTTTATATCATGGTTCTACAGATATAGGTGCTTATGTCCCCGGCAGGGCTTATTTAGTCGGAGCATATGCGCTATACAAAAGCACAGTATATAAATGCACAGTAGATAATACCGACGAAACATTTACGCTTTCACATTGGGAAGAATCTTATATTGTCAACCCTATTATAAATTGCACAATAGCGCAGTATTACGGAGGCTCTTTGAGCGGTCTAGGTAACGGTGATTGCCTTATGGTCACCGGGAATCCCAATGAACCAAACAAATATTGGTGGTCTGGGACGGATGATATTTCTTATTGGCCTGTTAATAATTTTAACACATGCGGTGATGATACTGACCCGATAACTGCATTTGCAAAACAATCAAGCAATCTTATTGCATTTACAGCAAATAAAACATACAAGATTACATATAACGCTACACAGCCTACAAGTTCAAGCACTCCATATGAGCCGTTCCCTCGTTCACTCTTACACAATACAATAGGCTGCGATTGTCCTGACACAATAGAGCTTGTAGATAATTGCCTTACATGGCTTAATTCGGATGGAAATATATATCGCCTTGTTACAATCTCAAACACCAGTGAAACTGCCATTGTCGCAATAAATCAGAATATACGTCTTGCTGTGAAAAAACTGTCTACATCACAATTACAAGCCGCAACATCTTGTGACACAGGCAGGTATTATATAATTTTTGCAGAGAAAAGCGCGTTTGCATGGGATTATGATGCAATTTCCTTTATTAATTATACAAGTACTGAAAAATCACAGAGTAGACTTGCGTGGTATTTGTGGAGTATGCCTGCTGTTTATACTGACGCCTTTTATGACGGTAATATTGAATTAAATGGTGGAGATTATGGCATGGACGAAGCATTAGGCTCTGATCTCGGTTCAACATTCAATGCTTATGTTTATACCAAAAGTTTTGACTTCTCGGCAGTTACATATTATAAATCGGTTTATCAACAGTGTTTCAAGGTATTGTCTGACGACGGCACACTGACATTGAATGTAATAGATGATTACGGCACTGTTGATTTGTCACAGACATTCAGTGTATCGACAAAGCCGCAGATTGTTCAGAGCTATCAAACGTCAATGACACAACTTTATCAAGCTTATATTTCCCGCCCGTCCGGTTCAACAGCGAAATTTGCAATCAATGAATTTGTGGCAATAGCACAAATAGCCGCCAAAATATAGGAGGTACATTATGGCTGATTTAAGCGCTATATTGAAACAGCTTAAAGCGATATATTCCCCTGTCAACCAATCTACTGTCAGCGGCATAAATTCAAATTATGCCAATCAGTCAGCGGCAGACAAGGCAACTTACAACAACTCTCTCGCGCAGGCAAAGCAGACGCTTTCACAGGTACCGGCGCAATTTAATGCACAAAGAAATAGCGCGGATATTACTAAAAATCAAGCAATGAGTTTACTTCCGTCAAGCCTTGCCAACAGCGGCGCAGCTACAGACAGCGGCGCAAATTATGTCGCAAGTACAAATATTGGAAATACATTTCAAAATACTATGGGTACAATCGGCACATCACAAAACACAGCAAAGCAAACAGCGCAAAATGCTATTAATACTCTTAACGCGAATGAATCAGCAAGCCAGTCTAAGCTTAATGCTTCAAAAGCTAGTGACCTTGCAAGTGCTTATTCCACGGCGGCAAGCAATCTTATTTCAAACGCTCTTTCACAGTATAACACTGATGCAAGCCGTGAAGAATCAGCAACAGAAGCAGCTAACACGTTGGCAGAAAATCAGCGCGAATATAACAATACTTTGGCCTATAAAGAAGCAACGGCCGCGAATGCAGCAACTTCAACGGCAAATAAGAATTATGTGTCGGCTGTAAATACACTTAAAAATGCGCTTGGAAACTATACAACATCTGCATCTACTTCAACAAGTACAAGACGTGGCACAAAAACAACTACATCGACATCAACATCAAAGAAATTTACAAATGGAGATGCGGCAGAATCTTATTTGAATGCTATATATAGCAACCCGTATCTTACAGATGTACAGGCGCAAAAGTATTTAAGCTCTGTATCTTATAAAGTCCCATATACTCATTCTGTTTATAACAGCAAAACAGGGAAAATGGTGAATAAAACTGACCTTATTTCTTTGGCTCATTATGACAAAATACTTAATAATAATAAAAGTAAGAAGGTGAAAACAAAATGACACACGCGGAATGGAACGCTTATTGGAATAAAAAGCAAGCGGGGCTGCAAAAGCAAGTCCAAATTCAAAGTGCGCAAGCGACGGCAGCGGCGCAGGGAAAGAAAGCAGAAGCAACACAGGCACAGTGGAATAAGTCAAACATTTTTAAAACCAATGCTGAATATCAAGCCAAAAATCAATTGTCACAAGTGCCAAAGTTACAAAGTTTAACAAAAACTTTGGCTCAAAAATCCAATAGTAATTCAATTCCTACAACAAATGTATTAAACCTTAATACGCAAGACAACTCTTTACCAAAAAATTCTGTCCTTAGCAATAAGCTGCCAGTGTCAGCGCTTCAACAAATAACTACTCAAAAATCAGCGCAGCAAAAAATAGCAGATTATATTAATAACGGCGGGAATATTACTGACGTTATAAAACAGGCCAATCCCAATTCAACTACATCAACTTCGTTAACTGCTATTGATGCTGCCGCAAAAAAAGGCGACACTGATGCGCAGAACATACAAAGGATATTGGCATTGGGTCAAGGCGCTTTAAAATCCTTTACATTTGGACTGAGCAATTCAAAATATGCTGAACAAGCAGTACCAGCGCTTACAAAATTTAACGCAGCAGCCAATCAAGCGGCAAGCGAGCACCCTGTTGCTGAAAATGTTGGTGAAGCAATCGGCACATTGCCGTCAATGGTTGTTGGCGGTGGTGCTTTGGCGAATGCAAAACCTGTCACCGAATGGGCAGGCGAAAACGTCGGACGCAAAATAGCAGCGCAAGCCGCGTCCGGTGCTGCCGATACAGGCTTATATACAGCGGCAGGGCAAGTAATTCCAGTTGTAAGCGGTCAAGAAACGCCGCAAGAAGCATTAAAACAGGTTGGTATAAATGCCGCCGTTGGCGGTGCATTGGGCGGTCTGGGCGAAGTAATAGGTTCAAAAGTATCAAAGGCAGCAACATCAAAAGCAAGTGCGCCCGTAACACAAACGG
>Ga0316626_10001083_pt1 | contig 11809 bp, 10 predicted proteins | sample OWC_Aug_T1_C1_D5_FD_207656 | JGI IMG/M metagenome (GOLD analysis project Ga0316626, IMG submission 207656) | Wetland soil microbial communities from Old Woman Creek delta, Ohio, United States - OWC_Aug_T1_C1_D5_A | ecosystem: Environmental > Terrestrial > Soil > Wetlands | place: USA: Ohio...
CCGCACGTAAGAAAACGAGTACACCATCAGTTGATCATCTATTAACGCACTATCGGTATCTCTTTCTCCCAATTGGCTGCGGCTGCGTAGAGACTTCTCCTACAGACCACCGTACCGTGTGCGTTTCGTAAATCCACCATCACTTCCGCCATTTTTACGGCCGCGACGACACCATTGACCAAAGGCACACCTTCTATTTCATAGATCTTTTGAGCCGTGAATATAGAGCTTACTGCAGTGCAGCCGATAATAATTGCCTCGGCACCATCTTCTCTTATCGCTCTTTTCGACAGATCGCTAAATGTATCGATTAGCTTTTCTGGACGGGCGTACAGCGCCATTGCCTCTACAGAAGTTAAGCCAGTGCATCGGATACTGGCAAGCCTGCCGCCCAATCCGTAGTTTTCGACCCGAGCAGCATAAATCGGTTTAGATGGCGCATGAAGGCCGATGATAGAAAATTTGTTCCCTAGCAGGCAAGCCACCATCGCAGCCGATTCCAAGCCTGCTGCGACCGGGATCTCTACTATTGATCGGGCTTCCGTCAAACCAGGGTCCATCATACATGAAATGACGAAAGCATCGTAGCCCTTCTTCCAGGCCTGGTAAACGCTCTTGACCCCCTCTATCGCATTATAGGACCTGGTCCATGCATACGTTGGATCGCTGTAGCCAACCTTTGGCCAGTGCAACTCAGTATCAGTATCTTGTCTAGCAACGGCTTTCAGGTTTTTTCTTAATGCATCATATAAAAACTCTCCCTTTTTTGTATGCGGTGTAGGGCCTTCCACCCATATTCTCATACATCACCCCCATTAAAATGGAATTCAGTTCAAGTCGCACTAACTCTCTCTCCCATCTAGAAATGATTATGGGGCGCCCGCCATACGGCCAGGAAGCCACAAAACTATTTTAGGGAAAGCTGTCATCAAAACAACCATAATTGTCATTAATATGACATATGGAGCAGAACCCGCAATAACCTCGCTCATGGGCCGATGCTTGGCGATGCCTTTTATGACGAAGAGATTCAGTCCTATCGGGGGGGTGATCCCCCCAACCTCAATTAATACGACCAATACAACCCCAAACCACACACCGTCAAATCCTAGGGTCTTAACAATCAATGGATAGACAACCGGCAGGGTTATTAGCATCATCGCGATGCCATCAAGAAAGCAGCCCAATATATAATACAGTATGTAAACACCAATAAGAATTAAGAGTGGCGAGATCTGTAATGAGTTGATCCATTCTGCGAGCGTAAGTGGAATGCGTAAAATGCTCAACGAGTAACCTAGTAGTTGAGCCCCGATGGCTATAAAAAAAACCATACAGGTTGTTTGTATAGTATTGACCAGGGCCCTCTTAAGGATTTGAAGGTTAAGACGTCGGCACACCAATGCGATAATTATTGCGCTGGTTGCGCCAACAGCTGCCGATTCCGTTGGTGTCATTACTCCGGTGTAAATTCCTCCCATTACTACAAAGATAAGGACCACTATTGGGATCATCTTCAATGTGCCTGAAAGTTTTTCTCTAAATGTGAATCTTTCTTCCTTGGGTATCCAATTAGGGTGGAGCGATGAGATTGTTGCAATATAAACCATAAATATCGACATCAATATCACCCCAGGTATAACACCACCGATAAAAAGCTGTCCTATAGATTCCTCGCAGAAGGCCCCATACAAAATCATAACTAGACTGGGAGGGATAAGAATTCCCAACGTCCCCCCCGCAGCTAATGACCCAAGTACGAGCTTCATATTGTAATTTCGTTTTTCCAATTCTGGGATTGCAACTGTACCAATAGTGGCCGCAGTAGCTGGACTTGAACCACAAACTGCAGCAAATATGCCGCACGCTACTATGTTTGAGTGGAGTAGACCTCCGGGTACTCGTGCGACCCAGCCTGAAATCCCTTTATAAAGCCCGTCGCTAAGTCCACTTTGAAGGAGAATCTCGCCCATCAGTATGAACATGGGGGCCGAAGTGAGTATAAAACTATTAGCGAAAGTGAAGGAAGTCAAACCGGCAACATACCCAACATTGCTGCTAAACAAATATGCGACAATTAGACCAGTCATGCCGAGGGCCAAACCGACCCAAACCCCGCCTCCAAGCAATAAAAAAAGCAAGAGACAATATACAATTGATATGATAGATATATCCATATCCCTTTTTCTCCTCGATCCTCTCTAAGCTGAAGGTTCTCTCTCAGTCTTTACTACTTTGTTGAGGAATCCAACAATGATTTGCAGGAATAGCAGAGCAAACCCAAGGGGGACAAACAATTGGATTAAGTACGCGGGGATTTGAAAAGCACCTGAAACGAGCTTAGTGCCCATAGTATAAGAAGCATAAACCATCCGTAAACTATGCCACAAGATCACCGCAGACCCAGCCATACCAGCAACGTGGACTCCCAATTCCAACCGTTGGTTAATCTTTTGAGGGAGTTTCCTGGTAATTACATCAACCTTGATGTGGGCGTCCTTCTTGAAGGTGTAACCCAATCCCATAAATACCAAAGCAACCAATAAATAGGCGGTTACATGATCAATGCCAAGCATGGGTGAGTTAAATAAATTCCTCCCCACTACATCTACTGTAATGAGCGACATCATCAAGAGTAGGCAAACACAGCCAACGACTGTCCCGCATAAGGAGAGGAAACTGCTGATTTCTGAGAACGAAATAATTAACCGTCTAACTTCTTTGAATAAACTCATAATATTTATCACGAACCGCTGATGCTAATCCTTGCCATTGATAAAAACTCTGCAAGGACTTCAAAGTTCGGTTATCTCAAACGGTTTTCGGATCCCTTTTGACTATTTTCGTTTTCTGTCTAAGCAAAGAGGTAGCCAGTCTCAGGTGGCAACCTCTCTTTTCACCTTACCTGGGGCCTTTCATTGCTTCGAGGCTCTTATCGTAGGCTTCCTTATGAACGGGACTCTTTGCTACCCAGTTTTCGGTGATGTGTGCCACTTTTTTCCGTACCTTATCCAATTCGGCGGGAGGCATTTTTATTATCTCGACTCCTTTCTGCTTCAAGGTTGCGCGGTCTTGGTCTGTTTCCTTATGAATTTCAGCAAAATTAACCTTCTCCATCCAGGCACCGGCATCCAACACCATCTTCTGGATATCCTTTGGCAATGCGTTGAAGGAATCTAAATTTACAAACGACATTGTCATGAACTCCTGAAAATTTACTAAGATGAAATACTTACAAACTTCTTGCAATTTCGTGCCTAAAGCACTGCCCTCATTTGTCATCGCCCCATCAAGAACGCCTCGTTGCAGGGAAGTGTAGAGCTCTCCTAGTGAAACAGTTACCGGAGAAGCGCCCAGAGCCTTAAGGGCCTCCGCAGGCTCAGGCCCTAGCACTCTCAACTTTAGTCCCTTAAACGCCTCCAAGCTTTGAAGCTGGTTTTTTCTGTTCATTATCTGTATCGTCTGTGCCTCGGCGTAATATATTGGTCGAGCATTGTATTTTTTAAATTCTCTGTCAAAGATTGGTCGCAGACCTCTAGCAGCAGCTTGGACATTTTCCACATCGGGAAAGAAGAAAGGAAGGTTAAAGACGCCAGTAACAGAAATGTCACCGACTATATCCTTGATCCCCGTAAGCGCTGCATCAATACCACGTTCCTTGAGAACGCGCAGATAATCGGCCCCGTCATAAGGCAACTGGCCGAGATAAAACAGCTTTATGTCCAGACGGCCGCCCGAGTCCTCTCGAACCTTGTTAATGAACGGCACTACGTATCGCTGTGCCATATAATGGCCCGGTGGTGACGTGGTAGCCATCTTCCATTCTATCTTTTCCGCTCCCATCGTCCAGACTGGGTGAAGGGCCAACACAACAAAAACAATCAGGATTGGGATAATTTTCCAACAACTTTTGGGTCTGCTCATTTTCGAACCTCCTTTAAGAATTTAATAGTAGAAAAGTTAAAAAGAACTTAAGGAATTTAACCAGGGATTCGATAATGGTTTTGTGCCCTCAAAGAGGGCTGCTTTATGGGATGCTAAATTTATCCTTTCCTTAATGAAATAAAGGGCGATCCCAGGATCTATTTTTTCATTAAGGAACATCGCTCCCACCAGCCGATCCCCATCGAATGCCAACCTCTTGAACTTTCTTTTCTGGTCGTCCTTTTGTTGATACACCCGTATAGGCTTATCCGGCAGGGTAGGCACACCTATGGAGAAGGCCTGATTGCCGAAAAAGTTAAAAGCCGCCATCGGGATTCCGCCCTCATATTCAGCTACCGCACCTGCCATGTTAGCACCGGCAATTTTGCCCTGCCTGACTGCGCTGGGTATGATCGCATTGATCTTTGGCTTATCGGTAAAGAAATCCTGCCCCTCGGCCACATCTCCAGCGGCGTAAATATAATCCACGCTCGTTTTCATTCTCCTGTCTGTTAATATACCATCGTTTACCATCACCCCTGTTCCTTCCAAAAAAGAAATCCTGCTTCTTATCCCCGTAGCATTGATAAGAATATCCGTTTCCACAGAACTGCCATCAGAAAGATCAATTCTTGTTTTCCCTTTTTTCCGGGTGACAGCGATCACCTTTCTCCCCGTAAAAAACCGGGCTTTATGTTCGACAAAAATGTCTCTAATATAAAATGCGGCTTCTTCGGTAAATTGCTGAGGAAGAATCTTTTCCCCCACTTCTACTATGCTTACCTGATGGTTTTTTTCCAAAAGTGCCGCCGCAATTTTCATACCCGTCATTCCGGCGCCCAAGATAGCCACATTGGGTTTATCCTTCAGTTCCTTGAGCAGACGCCGGCAATCAGCCAATGTCTTGAAATCATGAGTCCCCATTTCCGTTACGCCTTCTATCGGAGGCCTAGTTGCCTTCGCACCTGAAGCAATCAGAAGGGTATCATAATTTTCTGAACTTCCATCCTGGTAGATAACCTTTCTCTTCTCCGGTACGATCGCTGTAACCTTCTTCCCCATGACCAACCTTCCTCGCATATTTCTCAGGTAATCTTCATCCTTCATCCACAGCTCTGCTTCTGTTATCCTTCCCGATAGCAAATAGATAAGAGCGGCCGGAGAATATGGGAGACAATCTTCCATACTGACCAATTTGACTTCGTCTTCCAGGGTCACCCGCCTTATTTCCTCAAACGCACTCAGTGCTGCTTTTCCCGATCCAATAATTAGATGTTTCTTTGCCATACTTTCACCATTCCCTGTTCTCTAACCGACTCGTCATATGTTCGAGGGCAAATTAAACCTTATTCTTCCTATTCATAAGAAAATAGGAATAGCGAGGGTCCTCATTCAATCGCATTATCGCCCCTCTTAATGGCCAGATAGTAAACTGAAGGGTCCATCTCTGGTTTCTTTGCGACCCCCGGGCGAACCGTTGGGGAGGCTTGGAAAGCTACCCTGGTCAATATTAACTGCGACACTTCGCTATCAGGGTCATCAAGATCTCCAAAGTATCTTGCCTTTGCCATACAATTCTTGACACAAGCAGGCTCAAGACCTTTCCCAATTCTATGTAGGCAGAAATCGCATTTCCCAACTACACCTAACGTGTGCCTTTGATAACCAAGCTTTTCATATGGAGTAAGACCTTGGCCGGGAAAGTATTCAACATTTTCAAGGAACAAATTCCGTGCTCCGTAAGGACAAGCCATTAGACAATTCAGACACCCTGTACATTTGTCGCGATCCACAGTGACGATTCCATCCGGTCTCTTTACGCTGGCACCCGTGGGGCATACGTTAACGCATTCCGGCACTCCGCAATGCATGCAGAGCACAGGAAGCGGCCTCTTCTCTACAGTTGGATAGCTACCGAACTCAAACAGAAATACACGTGACCATAGCATCCCTGGGGGAGTAGCATTCTCAGTCTTGCAAAAAATTTGACACCCGTGACAGCCAATACACTTCTTCAAGTCTATAACCATACCATATCTCATTTCTCGTCCTCCCTAAGGGACTTCTTGGTCACCTTTACCTTCACACACAGATCAAGGTTCAGGCTAACTGTATCTATGTAGTCCCAGCTGAGCGGGATTAACCATGCAGGGGAAATTCCTTTCTCTCGCTGACTTGCGATTGGCAAATGCTTGGACCAATGCCCCCCTCCGCTCGCATATGCGAGCACTTCGGGATGAATAGCTTCGGTCAATGCGGCCCTGCCCTCCACTTTATGACCTGTCCCAGCCGATTCGACAACCACCCAGTCTCCACTTTTGATACCTTTCCTTTTCGCGGTCTCGGTATTCATGGCTATTCTATAAATGTTCGGCTCCATTTCGGCGGCCTCATTTAACCATGGGTTATTATAAGTAGATGTAAACGTGTGAACTGGCACCCTGTAGTACACACCGTATAGATCATAGTCGGGCCGTCTATCTTCATGGGACACACATGGCTTCCAGTCAGGAACAGGCTGAAAGTCTGACGTGTCAAAGCCTGGTATGCCATGTTCCTCCTTTATTTTGTCTATTTGCTCTCCGACCGTCTTAAAATGCTCAAAATAAATGGGTATCCGACCTTTTACAAATGGCCTCCAATAGACCTCCTCTGCTTTCTTGGGCCATCGGATGAGGCCATTTTCCTTGAACCAATCCAGCCCGCGCTCATGCCCAAAGTTTCCCTTCAACCGACGATCAACGATCTCTTCCCAGGTATATTTCTTTGAGGGGTCAAGCATATAAGGCTCCCTAAAATTGTATCTTACATTCATTTGACGATACAGATCGCCTAACATGCCCAGTCTTTCCGCAAGCTCTAGATGAACTTTCTGGGCAGGCCTTCGTTGAAACATAGGCTCAACCACAGGCTGCCTTATGTGCATGGCCCACTCATCCACGGGTGAGTTACTCGTCTCCCAATCAGCTAGTAAATCAAGTCTCTCTAGATAGCAAGCGTCAGGCAAAACAATATCCGAAAACTCGGTTGATTCATCCAAATAAATACTAAAGGAAACAGTGAATATACCCTCTTTGAAGGCTTTTTCCAACACCTTTGGATCGAAAAGGGTCATCATGTAATTGCTACCCGCGTGCATAATGCATTCGATCTTGTAAGGTATTTTATATTTTTCCCGTTCTGTTATACCCCAAATGAACAACGGGGATATTCCCCCTGTGGGAACAAGATCATTCATCCCGATCATTTCCGGTTTTTTGGCATCATGTACAGGCCACGGCGTATGTGCCACAGCCCAAGCTCCAACTTTCAAAAGTCCATCCGGACCTTCGCTAGGACCGTAGGAAGGCTGGCCTGTTTCCGGGTGACCCAAGCAACGGGAATTAGGCCCTAAGCAGCCGCCAGGTACATTATTAGCTCCGACTATTTCCTGCAAAACATCAATTGCCATATTTGTCAAAGCAGAATGCCTATGCGCTCCTGCTGACCTAAAGCATCCCACGGCGACGGGCCTGAAAGGTATCTCCTTCCCTTCAATTACAATCGTACTTCCTATCCTAGCCGCCTCCCCAAATTCCTTAGCCAGCCGCCTTATAGTTCCCGGCGGGATTGTACTAATCTGAGAAGCCATTTCCGGGGTGTACTTTTTTACATGCTCTTTGATCAGAGCAAAGGCCGGCGAAACTTTAGCTCCGTTAATTGAGTAATTTCCTTCTATGGCCACATCCTTTATAGTGGTGTCATCGTACGGCTTAGCTTTTCCATCCACCAGATCCCACATCATAGGTTTTTGGGTCTCTTTATCTCGCATGTAATGGCCGTCAGCTCCCACGAGATAAGGACCATTGGTATAATGTTTTATGCTCTCTCCATCGTATATCCCATACTCGTTAAGCAAAAGATTAACCATGGATAGAAGCACTGCTGCGTCGGTGCCAGGCCGTATAGGTATCCACTCATCGCAGTTCATACCGGGCATTCCCATCCATGGCTCAATGGCAACGTGCTTCATCCCTCTTAGTCTAGCTTCGGCCATCTTTTTCGTCATGCCAGTGACGGCGTAGGCTGCCCCATAGCCAGCGGGGCCACCAAAATTTAAATAATAATTCAAATAATTGGGATCGGGCTGCCGTGCCCAAGCGCAGCGCATCATTCCAGCGAACAGGTGCATTCCATTTCCGCAATGCATTCCAGCCCCCGAAGGCAAAGTATTGGGCGTCCCGAAGGCAGCGGCAAAAGACTGGGTTAATCGTGAGTAGTCCATGAGGGTTACAGAACGAATGGATAACATCTTCCTTGGATCTTCGGCTCTTATTTTCCTAAGCCTTTCAGTAATTGTGTCTAATGCCTCATCCCAGCTTATCTCGACCCACTTCGGATCTACGCCGATCCCTTTTTCAGGATTTGTCCTTTTCAACGGGACATTTACCCTGTTAGGGTCGTAAAGTAGCATGATACCTGCAGCGCCTTTAGGGCAGAGCCCACCCTGGCTCGTGGGACATTCTGGGTTCCCTTCAATGTTCATCACGACACCATCGACACGGTGAACGCGTATTGCGCACATATTGAAGCACATATTACAAGTAGTTTTGATCCACACGTCTTCTTTGACTGCTTTTCCATGCCCTCTGGAAGTGTTCATTTCTGCTCCTATAATTCTAAAGTTTTCAAAGAATCTTCATGCGGCAGAAAACCCATCTGAATTAGATTAGATACAAATCATTCGTACTTGTCAATAAAATTGCAACGCTTCAACCCGGGAAATCTCATTCCACTTCAAGTCCACATGAACTTACTTCTCTGGGTTTATCCGCCTGAGGTGATATTCAGGCAGTTGGGATCATAAAGAATCTGTAATCCAGGCGCTCCTTTCTCCAAAACTCCTCCTTGGGAATCGATCCATGAATCAGGATTCCCCTCTATTCGTACTACAACGCCATTAATCCGATGCACCCGAATCCCACAACTTGAAAAGCACCTTCCACATTGGGCAGGAACTCAGCTGCCGTCGTACCCCTATCCGGTTGAAATTCCAGACTTCCTCTTGCCAAGACTAATTCGCTCTAATTACGTAGTATTATTATCAACGACGGTGTTGATGCTTCATGTTCTAGTTAATTTCGTTTCATATTTATAGATATCAGTACGGTAATAGGTGATCGAAGCATACATGCAAGAGCCGGTCCTCCCGTAAAAGTCCCTTTCGATTGCAAGAAGCGGGTTGCCGGGCTTAACAGACAGATGTTTGGCAACAGATTTACTGGCCAAACAGACATCGATATGTTGATCGGCCCATTGGGCCTTGGTTTTCAGCTTTTCCTCAATGAAAGTTAATAGTTCAGTTGTTTCGGTCAACTCATTTGGAGAAATTTGTGCCCCCAAACGCGATGGAAAATACGTAAAAGAGTAACCGAAGGGTCCTTTAAGGATGGAACGAAGGAGCTCGAGCTTAAATACCTTTTCATTCTTCTTTATTTTGAAAATTGTGGCTATGTGAGCTGGAGGAAGAATCTCTTTGTAGTCCAATACCTTTATTCGGGTAACTTTCCCCCAAGAGATTAGGTTTTCAATCGTGTCTTTCAATTCGACTGTTTTCAACGACATGCCGCCTGTAACAAATGTTCCCCTTCCCCGATCCCTATAGATTAGTCCTTCCTTAATCAATTCGCTAAGGGCCTGTCGTACGGTTGGCCGGCTGACGTTAAACTGCTTACACAACTGAACCTCAGATGGAAACTGTCCAGTTGCCTTCAGTTCCTGAGAAAGGATTTTGGACTTCAGGAGATTCTTAATCTGGTAATAAAGAGGAATTGGCCCTTGATCGAACATCATATTGACAGCCTTACGTTAAGATGTCTTTACAAGCTGAGACTACCCTTACCAAAGCTCTAAAACCTTGTCAAGAAAAAAATGTCATTTTTCTAGAGTTTTTTTTTGGAAGTCACAGTTTTCATATCTCCTTGGAACGTTGTTAAGCCGAAAACCCCATTTTTCAATTCTGAAGTGAAAGAATGTCTATGCGATTTGTGGCCGTAAAGGCCCCATCGTAAATGTGGGCGAAGAACTTGGTAAGGCTTACTATCCCCTACTTGCGGATATCATGACTACTACGCATCGAAATTTTACGACGCCTGGCAAACGTGAAAGACGTGAGATCAGGAGACAAACTTAAGAGAGAGGGTTATTGATTACACTTCGCCCTATCACCAGAAAGGAAAGAGGAAATACGTATAAGGTTCCATTTTTGGACATAATTCGAAAGGTTATCGCTTCAATCCAGATCTTTCTGCAAAAATAGAGGTTGGCTTTATATCCTCCAAGGAACTAACGAGTCATCTTCCGAATAGCTTCCAGATTAAGTCTGCCGGAGACGCCCTAGCCTCTCTTCTCTGGAGGAATCTCCGGACGAAACTTCTCATATCGGGTGCAGGCCTTTTTAGCAAGTTCGGGAGGCTCCAGAGATTTCGGAGGCTCCATCATCTCAGCCTCCGCCGCAACCCACAGTGTCTATACCGGCGCACGGTTGATCATCATCACTGAACTTTGCTTCTCCCTCTTCTCAGCCATGGACTTTTCAATTCCTCAATGGTCTAATTACTTGCCTGAAGCTTTGACCTTTTCGCTCCGCTCTTTACGCCATAGGCTTATGCTAAAAGAAACGGGCCAGCTTTTCTATGGATGATCTAAATTCATTTCAAGATTCATATAATTTAATGGACATCCCTCCCAGTTCGGCAAATTCTTAGTCCCATTTGATACGATTACTTGCGCAAGCCAATCCTGGTAGCTATCGCCATTGCTCTCTCATAATCGTCTATGATCAAGTTCCTCAATTCTTGTGGGGGTTTATAGTCCACGGCAAATCCAAGTTTCTCTATTTTCGCCTTAAGGGTTGGGTTCTTAGCCGCTTTTTCAAAGGCTTGCGTCAAAACCACCTTCACCTCTTCGGGTACACCAGCCGGAGCGAACAATGCATACCACGCAGAGAGCAGCCCTTGTTTGTAGCCCAATTCCGTAATAAGGGGGATAGGGTAACCCGGCATTTTTCTGGAGATGAGGAGCATCCTGAGCTTCCCGACATGGGGCAGTACCTGGCTGAAAGCATCAAAAGTAGCCTCAACATGGCCTCCTAGAAGGGCGGGAACCAATGCTTGACCTGCTTTGAAGGGGATCATTGTGAATTTAGCACCGGTCAGAGACTGTATGATCTCGACGTTGAAATGATCTATCGAGCCTTGTCCGGATGTTCCGACGCGAATTTTTTCAGGGTTTTTCTTGGCATCTTCCACCAATTCGGGAAAAGTCTTCCATGGCGAACCCTCTTGCACGGAAGTGACCAAAGGGAAGAAAAGATATAAGCCAATTGGTTCAAAATCCTTTACCGGGTCGTACGGAACTGTTTCTGGATGGTGGACCCGGGTATAGACCATTGCAGAGGTATTTGTATAAGCGATGGTATACCCATCCTTCTTGCTTTTCGCCACCTGATCCGTACCAAGGGTAGCTGCTGCACCGGGTTTGTTTATGGGCATCACCTGTACCCCAAGAATTTTGCTCAATTCCTCAGCCAGCAGCCGACCAGTTGTGTCCAATGCGGAACCCGGTGGTTGCGGAAGAATTAGCTGGATGGGGCGGTTAGGGTAAGGTTGCGCCTGGAGTATGGGTGCATCCATCGTTAACCCGAAGATGACTGCGCATAAGCCAACTAAGATTGTCCTTTTCATGATCTCCTCCTCGTCAAATGATATTCCTGAATAATCTGCTTTTCCTTGTACCACAAGCCCTTTTGAAGTTACAGAGACGCCCTCCCTATCCGTTCTTCGCCTTTGCCCGGACTATCTTACTCTCAAAATCCAAAGTGCCTCTTAATGACTTTACAAGACCA
>Ga0316626_10001084_pt1 | contig 11805 bp, 9 predicted proteins | sample OWC_Aug_T1_C1_D5_FD_207656 | JGI IMG/M metagenome (GOLD analysis project Ga0316626, IMG submission 207656) | Wetland soil microbial communities from Old Woman Creek delta, Ohio, United States - OWC_Aug_T1_C1_D5_A | ecosystem: Environmental > Terrestrial > Soil > Wetlands | place: USA: Ohio...
GGGGTCACGATCACCGCCGACAGCCTCGATTCCGTGCATGACTGGAACGCCTGGTTCGCCAAGTTCTGGACCTTCATGGACAACCATGTCGAGATCAAGGGGTTCAACTACATCGATCAGGACTGGGAGCACACCGGCTACCCGGGCTGGGGTGACGCCCGCATCGAGAACAGCCCTTACATCACGAGCTGGTACCGGGAGGAGATGAGGAGGCCGAAGTACATCCACCTCCATGCCGCCACCCCGGCTGCGGTCGAGGCGGCGGGCGATCCCCCGGGCCGCCGCCAGCAGCTCTCCATGCTCGTCTCACCCAATCCCCTCCGCACGACCGCGCACATCCGGATCGCGCTCCCCGGGCGAGATGCCGATACCGGGGTCGGGGACGGCAGCGGACAGCGGATCACGCTGCGCGTGTTCGACCTCTGTGGCCGCCAGGTGGCGCGGCTCACGAGCCCATCTCTCGGGCCCGGACTGGCGGAGATGACCTTCTCCCCCACTGGACTGGCGAGCGGCGTCTACTTCCTTCGCCTGTCATCCGGTGCCGCCTCGGCCTCGACGAAGATCGTCGTCCTCCCGTAGCCCTCCCCGGGGCGCCCCGTCCGGCCCGTGGATATCCCTGTGAGTGCCCCGTGCCGGACGATCGGTCATGGCCTGTCACAAACTTCGCGGTCCGCCGGCTCCTTCCTTTGCCAGCGTGCGCGCAGTCGACCTCGCCGCGAAAGGAAAGGGACAAGACCATGAACACTGCCCGGCACACCGCGATCATCGCCCTGTTCTGCACGACTCTGTCTGCCGGCTGCGGCCAGGAGCCCGCGGCGCCCGACGGCAACCTCGACCAGATCGCCACGGCTCCGTCCGCGCCCGAGGGCAGCGCGGGAGGGGGGCGCGGCGGCAGCCTCCCGTTTGCCGAGACCGAGGTCTTCTTCGAGTTCAACGCGACCGACAACGACCTCGGATTCCAGCTCTTCCTCGACGGCGACGCCTGGCGACAGGTGACCCTCGTCGGTCCCGACCACGAGCAGATCCTCGACTTCCGGGCGGAGGGTCCGCTCGAGGATCTCGGACTGACCGAGCTCCGCTTCGAGAGCGCCGAACCTTCGCCGGCGGAGGTGCTCGCCCTCTTCGCCGAAGGGAGGTACCGCTTCGAAGGCGTGTCGGTCGACGGGGAGGGCCTCCGCGGATCGGGACACCTCTCCCACGACCTGCCGCCGGCGCCGGTGTTCCGGCATCCCCGGGACGGGGCTGTCGTTCCAGATGCAGATCTCGAGATCGCATGGGAGGCGATCGGCGGCCTCGCGGCCTTCGAGGTGATCGTGGCCAACGAGGATACCGGCGCCTCCATGACCGTGGAGCTCGACGCGGACGCGACGTCGCTCGAAGTGCCCGCGGAGTTCATGCACGGGGACACGGAATACAAGGCGGAGATCCTCTCCATCTCCAGGAACGGGAACAAGACGATCTCCGAGGTTACGTTCTCAACGGAGTGAGCGGTGCGGCGGTGCGGCGCCACGGCGGCGCGGATCCCGCGACTCTGGTACAATGGCGGTGTTCTGTTTCGTGCCCCCCTCCCCCCGGAGCATGGAGGCTGCCATGGTCCCGCGATTCGTCCCGGCGATTGCCGCCGTCCTCTGTTGTTCCCTCCCCTTCGCGACCGGCGCCGCCGATGAAGGCTGCACCATTCACGTTCCCGGTGACCACGCGACCATCCAGGAGGCCCTCGACGCCGCTGTCGACGGCTGCACGATCCTCGTGGCACCGGGCACCTATGCGGGCTCGCTGAATCGGAATCTCGACTTCCAGGGCAAGGAGGTCCTCCTCCGGGGCACCGGAGGGGCCGCCGCGACCGTCATCGATTGTCAGCTCGCCGGCCGCGGCTTTGAGTTCCGGAACGCCGAGACCAGCGCCGCCGTCGTCGAGGGATTCACCGTCACGAACGGCTTCACGCTCGCGTTCCCCCCGGGCGAGAACAAGGGCGCCGGCGTCCTCTGCGTGAACGGCTCCTCCCCGACCATCCGCGACTGCGTGCTCGTGCGGAACGAGGGATACGAGGGCGCCGGCATGCACTGCGACGGGGGCGCGGCTCACATCATCAACACGCGGTTCGAGGAGAACGGCCTCGTCTACCAGGCCTTCCGGGGCGGCGGCCTCGATTGCATCAACACCACAGCAGTGGCCGTCACGAACTGCGAGTTCATCGCCAACAACGCTTGCTGCGCCGCCATGGGCGGTGGCATCGCCCTCACCCGATCCACGGCCGCGATTACCGGCTGCCGCTTCGACCGGAACCGGTCCGAGGGCGGCGGCGGGATCGCCTGCATGGATGGATCGTCGGCGACGGTGGCCGACTGCTTCTTCAGTGGGAACTCGGCCGACAACATGGGCGGCGCCGGGATCGGCTGCTACGGCGGCTCGAACGCGATGGTGTCTGGATGCGTCTTCATCGACGGCTTCTGCTTCGAAGGTGGCGCGGTGATGTGTGCGGAATCCACCGTCGCGATCCGCGGCTCGACCCTGGCCCGGAACGGTCGCACGCCGGCGCCGATCTCGGCGGTCCACGTGAGCAGCCGTTTCGGCCCCGCCCACGCGACCATCGCGAGGACGGTCATCACCTTCAACTTCGGCGCGGTCGCCTGCGACTTCGGCGCCACCGCCGACGTGAGCTGCTCAGACGTCTTCGGGAACGAAGGCGGAGACTGGGTGGGTTGCATTGCCGGGCAGGTCGGACAAGACGGCAACTTCGCCGCCGATCCCCGCTTCTGCGACCTCGAGCAACGCGACCTGCGACTGGCCGAGGAGTCTCCCTGTCTCCCTGGCCACCATCCGCAGGGCGCGAATTGCGAACTGATCGGAGCGCTCGGGCTCGGCTGTGGAACGACGCCGGTCCGGGAGGCCACCTGGGGTGCGATCAAGGAGTCCTATCGCTGAGGAGGCGGGGCGATCCCGCGGGATCGCCTGGCCCGGCCGCTCCTCCATCGTCACCAGGTCGCGCGCCGGACGCCAGATGAACCCTCCCGCTCCTCCGGTATCGAGGAGTCGCGGCGAGGAGCGAAGGCATCGAATGGCGCCGCCGGTGTTGGCGCGATTACCCAGGAAGACGCACGCCGCAACGGTCGGCGTGGAGTTCGTGGTCTGCAGAACGTGACAGCAAGAAATATAGAGGACCTGGACGCGCCGCTGTCACGCCGCCGCGGCCGGGCGGGGGCGCACGACAACCGACCGTCGCTCGCGCTCGCGGAGGAAGGCGATCTCGACCTCTGGCCTCCTGGCGAGCACCATCACCCGCTGCAGATCGTCCACGCTGGCGAGCGGCGTGCCATTGGCGGCGACCAGGAGGTCCCCGTCGCGGAGGCCGGCGGCGGCGGCCGGCGTCTCGGCGTTCACCTCGAAGACACGGAGCGCGCGCGTCTGGCCGAGCTCAGCGGCAAGGCGCGGCGCGAGGCGGACGCCGCGGGCAGCGACCCCGAGCAGCGGTCGCCGGATCTCGCCTTTCTCGACGAGCACCGCCGCAACCCAGCTTGCAGTGGAGGCGGGCACGGCGAAGCCAATCCCCTGCGCATACGGGATGATCGCCGTGTTGATGCCGACGACAGCCCCCTCGGCGTTCACGAGCGGGCCACCCGAGTTCCCCGGGTTGATCGCGGCATCGGTCTGGATCAGGCCCTCGACGAGACCGCCGTCCGCTCCGCCGAGGCTCCGGTCGAGCGCGCTCACGACCCCGAGGCTCACCGAGCGCTCGAAGCGAAGTGGATTCCCGATGGCGACGACGAGCTGGCCCACGCGCACGCTGTCCCGCGCCGCGAGAGGAAGATGCGGCAGATCCTCCCCCGCCGCCGGCTGGACGCGCACGACGGCGAGATCGGTGCGCCGATCGACGCCGGCGATCTCTCCGGCCAGAGAGCTTCCATCCTGGAAGCCGATCCGGAGCGCGCCGCGACCCCGCGCCACGACGTGCGCGTTGGTGAGAATGAGCCCTTCCCCGCGGAAGACGAGACCGCTGCCCTCCCCAAGGTGGTGTTCGACGCTGACCACGGCGGGAGAAGTGCGCGCAACGAGCGCTTCGAGCTCGGACGAGAGGAGGCGAAGGAAGTCCATGCGACCGAATCTGGCCGCCTGGGGGGCGGCGGCGCATCGCGCGAAGTGCCAGGCGCGACCCTGATCGTTCGGCTAGAGCGGCACGCGCTCCGCCACGTGCCCGAGCCCGGGCAGGACGAAGCGCTCGCCGGAAAGGGCCTTGAGCGCCCCGGCGAACCCGAGCCCAAGGAGGGCGAGGCCGAAGCTCAGGCGCGAGAGCGTGATGACGATCACGCCGAGGACCGGAAGACCGGTGAGCGCCCATTCGATCACGCGGAGGGCGAGGCCGAGCACGACGAGAAGCACGAGGAGGACGAAACCCTGGCGGGCATGGTGGCGCGCGAACTCGTCCCGGGGCGCGAAGAAGTACGGGAGGAAGCAGAGGAAGGGGACATAGGAGAGCGCGGCGAGGACCCGGCTCTCGTCGGTGCCATCATCCGCCGGCGCCCCTCCCCCCGCACCCGCGGGGGGCGCTCCCGGTTCGCGCCCCGGTTCGCTTCCCGGCCCGCTTCTCGGCTCGCTTCCCGGCTCGCTCACGTTCCTTCCGGCCCACCCGCCTCAGCAGGCGGCCGTCCTCATGAGGCCGACCACATCATGGCCTCGAAATCGGTCCCCGGCGCCTGGAAGACGACCGGCGCCCGCGCCGGCAACGCCTCCACGGTGCGCCCGTTCGCCACCCGGAGGATCGCGATCTCGATCAGATCCCCGTCCCGGATCATGAGCTCGGCGAAGGGCACCTGCAACTCGATGACCTGGTCCACGGCGCAGGTCGCCCGGGACGGCTCCTCGTGGAAGCTCCCGTCCGCGTAGCGCCAGAGCCGCGCCCCGCGCGTCCGGCCGTTCCTCGGCTCGAGCGGGATCTCGACCCGCACGCGGTGCGGCTGCGTGACCTCGAGCACGAGCATCTCGCCGTGCACCGGGCTCGCGATGAACCGCGCGTTGCCGTCCACGCGCACGAAGAGGTGCTCGAGATCGAAGCCGTAATGGAGCACGCGGAGCTGGCCGTCGGTCTGGTGCATGGCGCCCCCGCCCTGTGCCGCCTCGACCCGGCCGGCGAGCTTCCACTCGTAGAAGTGGGTGACCCGCCCATCGATGGTCGGTGTGACGAAGCGCACCGGCACCTGCTCGTCCGTGCGCGGCCGCCCGAAGCGGCCCTTGATCACTCCGCGGAGCTCGGGCGCCGGCACGATCCCCACCGCCTCGTGGGCGGCGGTGAGGTGCGCGCGAAAGAGCTGGTCGAAGACGTCGATATGCGCGCACCAGTGGTCGTCCCCGTACCACCAGAACCAGTCCGATCCCTCTGCGATCGCGACATGGCGCCGCGCCGCCGCGACCCCCGGATCGTCGGCCGGGCGCGCCGCGGCTGCCGCCTCGACCGCGGTGCGCGTCCGCGCGAGGAGATCCCACGCCGCGTTGTCCTCCGGGTGCCCGATCCAGATCGCGAAGTTGTGGTTGATCCACGATCCCGCGAACAGCCGCTCGATGCGCCGCGACGGCGGATAACGCGCGAGGTAGTCGCTCACGGTCACCATCTCGATCACCGGGTGCCGATCGAGGAGCCCGTAGAGCTCGCGCAGGAAGAAGAGCCCATCCTCCGGGTAGTACTCCCAGCAGTTCTCGCCGTCGAGGATCACCGGCACGAGCGGCACATCCCCGTTCGGGTCGCCCGCCGCGCGCAGCACCTGCTCCGCGAAATCCCGCGCCGCCTCCTTCGGATCCCAGTTCATGTAGCTGAAGCCGACCAGGTCAGAGAGACGCTTGTGCCGGAAGATGAGGGCCAGATCCTCGCCGTTCCCGTTCCCGAGGAGGTAGGCGTAGCGCGGGTCGGGGTCGCGCCCGTCGAGCCGCGAGCGATAGAGGATCTCCTCGTCGGAAGCGAGCCAGGTGAGACCGCGCCCCAGGAGGCGCCGGACCGCGGCATCCGAAACCGAACCCTCCGAGGGCCACATGCCGCGTGGACGCCGGCCGAAGGCCGCCGTGAAGCGTGCGAGCGCGCTCTCGACCTGCGCATCGAAGTCGGCGGGGTACTGGATGTGGGCGCGCGGCAAACGCACGTCCGGCATCGCTTCGCGCGCCGCGTCGGAGTCGAGGAGCAAGGGCAGGATCGGGTGGTCGTACGGGCTCATCGCGAGCTCGATGCGACCCTGGTCGGCGAGACGGCGGTAGAGCGGCACGATCGAGCCCAGGATCTCGAGCTGGCGATCGAGCACGAAGTGCTTCTCCTCCTCGCTGAAGGTCCGCCCCTTGTCGGCAAGGCGCTTGAGCTCGTGATCCACGAAGAAGGTCGGATCGATCCAGGCCAGATTGAAGAGCACGATGAGATCGCGGAGCTCGGTATCGGAGAAGAGCGGCGCCTGCCGGCCGGGGACACGGTTCTTGAAGCGGCGATGGAGCTCGGCGAGGCGCGGATAGCGCGCGATCATCGTCGCCTCGTTGGCCGAGAAGAAGTTCTCCTCGACGAAGCGCCGCTCGCCGGGATCGAGTTCGGCCGGACCGCGGCGGGAGAGATCGAGGAAGCGATCGGTACGCCGCCCGCTCACGTAGTCGTCGATCTGCTCGAGAAGACTCGGGACGACGTTGATCGTGAACCTGACGCGGGGGTAGGACTCGGCCAGCGCGGCCATGTCGTAGTAGTCCTTGGTGCCGTGGAGGCGCACCCAGGGCAGCTCGAATTGGCCGGTGAACGGGTTCTCGTAGTGTGGCTGGTGCATGTGCCACACCAGAGCGAGGCAGATCTTCTCGTGGCGCACGTCCGCCATCGGCTTACGCGGACCTTCTCACCGGTGGTTCCTCGCGGGGCTCGAGGCCGCCGCGGCGGTTAAGGCGCAGGAGCCGCCGCTTGAGCGGCGAGCTCGGCCAGGCGCAGCTTGGCATCGGCGGCCTGCGGTTCGGCGCCATACTTGGTGGCGATCTCCTCGTAGATCCCGCTGGCCTTGGCCGCGTCTCCCGCTTGCGTCAGGCAGCGTGCCGCGGCCAGCAAATCCTGTAGGACCGCGACTTCAGGCTTGACCGCTCCGGACATCGGGGGCGCCGTCTTGCGCTCGGGGATCAGGCGCTCCTCCTCCCGCGCCAGCTCTTCGTAAGCCGCGGCCGCTTCGGCGTACTGCTTCGCGTTCTCGGCGGCCACCGCCAGCCCGCGACGCGCAACGCGGCTCATGTCGCGATGGCCGCGCGCGTGATCGAGGAAGCTCTTGTACTCGGCCATGGCACCCTGGGGGTCACCGGTCGCAAGGAGCGCGTCTCCGAGCACGAGATGCGCCTGGCGGCCGCTGCGCGTGCCGCCGTGCTGGTCGATCACCTGCTTCGCGCCCTCGACCGCCTGCGTCGGGTTTCCCGACCAGAGCTGGAACTGGGCCTCGGCGAGCTGCGCGGAGGCCTCGGACTCGGCACCGCGGCGCACGCCACGCCACACGAAGATGAGGGCGACGGCGATGGCGACCGCGCCCACGACGATGGCGATCCGCTTCAGGTTCTCTTCGAGGTACGTCTCGATGCGGACGGTCCAGGTGAGGAGGGGATCCTCCTTGATCTGGCGCTTCGTCAGCCGCTTCTGAACCACGCTAACTCCTTGACTTACAACCCGTTCCGGCACTCAACCGGCGGCGCACGCCGGGCACGTCGTACATCCATCCGGTTCCGGAGACGTGGCATTGTACCACACGCCCCCAGCCCCGACAACGGCCCGGGCGCAGCGCCGGCAGGTCGTCCGACCGCAGCCCGCGCACTGGGACCGGCAGCCGGCGCAGAGCAGATGCCCGCTGCTGCAGATGACTGTCGCGCCGGGCGCTTTCCCGCAGGCCGCGCAGCGAACGGCAGCGACGGTGCCGGTCGCCAGATCGAACTCCCCCTGGACCTCTTCCCCACCCTCCTCGCGCGCGCCGAGGAAGAGGCGGATCGGCACCCACACTTCCTCGAGGCCGAGGAGGCTCACCCGCACTTCAGGCGCGTAGAGACGCATCTCGCGCTGGGCGCGCGCAAGCCACTCGAGCTTCCGCGGCCGGGCGGCGAGCGCCGCCTTGCCGCCTCGCTTCTGCACGCGGATCTTCTCCTCCTCGATGAGTGCTACATAGAAGATCTGTAGTCGCTCGTTTTCCTTGGCCAGGAGGGCCTCGGCGCGCTCGGCGAACCGGGTCACCTCGGGCCCGATCCGGCGCTCGAGCTCGGCGTGAGCGATGCGGAGGAGACCCGCCAGATTGACCGCAGCCGGGGCCTCGATCCCAGCCTCCGGCTCGTCACCGAGGTTCAGGTTCCGGAAGAAGTCGCGCCCGTCGGCCGCGTGCGCTCTCTCCATGCAGCCGGCCGGGGCCTCGGCCATGACGGAGCGGATCTCGTCGAACCCGTCGAAGGCGCGATACGCGACCCGGAACGTGAAGAGGATGCGCGGCCGGTAGATGGGCGGGCCGAGATGCGTGCCGAGATGGGCGCCGGGCAGGGGACCACCGGGGTTGCCGTCCCCTGCTGCGGCCTCTGGCCGCGGCAGCAGCCAGCCGGCGAGTACCCGATCCGGATCGAGGCGGCGGTCCGCCCGGAGATAGCGGCGGCTGACTGTGCCGCCGGCACGAGCCAGGCGCAGGATGCGATCGAAGACCTCGTTGCCCGGGACCATGAGCACGGCGCCAGGATGCTCGGCGAGGTCGGCCGCCCGGAATGCGAACGTTGGATGGGTGACCTTGAGCGCGCGCACGAGCGCGGGCGTGAGCTCGGCCGCGAAGGGCCCGCGCGGCGCGCCGAGGAGCTTCGCCCCATGGTGACGGAGGAAGTCGCGCACGAAGCGCTCGCGTTCGGGCCCGCTCCCGCTCACTCCCCGATCTCCGCGCGCAGGAGGTCGAAGATCTCGCGATCGATTTCGCGGATCCGCTCGTAACGGTGGCGCGCCACCTCGAGCTCCTCGCCGAGCTTCTTGAAACCGCGGTCGATCTCGCGCTCGTCCTCCGACGAGGACCAGATCCGGAAGACCGTCTCCTCGATCGCCGGTGCCTCCGGGTAGTTGCCGAGGATGAGATCGAGCTCGCCGACCACCAGCTCGAACATGTTGAGCTTCAAGTGCAGGATATCGAGCACGCGTGACTCGAGGGTCGCCTGCGCCGAGAAGTTGTGAACGAAGACATCGCGCTCCTGCCCGAGGCGATGCACGCGCCCGATCCGCTGCTCGACCTTCATCGGGTTCCACGGCAGGTCGAAGTTGATCACCCGGCGGCAGAACTGGAGATTGCCCCCCTCGCCGCCGGCGTCGGTCGAAACGAGGATGCGGGCCGACTGCCGGAAGCGGCGGATCGCGTCCTCGCGCTGAGCATCGCTCATTCCACCGTAGAAGGTGGCCACCTCGAGCCCGGCGCCGCGGAGCGCCTCCGCCAGGTAATGGAGCGTGCCGCGAAACTGGGTGAAGATGATCGCCTTCTCATCGTTCGCCGCGAGCAGCGCGTTGAGGTGCTCGATCTTGCTCGCGCCGTCGATCGTGCGGGCGCGCGCGGCAAGCGACTCGGCCTCGGCGCGTACGGCGGGAACAGGCGCCCGGGCCTTGAGCTTCTCGAGCGTGTGCACCGCGGCGCGCGCCGAGCTCCCGATCTCCTTCTGCAACACGAGAAGGGTCAGGTGCCAGCCGGCAGCGGCCTTCCGGAGGTCCTGATCCCCGCAGGTGTGGCGCACGAAGCGGGTCACATCGTCATAGAGGGCGCGCTCGGCCGGAGTGAGGGCGACGAACACCGTCTCCGCCGTCCGCCGCGGGAAGGGAATCGCCGTGTCCTCGCGTCGCGTGCGCACCATGACCTGGCGCAGGAGGCGCCCGAGACCCTGCGGATTGCGCGGCATGCGCTTGTCGCCGCGGGCGACGTGAGTGCGGCGGAACTCGCCCGCGGTGCCGAGGGTGCCGGGCTTGAGCAGGGTGACCAGGTTGTACAGCTCGCGCAGATCATTGTGCACGGGCGTCGCTGTGAGGAGCAAGAGGCGGCGGCTCGCGAGCGCCGAGGCGAAGCCGTAGCTCAGCGTGCGATGGTTCTTGAGCCGATGCGCCTCGTCGACGATGACGATGTCGAAATGCTCGGCGAGGATCTCCTCCTGATTGCGACCGACGCGGGCCGTGTCGAGCGTGGTGATGAGGAAGGGATGCCCGCGGAAGCGCTCGCCGCGGCGCCGGATGTGGAAGTTGAGCCCGAACTTGATCCGGAGTTCGTCCCGCCACTGGCGCTGGAGGGCGGCCGGCACCAGGATGAGCGCGCGGCGGACCAGTCCGCGCAGCACGTATTCGGAGAGGATGAGACCGGCCTCGATCGTCTTGCCGAGGCCCACTTCGTCGGCCAGGAGGGCGCGCCCGCGCATCTCCTCGACCACACGGCGCACGGCGCGCTCCTGGTGCTGGTAGCGGATGACATCGCGCACCGTGTCAAAGGCGAGGATCTCGGTCGCGGCACGGCGTGCATTGAGCTCTTCCGCCATGAGCTTCAGGCGCACCTCGCGATAGGAGTCGAGCTGCCCGCGCCGGTAGCGGGCGAGAAGCGCCTGATGCGTGCGGTCGGGCACGAGCACCGGGTTCACGAAGGGACTGGCCTTGCGCCGCGTGGGCGCCGGCTTGGCGGCGGCCTCTGCTTCGGCCGCCGCCACCGCGGCGGCGGCCCGGCGCCGCGCCGCCTCGTGGGTGGCGGAGCGGCCTGCGGACCTGGGTTCGAGCGCCTCGGCGTCGAGCGTGGCTCCCGCGGCGGCAAGAGCCACATCCGGTGCAGGCGGAGTCGGGGTGCGGCGCGGGAGTTCGCCGGGCCGCGCCTCCCGCTCCTCCCGCGCCTCCCGCCGCCCCTCCCGCGGCTCGCGTCGCTCCTCCCGCGGCGCCGGCTCGCGGCCGACGATATCTGGATGAATCGAAGTCAGGCGGCGGAGCTCATCCGCGAAGGCCACCTCGAGGATGTCGTAGAACCCGCGCTCCCGGACCTCGACGACGAGCCCCGGGCCGAAGCGGGCGTGCACGAGCCGATCCCCGACGTGATAGCGAGGGCGGCCGTTCATCGGATGGGTGGGACCTCTTGCTGCATTGCTGCCGAGTTGTCTTGCTCGCGCGGCGCCACGCCGTGGCCCGCGGCCGGTGACGTAGTCCGTTACTTGATGAGATAGAAATGGAACCCGGCGGCGGCCTCGACCGTGGCCGAGAACGCGTCGCCGCCGAGGAGACCGTTCAACCGCACCGAGAGATCCACCGAGGTCGTGCGCCGCACGAAGATCTCGGCACCGCCCCCCGCCACGAGGATGAGCCCGTCCGAGGCCGGAGCGAGCTGGTCGTTGTCGCGCACATCGGAAGGGTGGTAGAGCCCGCCGCCGAAGACGGCGTACTGCGAGCGACCCTCCCCGCGGTTGAAGTACCGCAGGTACTCGACGGTGACGTTGGCGAGCTTCAGCTTCTCCGGCCCGACCGTCTCGCCCTGGTCGGAGCCCGGCCCGAAGGTCTGGCTCTCGAAGGAGATTCCCAGGGCCTGCGGTCCGCCGAGCGCGTAACGGATGCGGACCCCGAAGCCCGCCCCGTGGTCGTAGTCCTCAGCGAAGTCCGAGGCCCCCATGATGAGCCCATACTGCCCCTGGATGCCGAGGCTCAAGGTGCCGGGGCGCTCCTGGGCTGCCGCGGGGTGCACCGCGGCCACGGCCAGGGCCAGGACGATCGTCCCAGCAACGAGAGCCTGTCTGGCGTTCACGATGGCGTTCCTCCTCGCAGGGGGAGAGAAGACACCGCTTGAGCTCGAAACGTCCGGCGAGTCG
>Ga0316626_10001085_pt1 | contig 11797 bp, 9 predicted proteins | sample OWC_Aug_T1_C1_D5_FD_207656 | JGI IMG/M metagenome (GOLD analysis project Ga0316626, IMG submission 207656) | Wetland soil microbial communities from Old Woman Creek delta, Ohio, United States - OWC_Aug_T1_C1_D5_A | ecosystem: Environmental > Terrestrial > Soil > Wetlands | place: USA: Ohio...
GGACGCTTGAACCCCGCGTGGCGGGAGGACGAGAGATGAACAAAGAAATCCTGATGGTCGTGGACGCGGTCTCCAACGAGAAGGGCGTCGACAAGGAAATCATCTTCGAGGCACTCGAGGCCGCCCTGGCGTCCGCCACGCGCAAGAAGTACGGCGAGGAAATCGACGTGCGCGTTGCCATCAACCGCAAGACCGGCAACTACGACACGTTCCGCCGCTGGAAGGTGTTCGCCGACGACTCGACCGAACTCGAGTTCCCGGACAAGGAACTGCGCCTCGAGGACGGGCTCGACGTGGACCCGGCGGCGGAGATCGGCGGTTACGTCGAGACGCCGCTCGAGTCGGTGGCGTTCGGCCGCATCGCCGCGCAGACCGCCAAGCAGGTCATCGTGCAGAAGGTGCGCGAGGCCGAGCGCGCCCAGGTCGTGGAGCAGTACAAGGGCCGCGTGGGTCAGCTCGTCTCCGGCATCGTCAAGCGGGTCGATCGCAACGGCATTTTCGTGGACCTCGGCGGCAATGCCGAGGGCTTCATCCCGCGCGAGTCGATGATCCCGCGCGAGCCCGTGCGCACCCAGGACCGCATCAAGGCGTTTTTGAAGGACGTGCGCTCCGAGCCGCGCGGCCCGCAGTTGTTCCTCAGCCGCACGGCCCCCGAGTTCCTGATCGAGCTGTTCAAGCTCGAGGTGCCCGAGGTGGGCCAGGGGCTGATCAACATCCTCGGGGCCGCGCGCGACCCCGGCGCGCGTGCCAAGATCGCGGTGCGCAGCAACGACCCGCGCATCGACCCGGTCGGCGCCTGCGTCGGCATGCGCGGCTCGCGCGTGCAGGCGGTGTCGAACGAGATCGCCGGCGAGCGGGTGGACATCATCCCGTTCGACGAAAACCCGGCGCAGTTCGTGATCAACGCCATGGCGCCGGCCGAGGTGAGCTCGATCGTCGTGGACGAGGAAGCGCACAGCATGGACATCGCCGTGGCCGAGGAGAAGCTGTCGCAGGCCATCGGCCGCGGTGGCCAGAACATCCGCCTGGCGAGCGAGCTGACCGGCTGGCGACTCAACATCATGAGCGAGCAGGCCGCCGAGGAGAAGAGCGAGGCCGAGCAGCGCGAACTGCGCGAGCTGTTCATGAAGCACCTGGACGTGGACGAGGACGTCGCCGGCATCCTGGTGGGCGAGGGTTTCTCGAGTATCGAGGAAATCGCCTACGTGCCGCAGTCCGAGCTGGCCGGCATCGAGGAGTTCGACGAGACGATCGTGCAGGAGCTGCGTAACCGAGCGCGCGACGTGCTGCTCACGCAGGCGATCGCGACCGAGGAGACGCTCGAGGGCGGCCCGTCCGACGACCTGCTCGACGTCGAGGGCATGGACGAGGAACTGGCGGGCGAGCTCGCTCGACACGGCATTCATACCCGCGAGGACCTCGCCGAGCAGGCGGTGGACGACCTTGCCGAGATTCCCAACCTCGACCCGCAGCGCGCAGGCGAGCTGATACTGGCCGCGCGCAAGCACTGGTTCGAGCAGGCCCAGCAGGCCTGAGCGGAGGTCCCACATGGCGGAAGTGACAGTCAGTCAGTTTGCCGACGCGCTCAAGGTCCCGGTCGAGCGGCTGCTCACGCAGCTCGACGAGGCCGGCATCATGGTCAAGGGCGCCGACGACATCATCAGCGACGAGGCCAAGATGGAGCTGCTCACGCACCTGCGCCGCGCGCACGGTCGCGAGGAGGATGCCGCCGCCCCGCGCAAGATCACGCTGAAGCGAAAGGCGCAGCAGGAGATCAAGGTCGCCTCGACGCAGGGTCGCGCCCGCACCGTCAACGTCGAAGTGCGCGTCAAGAAGACCTACCTGAACCGCACGGTGCTCGAGGAAGAGCAGCGCCATCGGCAGGAGGAACTCGACCGCGTGCGCCAGGCCGAGGAGGACCAGCGCCAGCAAGCCGAGCGCCGCGAGGCCGAGCTGCGCGACGCCGAGCGCCGCGAGCGCGAACGCATCGAGGCCGAGGAACGCAACCGCCTCGACGCGGAGGCGCGCGCGCGTGCCGAGGCCGAGGAGGCGCGGCAGGCCGAGCAGCGTGAGCGCGAGCGCGCCGAGCGCGAGCAGCTCGAGTCGGAGCGTCGCGCGGCCGAGCCGCCGAAGCCGGCCGCGGCCCCGCCGCGGGCACGCGCGCCCGAGCCGGTCCAGGACCGCAAGGGCACGACGAAGTACGGCCGGCAGGAGCTGCACGTCACGGCCGATGCGAGCGCACGCTTCAAGAAGAAGCAGCTTGCCAGCCGGACGCGCCGGCACGTTGCGGTGAGCGTCGATGCGCGCGGCGGCGGATTCGCCCAGCCGACTGCGCCGGTCAAGCGCGACGTGCAGATCCCGGAGACGATCACGGTCGGCGAACTGGCCAACCGCATGGCCGTCAAGGCCAACGAAGTCATCAAGACGATGATGAAAATGGGCGTGATGGCCACTATCAACCAGCCCATCGACCAGGATACGGCGCAGCTGGTGGTCGAGGAATTCGGCCACACCGCGGTGCGACTGAAGGAAGACGTGCTCGAGGACCAGCTCAAGGCCCAGACGGGCGAGCTCGAACAGCTGCCGCGCGCACCGGTCGTGACCATCATGGGTCACGTCGACCATGGCAAGACCTCGCTGCTCGACTACATCCGCCGCGCCAAGGTTGCCGCAGGCGAGGCCGGTGGCATCACCCAGCACATCGGCGCCTACCAGGTGGAAACGCCGAAGGGACTCATTACCTTCATCGACACGCCGGGCCACGCGGCCTTCACGGCGATGCGCGCCCGCGGGGCACACGTGACGGACATCGTGGTGCTGGTCGTGGCCGCGGACGACGGCGTCATGCCGCAGACCATCGAGGCGATCCAGCACGCGCGTGCCGCGCACGTGGCGCTGGTCGTGGCGGTCAACAAGATCGACAAGTACGGCGCCGATCCCGACCGGGTGCGCAACGAACTGCTCAAGCAGGAGGTCGTCCCGGAAGAACTCGGCGGCGACACCATGTTCGTCAACGTCTCCGCCCACACCGGCGAGGGCATCGACAAGTTGCTCGAGTCCATCCTGCTCCAGGCCGAGGTACTCGACCTCAAGGCGCCGCAGGAAGGTTCGGCCGCGGGCGTGGTGCTCGAGTCGAGCATCGAGAAGGGCCGCGGCGCCGTCGCCACGGTGATCGTCAAGCGCGGCACCCTCAAGGCGGGCGACCCGATCATCGCCGGCCAGGAGTTCGGCCGCGTGCGCGCAATGTTCGATGCCGCGGGCCAGCAGGTGCAGGAGGCTGGCCCCTCGACCCCGGTCGCAGTGCTTGGCCTGTCGAACGCGCCCAATGCCGGCGACGACCTGCTCGCCGTCGAGAGCGAGAAGAAGGCGCGCGAGGTCGCGCTGTATCGCCAGGGCAAGTACCGCGACGTGCGCCTTGCCAGCGCCGCCAAGAAGTCCGAAGACGTGTTCTCGCAGATGGCCGAAGCGGCCGGCGCGCACATCCAGCTGATCGTCAAGGCCGACGTTCAGGGCAGCGCCGAGGCATTGCGCGACGCGCTGTCGAAGCTCGGCACGGATGAAGTCGGCGTCAAGGTGATCGCGAGCGGCGTCGGCGGCATCACCGAGTCCGACGTGACGCTGGCCGCCGCATCGAAGGCGCGGATCATCGGCTTCAACGTCCGTGCCGACGGTGCGGCCCGCGCCGCGCTCAAGGACACCGGCATCGAGGTGAACTACTACAGCATCATCTACGAGGCCCTCGACGACGTGAAGCAGGCCGTCTCCGGCATGCTCAAGCCCGAGATCAAGGAACAGATCGTCGGCCTTGCCGAGGTGCGCGAGGTGTTCCGCTCGAGCAAGTTCGGCACCGTGGCCGGCTGTCTCGTGGTGGAGGGCGTCATCAAGCGTGGCAACCCGGTGCGCGTGCTGCGCGACAACGTGGTCATCCACCAGGGTGAGCTCGACTCGCTGCGCCGCTTCAAGGACGACGTGGGCGAGGTTCGCGCCGGTACCGAGTGCGGCATCGGCGTGGTGAAGTACAACGACATCCGCGCTGGCGACCAGATCGAGTGCTTCGCCCGCTTCGAGGTCGCGCGCAGCGCGTGAGGAGACCGCAGACCCATGCCGCGTGAAGTCCCGCGAGCGCGACGCGTCGCCGAGCAGGTGCAGCGGACGCTGGCGGACCTGCTGCGCCGCGAGGTCCGCGACCCGCGGCTCAAACCCGTGACCATCACGCACGTGAAGATGTCGCCAGACCTGTCGCACGCCTGGGTGCATTTCCTGCTGCTCAAGGGGGACTCGCACGACCCGCTGCAGCAGGAAATCCTGGATGAGGCGGCAGGTTACCTGCGCGGTCCGCTTGGCCGCGCGCTGCGCCTGCGGGTTGCGCCGCATATCCACTTCCGCCGGGACGACGAGCTCGAGCGGGGCAACCAGCTCGAAGAGCTGATCACGCGCGCCGTGAGCGAGGACGCCACGCGACACGTGGACGACGACTCGAGCGCCACCCCGGGCGATTCCGAGCCACGGTGACCGGGCCGACGGCCGGGCAGGGCGCGGGTGCGCGGGCGCGCTGGCGCGAACTCGACGGCATTGTCCTGCTCGACAAGCCCGCTGGGCTGGGCTCGACGCCGGCTCTGCAACGCGTGCGCCGGCTGCTGCGTGCCGCCAAGGCAGGTCATGCCGGCACCCTCGATCCCCTGGCGACGGGCATGTTGCCACTGTGCTTCGGCCAGGCGACCAAGGCCTGCGGCCAGTTGCTCGGTGCCGGGAAGGCTTACCGTGCGCGGCTGGTACTCGGTTCCGCCACCGACACGGGCGACGCCGACGGGCAAGTCGTCGGCACCGGCGCGGTGCCCGGGCCCGACCGGGCACGGTTGCTCGGGGCGCTGGCGTCGGTCACGGGTTGCCGCGACCAGTTGCCACCGATGTACTCCGCCCTCAAGCGCGGTGGCCGCCCGTTGTATGAATTCGCCCGACGCGGTGAACGGGTGGAGCGAGCGCCGCGCCGGATCACGATCCACCGTATCGAGCCTCTGTCGTGGACCGGGGATGCGATCGAGTTCGAGGTGGAGTGCTCGAAGGGCACTTACGTGCGCGTGCTGGGCGAGGAAATCGCGGCAGCCTTGGGCACGGTCGGCCACCTGGCTGCCCTGCGCCGGCTATGGGTGGAACCGTTCACGACGCAGCCGATGGTGCGACTCGAGGACATCGAGGCGTGGGCCGTGCAGGCGCCTGAAGAGGCTGCGACGCCCGCGTGGCTGCTGCCGGTCGATGCCGCCTTTGCGTCGCTGCCGCGCCTCGAGCTGGACAGCCACGACGGACTGCATCTGCGCCAGGGCCGCACGCTGCCCCGGGCGATCCCGTCAGGCGCCGCGCTCGCGAGGGTCTACGATCCTGTCGGACGGTTTCTGGGCCTGGTCGAGCCGGCCCCCGCAGGCGGGCTGCGTGTGGCGCGATTGTTCGTGCCCGGCGCCGCGGGCCACGATACCGATTCGGCTTGAGGAATCAGCGTCTTGCGGTTTAGAATGCGCGGCTCACACCAAGGGTAACAGGGTTCGAGGATTCCATACGATGGCACTGTCCACCGAGCGCAAGGCCGAGATCGTCAGCGGCTTCAGCCGCGGCACGAACGACACGGGTTCCCCCGAGGTCCAGATCGCGCTCCTGTCCGCGCGCATCAACGACCTTGGCGAGCACTTCACCGCGCACAAGGGCGACCACTCCTCGCGTCGCGGGCTGCTGAAGCTCGTCACGCAGCGTCGCAAGCTCCTCGACTACCTGAAGGCGACCGACCTGGCCCGCTACCAGGACGTCGTCAGCCGGCTCGGCCTGCGCCGCTGATCGCCCGAACTTCCGGCCCGCACTGCGGGCCGGATTCGTTTTCGCACTCCCCAAAGCTCTAGCAGCACTGGACACCATCGTGAACGTCCACACCAAGACCTTCCAGTACGGTCCCCACACCGTAACGCTCGAGACCGGCCGGCTCGCCCGCCAGGCCGACGGCGCCGTCCTCGTCACCATGGGTGACACGGTCGTGCTCGTCACGGCCGTCGGCCGCAAGAACGCCGATCCGAACAAGGAATTCTTCCCGCTGACCGTCAACTACGTCGAAAAGACGTACGCGGCCGGTCGCATCCCGGGTGGCTTCTTCAAGCGCGAGGGACGCCCCTCCGAGAAGGAGACGCTCACCTCGCGCCTGATCGATCGCCCGATCCGTCCGCTGTTCCCCGAGGGTTTCTTCAACGAAGTCCAGGTGGTTCCGACGGTCGTCTCGCTCGATCCCGAGATCGACTCCGACATTCCCGCGATGCTCGGCGCCTCCGCCGCGCTGGCGATCTCCGGCATCCCGTTCAAGGGTCCGATCGGTGCCGCCCGGGTGGGGTACAGCGACGGGAAGTACCTGCTGAACCCGACGCACAAGGACCTGCAGACCTCCAAGCTCGACCTCGTCGTCGCCGGCACCGCCGACGCGGTGCTAATGGTCGAGTCCGAGGCGCAGATGCTGTCCGAGGACGTGATGCTCGGCGCCGTCGTGTTCGGCCACGAGCAGATGCAGGTCGCCATCAGGGCGATCAAGGAGCTGGCTGCCGAGGCCGGCAAGCCGGCCTGGGAGTGGGCGCCGGCGCCTCCCGCGGCCGACCTGGTCGCCGCCGTGGCGGCGCAGGCCGAAGCCGCGCTGGGCGAAGCCTACAAGATCACCGACAAGCAGACCCGTTACGCGCGCGTCGCCGAGATCAAGAAGGCGGCCGTCGAGGCGCTCGCCGGTGGAGAAGCGCCGAAGTTCGATGCCCGCAAGGTCGCCGAGCAGATCGGCCAGCTCGAGTACAACATTGTCCGCCGCCGCATCATCGCCGGCGAACCGCGCATCGACGGCCGGGACATGAACACCGTGCGCAAGATCACGGTGCAGACGGGCGTACTGCCGCGGACCCACGGTTCGGCGCTGTTCACCCGTGGCGAGACGCAGGCGCTCGTCACCACGACGCTCGGCACCGGCCGTGACGCGCAGCTCATCGATGCGCTCGCGGGCGAGCGCAAAGAGCCGTTCATGCTGCATTACAATTTCCCGCCGTTCTGCGTCGGTGAGACGGGCATGATGGGCTCGCCCAAGCGCCGCGAAATCGGCCACGGCAACCTCGCGCGCCGCGGCGTCAGTGCCGTGATGCCCGAGATGGCGAACTTCCCGTACGTCATTCGCGTGGTCTCCGAGGTCCTCGAGTCGAACGGATCGAGTTCGATGGCCTCGGTGTGCGGCACCAGCCTGGCGCTGATGGACGCCGGCGTGCCGATCAAGGCACCGGTCGCCGGCGTGGCGATGGGCCTCGTGCTCGAGGGCGGCAAGTTCGAGGTGCTGACCGACATCCTCGGGGACGAGGATCACCTCGGCGACATGGACTTCAAGGTCGCGGGCACGTCGGACGGCGTCACCGCGCTGCAGATGGACATCAAGATCGAGGGCATCACCCGGGAGATCATGAAGGTCGCCCTGGATCGCGCGCACCACGCGCGGCTGCACATCCTCGGCGAGATGAACAAGGTGATCTCAGCGGCGCGTCCGCAGATGTCCGAGTGGGCGCCCACCATCATCACCATGAAGATCGACCCGGAGAAGATCCGCGAGGTCATCGGCAAGGGTGGCGCGGTGATCCGCGCCATCACCGAGGAGACGGGCACCACCATCGACATCGAGAACGACGGCACGGTCAAGATCGCCTCGGTCAACGGCGCTGCCGGGCGCGAGGCCCAGCGTCGCATCGAGCTGATCACCTCGGAGGTCGAGGTCGGCGCGATTTACGAGGGCAAGGTCGTGCGCCTGATGGATTTCGGCGCGTTCGTGCAGATCCTGCCCGGCAAGGACGGTCTCGTGCACATCTCGCAGATCTCCGAGGAGCGCGTCGAGCGCGTCAGCGACAAGCTCAAGGAAGGCGACGTCGTGCGCGTCAAGGTGCTCGAGGTCGACCGGCAGGGCCGCGTGCGCCTGTCGATGAGGAACGTCGACGGCTGACGCCGTCCTCAATCCTTGTCGGTCTTGCCCCACGGCCCCGGCAGGCGGCTGAATACTTCCTCCTGCACCGCCTTCCAGCGCTGATAGTTCTTCTGCGCGACGTTGGTCACGGTCTCGAGGGGGTCGATGCCGACCACGTTCTTGAACCGGTCGCGCAGGTCGCGCTGCTCGCGCGCGAACAGCTTGATGCTCTCGTCGAGATAGCGACCGACGAAATCCTGCAGGCCGCTGCCATAGCTGCGGATCACCTGCGACAGGAAATCACGGCTCATCAGTGACTCTCCAGCGCCTTCCTGCTCGGCGATCACCTGCAGCAGGATGCTGCGGGTGATGTCCTGCTGGGTCTTGCGGTCGAGCACCACGAAGTCCACGCGCTCGACCACCAGGCGGCGGATGTCGGCGAGCGTCACGTAGCGGCTCTCCACCGTGTCGTACAGACGGCGGTTGGGGTACTTGCGGATCACGCGCGGGCCGCCTTTGGGCTGGTCCGTCGCGCCCGTGGCGCGCTTCGCTCGGGTGGTCTTGGTCTTGGCGGTCATGGCGAGCTGCTTCCTGTCTGGCTTTGCGCCTGTGGCGCGAGGGTCACCTGGCTCGTCCTGATGCCCGCGACCCGTTGCGGCTGCCAATGGGCGATCGCCCATTGCCACACATCCGCGAGCGGCGCGCGTGCGAGACCCGCCGGTGGTGCCTGTCGCAGGAACTCGAGCGCGGCGACGACCTGTGTCGCCGGCGACGAGCGCGACAGCGCCGGCGCGTCTTCGGACTTCGAGAGCTTAATGCCGTTATTACCGACTGCAATTGGTAGATGCATGTATGTCAGCCCCGGCAGTCGCAGCGCCTGCTGCAGCACCATCTGCCGGGCGGTGCTCGACAGCAGGTCGGCACCGCGCACGACGTCGGTCACGGCCTGGTCCGCGTCATCGACCACGACCGCCAGCTGGTATGCGTAGAGGCCATCGCGGCGCTGCAGGACGAAGTCGCCGATGGAGCGCGCCACGTTGGAGCGCTGCGGTCCTTGGACTCTGTCCACGAATTCGACGTCGCAATCCGGCGATCGAAAGCGCCAGGCGGGTGGATCGTCCGGGCGGTTGCGGACGGCGAGGCATCGAACTGGATGAAACAGCTCTTCGCCCGGGGCGCGCTGCTGGTTCTCCGGCAGGCCCGCGAGCTGCGCCCGGGAACAATGGCAGCGACGGAGGCAGTCCGCAGCGGCCAGCCGCTCCAGGGCGGCTGCATAGGCGGCGGTACGGTTGCTCTGGCGCAGGACCGGACCGTCCCAGTGCAGACCCAGCCGGTCAAGCATCGCCAGAATGTCGTCGGCGGCGCCGGCACGCTCTCGCGGCGGATCCAGGTCCTCGATGCGCACCAGCCACTCCCCGCCCTGCGCGCGCGCCTCGAGGAAGCTGCCGACGGCAGCGACCAGGGAACCGAAATGGAGCGGGCCGCTCGGGGAGGGCGCGAAACGACCGCGGTAGCGGCGGCCGGGTTCAGCGGTACCAGTCGTCGCGGTCGCCGAACTGCTTTTCGCGTCGCTCACGCCGTTCCTGGGCCTCGACGCTCAGCGTCGCGACGGGGCGCGCCTCGAGACGCTTGACACCGATCGGCTCCCCGGTTTCGAGGCAGAAGCCGTAGGAGCCGTCCTCGATGCGCTTCAGTGCTTCGTCGATCTTGCGGATCAGTTTCCTCTCGCGGTCGCGCGTGCGCAGTTCGAGGCTGAACTCCGATTCCTGGGTGGCTCGGTCGTTCGGATCCGGGAAATTAGCTGCCTCGTCCTTCATGTGGAGCATGGTGCGATCCACTTCCTGCATCAGGTCCTGCTTCCACAGCGACAGGATCCGGCGGAAATGATCGAGCTGCTCCTTGCTCATGTACTCCTCGCCCTTGCGCGCGACGTACGGCTGTACGTTGCGCGGTCCAGACAGCAGGCTTGCGCCCGCGTCGAGGGTGGTGCCCGTTTCCGCGGGCTTCGCGGCCGTGGCAGAGCGCTTCGGGGCGGCAGGGGCTGCCGGCTTCCTGGTCGTTCTGGCGGCGACCGTCGGGGCCGCGGCGGCCCTAGCCTTGGGCGCGGCCTTGGGTGCGGCCTTGGCGGCGGGCCTGACGGCAGGCTTGGCGGCAGGCTTGGCCGCGACCTTGGTCGCCGGCTTGGCGGCAACCTTCGCAGAAACTGTCTTCTTGGCCTTGGGTGCCTTGGCAGACGGTTTCTTCACGGGCATTTCAGACTCCGGGGACACATCGAAGGACGCGGGATTATACAGACCGGGCGCCCCGGGTCCACCCGTGCCGAAATGCAGCTCGCAGGGGGCCGCAGCGCTTGCCGCCCCCGGCCGTCTTACAGTGCTGTGGGGGGCGCCACTTTCTTTTAAACTGCAGGTTTACCCGATCTGCTCCCGCCCCTGGTGAACGATGCGCCTGACCAAGATCAAGCTGGCCGGCTTCAAGTCCTTCGTGGACCCGACCACGATCAGTTTTCCGAGCAGCCTGGTCGGCGTGGTTGGCCCCAACGGTTGCGGCAAGTCGAACATCATCGATGCCGTGCGCTGGGTGATGGGCGAGATCTCCGCGAAGCACCTGCGCGGCGACTCGATGGCCGACGTCATCTTCAACGGCTCGGGTTCGCGCAAGCCCGTGGGCCAGGCGTCCGTCGAGCTGGTGTTCGACAATTCCGAAGGCAAGCTCGGCGGTGAATACGCCAGCTACGCCGAGGTGTCGCTCAAGCGCGTCGTCTCGCGCGACGGCACCTCGTCGTATTTCCTGAACGGCGTGCGTTGCCGGCGCAAGGACATCACTCAGCTGTTCCTCGGCACGGGCCTCGGCTCGCGCAGTTACGCGATCATCGAGCAGAACATGATCTCGCGCGTCATCGAGGCGAAGGCCGACGAGATGCGCGCGTTTCTCGAGGAGGCAGCCGGCATCTCCCGCTACAAGGAGCGGCGTCGCGAGACCGAGACCCGTATCGCGCACACGCGCGAGAACCTCGCCCGCCTGTCGGACCTGCGCGACGAGGTGGAGAAGCAGCTGCGTCACCTGCAGCGCCAGGCTGCCACGGCGCGGCGCTATCAGGCGCTCAAGCAGGAGGAGCGGCAGGTGCACGCCGAACTGCTCGCGCTGCGCCTGCGCGAGGTGGAAAGCGAGTCCGGCGCGCGCCAGGCCATCCTGAACGAGCGCGACACCGCGCTGCAGGCGGCGCTGGCGGAGCAGCGTTCGCTCGAGGCGCAGATCGAGCGTGCGCGTCAGGAGCACGACAGCCGCTCGGCGGTCATGTCCGAGGTGCAGGGCCGTTACTACCAGGTCGGCGCCGAGATCTCGCGCAGCGAGCAGGCGATCGAGCACGCGCGCGAGATTCGCGGGCGCCAGCGGCAGGAACTCGAGCAGACTGCGCAGGGCCTGCAGGAAGCGAGCGTGCATCGCGTGCGCGACGCGGCACAGGCGGCCGAGTTCGCCACGGCCCTGGCCGAACTGGAGCCCGGGCTCGAGTCGGCGCGTGCGTCGGAAGAGGCCGCGGCGGCCGCGCTGAGCGCAGCCGAGTCGGCCATGCAGGCCTGGCAGGAGCGATGGGAAGAGTTCAACCACTCGCTGCGCGGGGCGTCGTCGGCCGCCGAGGCCGAGCGGGCGCGGCTCGAGGAGATGGACAACCAGCTGCGGCGGCTCGTCGCGCAACGCGAGCGTGCGACGGGCGAGCATGCGGCGCTGGCCGCGGCCGACGTGGCGGCCATGCTCGCCGAAGTGGAACGGTCGGAGGCGGAGGCGCGCGCCGGGATCGAATCAACGCGCGAACGCATGTCCGGCCTGGTCGCGACGCTGCAGAGCGAA
>Ga0316626_10001087_pt1 | contig 11786 bp, 8 predicted proteins | sample OWC_Aug_T1_C1_D5_FD_207656 | JGI IMG/M metagenome (GOLD analysis project Ga0316626, IMG submission 207656) | Wetland soil microbial communities from Old Woman Creek delta, Ohio, United States - OWC_Aug_T1_C1_D5_A | ecosystem: Environmental > Terrestrial > Soil > Wetlands | place: USA: Ohio...
TATCGTGACCCCGACAGGCTGGGCGAGCGTCTTGCCACGCTGCGCCTGCTGACTCGCGCCGAGGCCGACATTCGTTCCCAGGCACAGCGGCTGTTACCCGGGCTGCAGGAAGCCTTGGTGAACTGGCCAGTGAGCGTGTCGGTGGAATCCACCCTGAGCCAGATCGGCAGCGGCTCGCTGCCGGTCGACCGTCTGCCGAGTGCCGCCCTGACCATCCGGCCCAGGCAAAAGAGCGGCGGCGTGCTGCATGAGATCGAAGCGGCCTTGCGCGGCCTGCCCATTCCCGTCATCGGCCGCATCCACGACGGCGCGCTGTGGCTCGATCTGCGCTGCCTGGACGATGAAAGCGACTTCGTCGCGCAACTCGATACCTTGATCCCATCATCCCGGACGCCGGCCCGCACATGATCATCGGCACCGCCGGCCACATCGATCACGGCAAGACCACGCTGGTGCAGGCGCTGACCGGCGTCGACACCGATCGCCTCAAGGAAGAGAAGGCGCGCGGCATCTCCATCGAGCTGGGTTATGCCTACCAGCCCCTGGAAGACGGCGGCGTGCTGGGCTTCGTTGACGTGCCCGGCCACGAGCGCTTCATCCACACCATGCTCGCAGGCGCGGCGGGCGTCGACTTCGCCCTGCTGGTGGTGGCCGCCGACGACGGCGTGATGCCGCAGACGCGCGAGCACCTCGCCATCCTCGACCTGCTCGGCATCGAACGCGGCGCGGTGGCGCTGACCAAGGCCGACCGCGTCGACGGTGGTCGCATCGCCGAGGTCGAGCGCGACCTCAACCACCTGCTCGCCGGAACCGCGCTCGCCGGCATACCGCTGTTTCCGGTGTCGGCAGTGAGCGGGCAGGGGATAGATGTCTTGCGCGACTACCTGCACGCAACGGCGCAGGCGCTGCCGCAGGCCGGCGAAGCGGGCGGCTTCCGCCTCGCGGTCGACCGCAGCTTCACCCTCAAGGGCACCGGTACCGTCGTCACCGGCACCGTGTTCGCCGGCCGCGTCGAAGTCGGTGACGAACTGGTGGTAACGCCCTCCGGAAAATCGGTGCGCCTGCGTGGCCTGCACGTGATGAACCAGCCGGCTGAGGCTGGCCAGGCCGGCCAGCGCTGTGCCTTGAATCTGGGGGGCATCGGCAAGGACGAGATCGCCCGCGGCGACTGGATCGTCGCGCCGCACCTGCACGCGCCGACCGCGCGCTTCGACGTCCGGCTGCAGCTGTCGCCACAAGCGCCCGCGGCGCTCACCCACTGGGCGCCGGTCCACCTGCACCTGGGCGCGGCGCACGTGATGGCGCGGGTGGCGCTGCTCGAAGGCGACACACTCGCACCCGGCGAATCCATGCTGGCGCAGTTGGTCGCCGATCAGCCGATCGGCGCGTTGAACGGTGACCGTTTCATCCTGCGTGACGCCGAGGCGCGCCACACCCTCGGCGGCGGCACCGTGCTCGACCCCGACGCTCCAGCGCGCAAGCGCAAGACGCCGCTGCGCCTGGCTGAGCTCGCCGCGCTGGAGACGCGCGACCCGGCGCAGCGGCTGGCGCGCCTGCTCGACCTCGGCGGAGTGGACCTCGTGAAGCGCGCCGTGCACTGGAACCGCGACGACCTCGCCGACCATCTGCCGGCCGACAGCACGCGCGTGCACGCCGGCCACGAGGACTGGGCGTTTTCCGGGGCGCACTGGGCGAGCCTCAGGGAAAAGCTCGCCGCCGACCTCGCCGGCTTCCACGAACGCTTTCCCGACGAGCAGGGGCCGGAAGCGACGCGCGCCCGCCGCATGTTCTTTCCGAGGCTGCCGGTGCCGGTCTTCGCCGCCCTGACCGAGGCCTCGCTGGCCGGCGGCAGCCTGCAGCGCAGCGGCCCCTGGCTGCACCTGCCCACCCATACCCTCGCGCTCAGCCGCGACGACGAAGCGCTCTGGCAGCGCATCCAGCCCTGGATCGCGGCGTCGCCGCTCGATCCGCCCTGGATGCGCGATCTCTCTAAACGCGCCGGGCGCGACGAGGCCGCGATGCGCCGCCTGTTGCAGAAGCTGGCGCGGCGGGGCAAGCTCTACCAGGTCGTGCGCGACCTGTTCTACCTGCCCGAAGCCGTGGCGCAACTGGCGGCGTGGGTGCAGGACCTGGAGCATGCCAGCGGTGAAACCCGCGCCGCCGAATTCCGCGACAAGAGCGGCCTCAGCCGCAAGCGCGCGATCCAGGTGCTGGAGTTTTTCGATCGGGTGGGCTACACGCGCCGCGTGCGCGAAGCCCACCGGCTGCGCAATCCGGACATGTTCGGGGGAGATGCGCAAAGGGTTTGAAACGGAAGGGAAGCGTTCCTGGTGGTGCGGCCGGACTTCAAATCCGGTTGGGGGTGTCAGTCGCTCCCGGGTGGGTTCGACTCCCACTCCCTTCCGCCAACATTCGACACGGGGCGGGCTCTGCTCCGATTGATCAGTTGGACCGGCAATCCGGCGGGAGCAGATCCCCTTTTGCTCGGCGCCTGGCGGCTTTCATCAAGCACCCATAAATAGAGCTTTAATAAAGCCAATAAATGTCTAGACTTTTTTATTGGAGAGAGAAGCAGAGCCGCATGACATAAAAAACGGGCGCTTCGGTCCGGAAAATTCGATTTCTTTCTCCCTTTTCGTTCGCGCGTTTGCGGCCGGTGTTTTCTGGGTACCCGGCAGTCGGGTTACCTGATAACGAGGAAACGAGGGGGCTTAGATGAAGAATATTGTCGTTCTCGGCGCGGGCACGGGCGGTGCGCTCATAGCCAACATGCTCACGCATCATCTCGATCTCACGGAGTGGAAAATTACCGTGATCGACCGATCGAAGCTGCATGTCTATCAGCCTGGATTGTTGTTCATTCCATTCCGTTTATACGGGTACAACTCGGTCAAGGCGCTCACCAAGGACATTACCGAGCCGCTGCCGCGCAACGTCGAGTTCGTCGCCGCCGACATCAAGCTGATCGATCATGAAAAAAAGCGCGTCGAGACCGATCAGGGCAATTACCCCTACGATTACCTGGTGTCCTCGATGGGATGCGGTCTTGCGCCCGAGGAGGTCGAGGGGCTGGTGGAAGCCCTCGGCGACAAGGTGTTTACCTTCTACACCATGGAACATGCAGAGAAGCTGGCCGTTGCCCTCGACGGCATGAAAGAGGGCCGGCTGGTCGTGGACATCTGCAACATGCCCATCAAATGCCCGGTCGCGCCGGTGGAGTTCGTCTTTCTGGCCGACTATTACTTCCACCTCAAGGGCATTCGCGACCGCGTGGAGATCAGCCTGGTAACGCCTTATTCCGGGGCATTCACCAAGCCCAACGCCAACCGGGTACTGACCAAGATCGCTGCGGAAAAGGGCATCCACATCGTTCCCAACTTTACGGCTTCCGCGGTGGATACAAACGCAAAGCGGCTGAGCTCGTTCGAGGGCGCCTCGATCGATTATGACCTGCTGGTCACGATCCCGACCAACGTCGGCCCCCAGGTGCTCGACGACTCCGGCCTGGGTGACGGCAATGGTTTCGGACTGACCGACCCGCGCACGCTCAAGAGCAGGACGGCCGACAGCATCTACTTCATGGGCGACAACACCAACGTCGCCACCTCCAAGGCGGGTTCGGTGGGGCACTTCGAGGCCGAGACGGTGCTGGAAAACCTGCTGCTCGAAATGGAGGGCAAGCCCGCGCTATCGAGCTACGACGGACATTCCAACTGCTTCATCGAGTCGGGCCACCACAAGGCGCTGCTGATCGATTTCAACTACGACATGGAGCCGCTGGAGGGAAGCTTCCCCACGCCCATCGTGGGGCCGTTCTCGCTGCTCAAGGAGAGTTATCTCAACCACATGGGCAAGATGACCTTCGAGTGGGTCTACTGGCACATGCTGCTGCCCGGCCGCCTCGGACATGTTCCCTTGTTGCCGTCGCACATGAACTTTCTCGGCAAGGACATCAAGACGACGCCGCAGATCCGCCACGCGAAGGAACTGCACGTGCGCGATGTGATGAGCAAGAACGTGTTGACCATCAAGCGCGGCGCCTCGCTGGCCGAGGCGGTCAACCTGATGACCAAGGAGCATGTGAGCGGGCTGCCGGTTCTCGATGAAAACGGCCGCCTGACCGGGATCCTCACCGAGGGGGATTTCATTTCGGCGATGGACATCAGCGGCGGCGCGGTGGCAGGCGCACTCGAAACGCTCGTGCGCAAGCATCGGGCGCGCAAACACATGGGCACCATCGTGGACGACATCATGACCCGCGACCCCATCACCATCAAGGAGGACGACACGCTGCAGAAGGCGGTTGAAATGATGGACCGCAGCCGGGTCAAGCGGCTGATCGTGACCGACGCCGACAATCGCGTGAATGGGGTGGTTTCTCGGGGCGACGTCATCAAGCTGTTCGCAATGAAATAAGCGGGCTGGGTCGGGGAGAAGCGACATGGAAGCATCATCGCGCGGGGGCAGAAGGGCGTTTCTGCACGAGCTGGTTCTGGGCGCGGTGGCGCTTGCCGCAACCGGACCCATTGCCATCCTGTCGAGTTCGCGCACCCGCGCTGCGGCTGCCCTGCCGGCAGCGAATGGCAAGGAGTACGCCTTCGTGGTCGATGTCAGCAAGTGCATCGGCTGCGGTTATTGCGTCCAGGCCTGTGCGATCGAGAACAATGTACCCAAGGAATCAATCCGCACCTGGGTGGAGCGCTATATCGCCACCGACGCGGGGGTCCATATCGACGCCATCGACCAGCCGGGAAAGATGCTCGACCCGCCGCCAGCTCGCCTCAAGGATCAAACCAAGTGGGAAGCCTTCATTCCCAAACTGTGCAATCACTGCGAGAACGCACCGTGCGTCCAGGTGTGCCCGGTGGGCGCCACCTTCACGGCGCCCGGAGGCTTCGTGCTGGTCGATCCCGAGCATTGCATCGGGTGCGGCTATTGCATCCAGGCCTGCCCCTATGGCGTGCGCTTCTTCAACAAGGAAACGCACGTTGCCGACAAGTGCACCTGGTGCTATCACCGGGTGGCAAAGGGCCTGGAACCGGCCTGCGTGACGGTCTGCCCCACCCAGGCGCGGCAGTTCGGTGACCGCAACGACCCGACCGATCCGGTGGGACAGATCTACAAGTCCGACAACTGGCACACGCTCAAGCCGGAAATGCATTCCCATAGCCGCGTCCTGTACCTGGGCCTGCCGCGCGAGGTTATCTGATGCTGCCGCAGGGCGCGCTCAACAACTACACTTTCCCCAACAACGCCCACATCGACTGGTCGTTGATGATCGTGCTTTATCCCTACATTACGGGCCTGGTCGCGGGGGCGTTTGTGGTGAGCGCGCTGTATCACGTATTCAAGGTCAAGGAATTCGAGCCCTTTGCCCGTTTTGCGCTGGTGGCGTCGTTCTGCTTCGGCCTGTTTGCCGCGGTGCCCTTGATGTTTCACCTGGGTCAGCCACTGCGCGCCTTCAATATCTTCTTCACGCCGCACACCACCTCGGCGATGAGCATTTTCGGCTATGTCTACTCCAGCTACATGGTTCTGGTGATGCTGGAACTGTGGCTGGTCTACCGCAAGTTTTTCATCGAGAAGGCACAATCGACACGAGGTCTGCAGCAACTGATCTGGAAGGTGCTGACCCTGGGGGTGACCCAGACCACGCCAGGTTCGCTGAGGTGGGACCACGGACTGATCTCGTTTTTCGCCGGCATCGGCATTCCTTGGGCCTTCGTGCTGCACGGCTATGTCGGATTCATTTTCGGCAGCGTCAAGGCCAATGCCTGGTGGGCAACCCCCCTGCAGCCGATCATCTTCCTGATGTCGGCCATTGTCAGCGGCATTGCGATGCTGATGCTCATGTACAGCTTCATCCGCTGGCGCTCAGGCAAGCCCTACGATTTCGCCGCCATGCGCCGGCTGATGGATTACCTGTGGGGGCTGTTCATCCTCGATGTGACATTCGAGACGCTGGAAATCGTCTACATGTTCTATGAGCACGGGCACCACTGGGCGGTGGTCGGCCCGTTGCTGCAGGGGAAACTGTTCGGCAGCTATGTGATCGGCCAGATGCTGATTTTTTCCGGTCTGCCTCTGCTGCTGCTGGGTTATGTGGTGCTGTTCGACGTATCCGACCGCCGCTTCCTGAAAGTCGCCAACTTCGCCGCCTTGTGCATCGTGATCCAGGTTTTGCTGATGCGCTTCAACGTGGTCATCGGCGGCCAGATGATTTCCAAATCCGACCGCGGCTACGTGGATTTCCACTTCGAGTGGCTTGCGCGGGAAGGGGTGATCCCCGCGCTGATCATCCTGGCGGCGCCTTTCGTCACCTACTGGATCATCAGCCGCTTCCTGCCCATATTCAGCGATGACGCGCTTGCTTCATCCAACAACGGGAGGCATTGAGGCGTGCTTCCTTCCCCGCGTAACCACCTGTATCGCCTTGCCCTGTTGCTGATCGTCGCGGTTGCGGGCTTCATCTGGATCAAGGGCTGGTTCGTCCCCGCCGGCTGGGACCATGAGAAATGGTTCCGCACCGGGGCGCTGGAAGAACTCAAGCAGCAGCCCATCATGTTCAGCGGCAACCGGACTTGCACCGAGGGTTGTCACGGCAAAACCAAAAAGGATCACCGCGCGATCGGCTATACGCTTGCCGGCGGTGTGCACATGAATCTCGGCTGCGAATCCTGTCATGGCCCGCTGTATCAAACCGGGCACGACAGGCTTGCCGCGGCACAGATTCCGAGGGACAGCGGATTGTGCCTGCGCTGTCACGATGCGGTGGCTGCCCGTCCCAGAACGGTCGGCCTGTTCAGCGAATCGCTGATGGCGCATCAGGCGCTGGACGTCAAACGGAATTCGAACTGTGTTCAGTGTCATGATCCGCACGCGCCCAGAAAACGGACAGCGACCCCTGCGCGCGGGCAGGCTGACACGCCCGCAGACGCCAGTGTCATCGCGCTGGCCGAGGGGGCCTGCAATAGCTGCCACAGGGCGGGCGTGCCCTTCATGCCGCTGATTGCCGGTCAGCCGGAGGCCTATCTGAAGACCATCATGCGACAGCACCGCGATGGCACGCGTCATTCGCTGGTCATGGGCGACCTGCTGAAAGCCTATAGCAACGAGAACATCGACGCGCTGGCCAAGTACTACGCCAATGCCAACTGGATTTCGTCCGGTGAAATGACCCATCCTGATCTTGTCAACGCGGGCGCAGAACTGCACCAGCGTCGCTGTGCGGGCTGCCATGGTGCAGACGGGCGCAAGGCGGTCGGGATGACGCCCCGGTTGGCGGGCCAGACCATCAGCTACACCATGACCCAGTTGAACAGCTTCCTCGATCCGAAGACCCCGCTGCCGAACGAAGTGATGCGCATGGTCCTCAAAGGCCTGTCGCCCAGGGATGTCGAGGCGTTGGCGCATTTCTATGCGGCGGAGCCGAAATCGACTCAGCAGGGCGAAGACCTGGAGTCCGTGATTGCCAGCTGCAACACCTGTCATCGTCCAGGTTTCCTCGACATGCCGCTGATTGCAGGTCAACCCGAACGCTACCTGCGGACCGTCATGCAGCAACAGCGGGATGGCAGCCGCAGCACGCAGGTCATGGCGGATCTGCTGAAAAATTACTCGGACCAGAAAATCGCTGCGCTGGCGAGACACTACGCCAGCAGCCGGTGGGTATCGGCGCAGGAAAAAACCAACGCGGCCTGGGTCAAGGCCGGGGCCGCGCTGCATCAGAGTGGCTGTGCCGGCTGCCATGGCCCGGATGGGCGCAAGGCCGAAGGCATGACGCCTCGATTGGCGGGCCAGCCGGCCGGCTTGATCCAGTCCATGCTCAACGACTACAAGAATCCGAGGATAAAACAGCCCAGCCAGGTGATGCGGACCGCTGTCGCAACCCTTTCATCCGACGATATCCGGGCGCTTGCCCATTATTACGCGTCAAATCCCGAGACACCGCCGGCTGCGACAGCCGAAGCCGCAGCGCCCGTTTCCTTGGTTGACGTGTCGGGAATTATCGCCAGCTGCGACCGCTGCCATGCCTCAAGCGAGACAGACCCGCTGATTGGTGGGCAGCCCGAGGAATACCTGAAAACCGTCATGCTGCAGTTTCTCGATGGGACACGTGACGGCCCGTCGATGAACAAGATCATGAAGAAATACGATGCCAATCAGGTTGCGTCTCTCGCCCGGCATTACGCGCAGCAAAAGTGGACGTCGGCCAAGTCTGCGACGAAGCCTGATCTGGTGAGCCGGGGCAAGGCGCTGCATGACGCCCGTTGCGGCAGCTGCCACGCCAATGGCGGACGCAAGTCCAGCGGCAACACCCCGCGCATCGCGGGCCAGCCGCTTGAATTCATCGAGTCCGAGATCAAGCGTTATCAGGATCCCACGGTGAAGTTGCCGGATCGCTTCATGCGTTCGGCCGTGCAGTCCCTGAGTTCGGAGGAGGTGAGCGCCCTGGCGAATTACTACGCCAGCCAGGGCAATTGAGGCAGAGGTCGGAGATCCCGCCGCTCTGATCGCAACAGAACCAGGCGGAACTAAAGTGGCACATGCCGTATTTCAATCCATCATCAAAGGAGCCGTTATGCAAACACCCGAAATCACCGAGGACATGATCTTTGAATGCTTTGCCGCTGCGCGTCAGGACACGGACAGCAAGCGGACAGCCGAGTCCTTCGTCGATGTGGAGGAATACGAGAACCAGATCATGTATCCCGAGTTTGCCCGCTGGGCCGAGAAGGCGGGCTATCACGATCTGGCCACCCTGTTCCGCCGCGTGGCGGGCGAGGAAAAGCTCCACGCCGTGTGGCTGCGCAAGCTCTACACCGAGATGGGGGTCCCCACCCGCGGCGAGGACACCCAGCGCGCGATCGACGCGCTTGAGACGATCCGCGCCAACTGCGATTCGCTGATCGGCCTGAATCCGGATGGCGTGGTGGAAAAGGCATTGAGTGTAGCGGTCCGGGTCGAAGAGCGGGAGGCGCTGAGCATCTATCCGAAATTCCGCGACCAGGCCCTGGCGGAAGGCAACCACGCCGCCGCCGAGGTGTACCAGAAAGTGGTGGATTCCGAGGCACAGCATGCGGCGTGGTTCAAGTCCGCGCTTGCTGCTTTCCCGCGGGTCAGCCAGGCCGCGGCGGCTGCGTGAGCCGCATGAATGGCGCCGCGAGGGCGCCGTCCGGATGGCGGGAGGCACTCAATCCCGCCATCTATCTGATTTCCTTGCTCCCCGGGCTCGTTGTCCTGATGCATGCGGAGGGCGCTGCCCGGGCGGGCGTATTGGCCGCGACGATCGCGGTCATTCTGCTCCAGCATGCCATCAACGTGCTCAACGACGTGGCTGACTGGAGGCTCGGCGCCGACGTGGAGAAATGGGATTCGTGGGTACGGGTTCATGACGGAACACGGCTCGCCAGCTGGCATGGCGTGCTGAGCTTCATCGCCGGCAGCCTGCTCGGGCTGGCTGTCCTGATCGTCACGCACAAGCTGTGGATCGTTGGCGTCGCGGCGCCGCTGGTCCTGCTCGGGTATCTGTACAACGCCGGACCGCGGCCACTGTCCTATACGCAGTTGGGTGAATGGGCCACAGGCGTGTGCTATGGCGGGGTGTTCGCCTGTCTCTGGCTGCTCGCCGGAAAGGCATTCGATACGGCAGCCCTGGTCGGTGCGCTCGCATTCGCTGCCTTTGCCGTTGCCCTGCTGTTGTCGCACCAACCCCCGCAGATTGCCACTGATCGTGCAGCGGGAAAACATTCCTTTGCGGTGCGATATGGCGCTGACACGACACTCCGCGTGGCCCGCGGGCTATTCGCATTCGCACTGGTTTCCCTGACAGCGAACTTGTGGCTCGGCGGCCTCCAGGGAGTCGGTACGCTTGTCTTTGGACTGGTTGCGCTGGCCGCCATCGGCAATGTCTGGCGCAGCACGCCGAATCCGCGTGGAATCCTGCTTCAGGGCGCGATGGCGATCGGAGTGGGGGTGGCAGCCCATATCGCTGGGGCAGTGTTCGTTTGAGGCAGCCATTCAAGACGGCTCCCAAGCCGTCGCCTTAGCCCGGCTTGCCGTCGACCCGCGGGCGCAGCAGCATCGGGGCATACACCACGACGAAGAGTCCAAACGCTGCCACCCACGCCACCCCTGCAGCCATCATGATCTGGGCATACACCCCCGGGAAGGTCAGCGGCAGCGCGACACGGATCAGCGCGGCGAGATTGATCGCCACGAAGGCCCGTGTCATCACGGGCGCCGGTTCCAGCAGGCGCCCGGTGTGGCCGAGCGAGACGCGCGCCATCATGCCCAGGGTCAGCACCCCGATGCCACCAGCGGTGAACGCATGGAGCGAACTGACGGCGGTTGCGCTGAGTCCGGCAGCCGACAGTGCCAGCAGCGCGAAGCCGAGCGCGATCCAGGCGTAGCCCAGATGCAGGATCCATAACAGCGGCACCGACCAGTATTTGTGCGTGTACCAGCCGGCCAGCCGGATGGCATGCACCCCCGCGGCGAGCGCGGCGAGCAGCGCGGTGATGAGCGAGTCGGGTGCGATCAGCGCCGCCAGCAGCGCGGCCAGGGTGGCTGCCGGAACCAGCCATTCGATGGCTTTCCAGCGCCGCGCGCGCGTGCGCAGCTTGTTGTCGGTGAAGCTGGGGATGACGCGCCCGCCCATCACGACGATCATCGTCACCACGGCATAGACGGCGAGATGCAGCCCCAGGCTCGCCGAGGAAGTCGACCAGCCTGAGGTCCAGCCGAGCACTTCCGCATGCGCCAGCACATTGGCGGCGGTCAGCGCGAGCAGCATGACGGGGAAAGGTGCGTTGTGCAGCTGCTTCGCCTTGAGGATGGGCACGGCGAGCACGAGCGCCAGCACCGGCAGGAAGGCCAGATCGACCAGCGCAACGAGCCCTGGCGCCAGGCCGGGGATGAGGAAACCCAGCCGCCCCGCCAGCCATAGCAGGAACAGCGCGGCAAGCGGCGTGCCCGACGGCGTGCGGAGTCCGGTCCAGTTCTGTGCGGCGGTGAGCAGGAAGCCGGCGATCACCGCTACGGTGAAGCCGAACAGCATTTCGTGGCCGTGCCACACCAGCGCCGGCCAGGTTCCGAGATCTAGGCTGCCGCGCAGGACCAGCAGCCACAACCCCATCAGCAGCACGGCGTAGACGCCGGCGGCTAGGAAGAACGGCCGGAAGCCGAGGGCGAACGGCGCCCACCCGCCGGGAGGGGGCAGCTTGCCGGGAGGCTCGATGCTGTGCAGGGAGGTGGCCATGTTGTCGGGTCAATAGAAACGGACCGGGCACTACCCGGCCCCGATAGAGGCCTTCGCTCAGGCCGCAGCCGGTTGGGCGTGGACCAACGCCGGCCGTCTCTCGCCGCGTCCGATGGTCAGCATATCCCACACCAGCAGCACGAAGCCGGCGGCGAACATCCAGCCGAAGATCTGGCGCCACCACATGCCCTGCACGAACCAGGGATGCGCCTGGGCGACGAAGTAGCCGACCCAGGACGAGCCTTCGATGGCGCGCTCGATCTGCGACTGCTCGTAACCGGACACCAGCATCGCCATGACCATGCCGACCATGCCGAGGTTGAGCAGCAGCATCGACCACTTCCATCGCCATGCACCGGACAGGCCGCCGCTCATCCACACGTTGCCGCGCCATTTCTGCAGGGCAATGTAGAAGAAGGCGATCACCAGCGTGGCGTAGGCGCCGAAGAAGGCGAAGTGGCCGTGCGAGGCGGACCACTGGGTGCCGTGGGTGTAGAGGTTGATCTGCGGCAGGGTGTGCATGAAG
>Ga0316626_10001090_pt1 | contig 11774 bp, 12 predicted proteins | sample OWC_Aug_T1_C1_D5_FD_207656 | JGI IMG/M metagenome (GOLD analysis project Ga0316626, IMG submission 207656) | Wetland soil microbial communities from Old Woman Creek delta, Ohio, United States - OWC_Aug_T1_C1_D5_A | ecosystem: Environmental > Terrestrial > Soil > Wetlands | place: USA: Ohio...
CCGAAACGGCTCGCGATGTCCGCGGCCGTCGGGGCGAACCGGTGGCGCTCCACGAACTCCCGGAGGAAGTCGAGGACCCGCCGCTGCGTCGGTGTCAGGGGGGCGACCATGCATGTATACTACTATACATACACGGAAGAAGGAAAGAAGATCGGTGCGGCTTAGTCGAGGTCGATATCCCGGATCGGACGGGGCGCCGGTTCGTCCTTCGACTTCTCGATGTGGGTCTTGAAGAGCTTGTCCAGCACCGCGCCTCGCCCCTTTTCGGTCTGCACGATCTGGTCGTACCGTTCGTGGATGCGCGCCGTCTCCTGTTCGACGACCCGCTGCGCGTCCTTCAAGTCGACCCCGGCGCGCGCATGGGCGGCCTTTTCGCTTCCGAGCACGGCGCCGCTCGCCGGATCGACGGTGAGCCGCGCTTCGCAGCACGGACAGGTCACTTCGAGAACGCCCCCCTTTTCAGGATGATCCGGCATCGCCCCCTCCTGGATCCGCCTTTGATTCCCTTGACGACATTGTAGAATGGAACTCCCGCGGATTCCACGGTGTGACATTTTTTGGCACATCCCGTCCATATTCCCGGTTTCCTGCCGGAAATTGTCTCCCCCGCCGTTCGTTGGAATTTGATAACCGCATGATATTTATCGCTCATTTAAAATTCACACCGGTTGGCATGCTTATTTCATGTAAATCGGTCAGGGGTGGAGGCACGGGAAACGACGGATGGCACCCTCCCCCCTCGAGGGAAAACCATGAAGCACATCCTGTTCGTCGCGATTCTTCTGACAGCCGTTTCGGCACCGACGTGGGTGCACGCCGACACCGACGGGACCATCGGGGTGGTGCGCAACTCCATGGGCTCGGCGACCGTCACCCGTGGGAGCAACGTTCTTCCGGCGGCGCCGGGGACCAGGCTTCACGTCGGGGACACCCTCGGCACGGGCCCCGACGGATCGCTTGGCGTCATCCTCCGGGACAACTCCTCTCTTTCGCTCGGGCCGTCCAGCAGCCTCGTCCTCCAGGAATTTCTCTTCTCGCCCTACGAGGGGAAACTCGGCCTGTGGGTCCGTCTCTCCAAGGGAACCATGGCCTACCTCTCGGGCCTCATCGGGAAGTTGGCTCCGGAGAAGGCCCGTTTCGAAACCCCAACGGCCACCATCGGCATCCGGGGGACCCACTTCGCCGTGAAGGCCGAGGAAGCTGTATCGCAATAAAAGTCGATGCGTCGGGTCGGTGCAACCGACATTCGCAACTCTGTCCTTCCGCGTTGAAATCCCCACGAACGAAATCCCCTTCCGGCCGGCATAACGTGTTGAAAACGATATACCCGCCGCCCGTGCTATAAAGCATATGCACGGCAGCCCTCCACACGACGTCAGGGGGAGGATCGATGACGACAATGCTCGCGGGCAGCCGCCGCATCGAGGCCGTCTGGCACGGCCCCGGGCCGGACGTCGCTCCCACGCTCGTCTTCCTGCACGACGGCATCGGGTGCGCCGCGACGTGGCGTGACTTTCCCGCGGCGCTCGCCGGCGAGACGGGGTGCGGCGCGCTCGTTTACAGCCGCGCCGGGTACGGCGGCTCCGATCCCGTCGCGATTCCGCGACCGCTCTCCTACATGCACGACGAGGGATTCTTCGGCCTTCCGGAACTGCTCGACGCGGCGGGAGTCCGCCACGCCTTTCTCGTCGGGCACAGCGACGGCGGTTCCATCGCCCTGCTGCACGCTTCGACGCGGCGGTCCATCCCGAGGGTCCGCGGCCTGCTCCTCGAGGCGCCGCACGTCTTCTGCGAGGAGGTCACCGTGCGCTCGATCGAGAAGGCGCGCGACGAATACCTCCACGCCGACCTGAGGACGAAGCTTGAACGGCACCACGGCGGGAACGTCGATTGCGCTTTCTGGGGATGGAACCGGGCCTGGCTCGATCCTGGGTTTCTCGCCTGGAACATCGAGGATTGCCTGCCCGCCGTCACGGTCCCGGTGCTCGTGGTACAGGGGATCGACGATCCGTACGGGTCCCTTCGCCAGGTCGAAGCGATCGAGCGGCGGTGCGGCGGGCCGGTCCGGCGCAGCATCCTCGAGCGGTGTGGCCACACCCCGCATCGCGACCAGCGCGAACGGACGCTTTCCGAGATGGCCGCCTTCGTCCGCGGGATGGAAGGGAAGTAGGATCGCATGGCGCCAAAACGTGTTCTTTCAAAGGCGCTCCCGCGCGCGTTTTACGATCGGGACACCGTCGCGGTCGCGAGGGATCTGCTGGGGAAGCTCCTGACCCATGCGTCGCACGGGGTGGAGCGGATCGGCCGGATCGTGGAAGTCGAGGCGTACCTGGGCCCGCACGACCTCGCCTCCCACTCCTCGCGGGGGCTCACCGCCCGGACCGGGGTCATGTTCGGCCCGCCGGGGCACGCCTACGTGTACCTGGTATACGGCCTATATTGCTGCATGAACGTCGTGACCGAGCGCGAGGGACACGCCTCCGCCGTGCTGATCCGGGCCGTCGAACCGGTGAAGAATATCGAAGGCTCCACCCGGGGCCCCGGGCGGCTCTGCAGGGCGATGCACATCGACCGGCGCCTCAACGGGCACGACCTGGTCAGCGACGATTTCTTCATCGCGGATCCGCTCGACGCCGGGACGCCGGGGATCGTCAAACGTCCCCGCGTCGGCGTCGACTACGCGGGGCGCTGGGCGAAAAGGCATCTTCGGTTCTACATCCGGGGGAACCCGTTCGTTTCCAAACCGTGATCCCTCCCCCCTCTCCATGGGAAACGGTTTTCGGATTAATTTCGCGAGCTAGAGTTAAAGCGTAGAATTTGATATTTGCTTTTATTTACATCAATTCCCTCACTTTTTTCAGCACAGCGATATTCTGCGTGTGGCCGGTCATGTGGGCGACGACCCTCGCCTGCAAACGCCGGCCGAGAAGGTAGAGGTCCCCGATCATGTCCATGATCTTGTGACGCACCGGCTCATCCGGGAATCGAAGGGCGTCGTTGATCGGTCCATCCTCCCCGAAGAGGACGAAGTTGTCGAAGCGCCCGCCGAGGGCCAACCCCTGCCGCTGCAATTGCCCGATGTCCCGCGCGAACCCGAAGGTCCGGGCGGGGGCGATCTCCTTCCGGTAGGTTTCGGGGTCGTCGAGACGGAAGACGTAGCGCTGTCTGCCGACCGGGGCCGGATATTCGAGCGTGTAGTCGATCTCGAACGCGTCGCACGGCTCGATCCGGATCGATGCCTTGCCGGCGTCGATCCGGATCGGTTCCTTCACCAGGATCCCGTGCCAGTCCCCGATCTGGTTCTCGAAGCCGACTTCCTCGAAAAGGGAACAGAACTCCACGGACGAACCGTCCAGCACGGGGACCTCGCCGTTGCACTTGATGAGGAGATTGCTGACCCCGTAGGCGTTGAGCGCGGACATGACATGCTCGATGGTCGCGACATGGGTGGTTCCGAGGCGGATGGTCGTGGCCCACCCGGTCGATTCGACGAAATCGAGGTGCGCGGGAACCGCCCGGTTGTCGGAGACCCCGACGAAGTGGATCCCCGAATCGGGACCCAGCGGCTCGAAGATCAGGCCGCTCTTCCTGCCGGAATGGAGCCCCTGCCCATACAGAACCGCGCTGCGGGCGAGCGTCCGCTGGGGGATGAGGGCCCCGGGCATCGTCTGGCTCCTGAACACCAGCGGCTGCAGTTCCGGCATCCCCTCCGCCGACAGGAGACCGACCGAGCCGGCGAGATCCCCCTCGGCGGGACTCCGGGCGGCATCCTGTGTCCCGAGCGCCCGACGAATCGCGTTCAGGACGACATCGAGTTCGAGCGGTTTCTCGATGAAATCCGACGCGCCGACCTTGGTCGCCTTGATGGCGGTCGATATCGTCGCGTGTCCGCTCATCATGATCACGGGCGTATCGGGTTGCATGGCCTTCATGCGCCGGAGCGTCTCGATCCCGTCCATTCCCGGCATCCAGATGTCGAGAATCACCAGCGAGGGACGAAGCGATTCAAGCTGGGAGAGCGCATCGGCGCCATCGCTGGCGAGCGCGCAGGAATACCCCTCGTCGCTCAGAACACCCTCGAGCGATTTTCTGATGCTCGCCTCGTCATCGACGATCAGGATCGGTCCCGGATGCGCCATGGAGAATTCCCTCCTTTATCGACCCGTTCCTTCCAGTATTCGCTTCAACTTCCTGGTCGCCCGCGAAATATCGTCCGCGGACACGATCGCGGAGATCACGGCCGCCCCATCCGCCCCCGCTTCCCGCACCTTCCGGGCATTTTCGGCGTTGATCCCCCCGATGGCGACGATCGGTAGACGGCAATGACGGCGGACCCGCGCGATGCAGTCGACGCCCAGGGGCGCGCCGGTATCCGGCTTCGTTCCCCGCGCCTCGAACACCGGTCCGACCCCCAGGTAATCCGCTCCATCCTTCTCCGCCCGGATGGCCTCCTCCACCGTTACCACCGAAACCCCCAGGATCTTGCCGGGGCCCAGGATCCTCCGCACCACGGACGCAGGCAGGTCGGACTGGCCGACATGGACCCCGTCCGCGTCGACCGCCAAAGCGATGTCGAGGCGATCGTTCACGATGAAGGGAACCTGCGCGTCGCGGGTGAGCTTCCGCAGTTGCAGCGCCTCCTCGTAAAGCTGGCCGCTTCCGGCTTCCTTGTCACGCAGCTGAAGGACGTCGGCACCCCCCGCGATGGCCGCTTCCGCGACCTCGAGATGGGACCGGCCCCGGCTCGTCTTCCGATCCGTGAGGACGTGGAGCCTCCACAGGCCTGGAGAAACAGGATCGGTCATCGCCGGTCAGCCGCCCTGCGACGCCGCTTTCCCGAAGGCGGCCCAGAAGGGATCAACCTTGGGATGGATCAGCTCATGGGACACGCCTTTTTCAAAGACACGCATCCCCTGCCGCGGATCCACGATCTCCCCCACCATGCTCGCCGGGATCCCCTTGTCGCCCAGCCGCCGGATCACTTCCTTCGCTTTGTGAGGCCTGCAGGTGATGACCAGCGTCCCCTCGCTGATCGACGAATATGGATCAATGCCGAACAGGTCGCACACGTTTCGAACCGCATCCTGCAAGATGATCTTCTCCTTGTCGATCGTCATGCCGACACCCGACGCCCGGGCGACCTCGAACAGGCCGCCCCACACCCCGCACTCGGTCGCGTCGTGCATGGTGGTCACCCCTTCTTCCCTCACTCCGGCCTCCATCGCCGTCAAGGCGTCCTCCACGATGGACATTTGCCAGAAGATCTCTTCGGCCTCCCGTGCCGCCTTCTCACCGTACCGTTTCACCATGCGGTCGGGAAAGGTGACGGCGAACAGGCCGGCCGCCTCGATGGCCGCCCCCTTGGTGAGGATGACGATATCCCCCAACCGCGCCATGTCCGGGGTCACATACCGGTCCTTCGGTCCGATGCCGATCACGGTGGCTCCGCCGATCATGGGGTATTCGCACCCTTCGTAGCGGCCCGTGTGCCCGGAGATGACGGCCATACCGATCTTGTCGCACTCCCTGTGCATCACCGTCCACAACGCCTCGAACTCCTCCCGGGTCATGGACAAGGGGAGATTCAGGTCCATGGTGATGTAGTTCGGCCGGATTCCCGAGGTGACCGCGTCGGAAGCCAGGATGTGGATCGCGAACCAGCCGGAACGCTCCCACCCGTAGGGTGGCACGACGAAGATGGGATCGGTCGTCGTCACCATCACCTGGCCGTGCCCGAGATCGACGACCCCGACATCCACCCCATGACGCGGACCCATCAGGATTTCCGGACGCTTCCGCCCCAGGTGGGGAAGGATGATCTCATCGAATATTTCGGAGGAAACCTTCCCGATCGACGGCAACTCCGTTCTCATATGTTCCTCCCGTGCGGTTTTTTCAAGAATATCACCGCTAGAGCAGCACCGGTTTGTCCGGCAATTCGTTCCGGTCGTCACCGCGCGGGGGGAAATGCTCCGCAAGATGGCGCGTCACCTCCTGGATGCCGCCGACCACGCCCCCTTCATAGTCCGCCTGTCGAAAAGCGGCTTCCATTTTTCGGCAGATCCTCTCCCATCCCTGCGGGCCCACTTTCGCGTCGATCCCGCGGTCGGCGACGATCTCGACGTCCCGGTCCGCGAGCAGCAGGTAGATCAGCACGCCGTTGTTGCGAGCGGTGTCCCATATCCGCAACTGCGAAAAGACGTCGATCGCGCGTTCCCTCGCGGATTGACCCCGCAGGAGGGACTCGATGTGCAGCGCGCCTTCCACCACGAACCGGATTTCGCCGCAGTGCGCGGCCTCACTCGCCTTGATGGCCTTGTCGATCGCCATCAGCGTGTCTCGTGGGAAAGCGCGATGGATCCTCCATCGGGTCGCCATAAGATGTTTCGCGATGCGTTCCACGCCCATCGTCACCACCGCCCCGACGCGCCGCCGCCGCCGAACCCGCCGCCGCCGCTGAAACCGCCTCCGCCGAATCCCCCGCCGCCAAACCCTCCGCCGCGGAATCCGCCTGCCCCCAGACCACGCCCCCCCATGCCGCCGCCCAGCAGCGTGAACAGGAATGCGATCACCCCCGCGATCAGCGCGACGGCGATCGCACCGGCCAGCATCCAGGCGACGACGGAAACGGCCCCGCCGGTGACGAGCGCGCCGGGAAACCTGCCCAGCACGGTGTGCAGCACCCCACCCAGCACGAGAACAAGGATCATCATGACGGGGAGGATCGACCCGATCCCCCGCATCCCTCCAGGGAGTTTTTCTTCGGGTTTCGGCAAGGATTCGCCGTCGATCACACGGAGGATCCGGTCGACCCCGGCGGTGATCCCCCCGTAGTAATCCCCCTCCCGGAACCTCGGCACGATGATCTCGCTGATGATCCGCTTGGAGGCCGCGTCGGTGAGAGCGCCTTCCAGGCCGTACCCCACCTCGATCCGCAGCGTCCGGTCGTCCTTCGCCACGACGAGAAGCGCCCCGTCGTCCACGTTCTTCCGCCCCGGCTTCCACTGCTCCGCGACGCGCAAAGCGTACTGCTCGATCGTTTCCGGCGCGGTCGAGGGAACGATGAGAACGGCGACCTGGCTCCCTTTCCTCGCTTCAAACGCCCGCAAGGTCTGTTCCAGGGCGGATTTCTGTTCATTGGTGAGCGTGGCGGTCTGGTCGGTAACGCGTCCGCCAATGGGTGGAACCTGGACCTGGGCGCCGGCGGCGATTGCCCAGCAGAACGCGAAGGCCACCAGGAACGCCCTTGCCGTCCTCAACGCCACCCCCCCCTGTCCGCTCCCCCCGGTCCCTCCCTACTGCTTCGCCGGCGCGGGCGCGAAATCGACTTTGGGGGGCTTGGAGACTTCCTTCTCGTTCTCCACCGTGAAGTTTGCCTTCGTTTTATACCCGAACATCATCGCCGTCAGGTTGGAGGGGAAGGAGCGTACCGTCACGTTGTACTCCTGCACCGCCTTGATGTACCGGTTCCGCGCGACCGCGATCCGGTTCTCGGTCCCTTCGAGCTGTGCCTGCAGATCGCGGAAGTTGGCGTCGGATTTCAACTGCGGATAGTTCTCCGACACCACCAGCAGCCGGGAAAGGGCTCCCGACAGCTCTCCCTGGGCGGCCTGGAACTTCCCGAACGCCTCGGGGCTGTTGATCAGCTCCGGAGTCGCCTGGATGCTGCCGACCTTGGCACGGGCATTCGTGACCCCCAACAGCACCTCTTTTTCCTGTGCGGCAAACCCCTTTACGGTGTTCACCAGGTTGGGAATCAGGTCCGCGCGGCGCTGGTACTGGTTCAGGACCTCGGACCAGCTCGACTTGATCAGCTCATCGTTCCGCTGGAATGTGTTGTAGCCGCAGCCCGCAAAGGTGAGCGCGAGGAACACCGTGAGGACCGCCGATGATTTCCGCATGTTTCTCCCCCCTTGTGAATAGCGTGTCGGATCGACGCGGCAATATCCCGTCCGCGGCTGCGGGTCCAAGGTTGACGGAGTCGGATCCATTGATTATGCACGAGTTGGCCGTCCGATGAAAAGCCCGGTCACTTCACCGAGCGACCGGGCCTCTTGCCATCCCTCTCCCTTCCAGGAACCCCAGGAAGGGTCACTCTCCCGACGCCCGCAGGGAACCTTTCTCGATCGGTATGCGTTCGCCGTGTTCGGCGAGCCAGTCCTCGAACGTCTGCATCGAGGGGTTGAGGGCCCTCGAGAATTCGAGGCTGCGGGCTCCGCAGAAGACCGATTCGAAGTCCCGTTTGAACTGGAACATGTTTCCGAGATCCTCCGCCCCGGGAAATCCGAAGCCGCGGAAGACCGCTGGGGATACTGCGTTATACCGGACCTCCTGCCCCAGCGCTTTGGTAAGCGCGGCCGCCATCTGGGCGCCGGTCAGGTGACCGCCGGCGATGCCGACGGTCTTGCCGATGAATTCGCTCCCTCTCCGAAAAATGGCGTAAGCGCATTTTCCGATGTCCTCGGAGCCGATGCCGGGGAGCTTCTTGTCGCCCATGGGCAGGGTGATATAAAGATTCCCGTCCTCCCCCCTCTTGGGCCCCATCCCGAAGTGGATCAGGTTCTCCCAATAAAACGAGGTCAGCAGGAACGTCGTCGGAAGACCGCGCTCGGAGAACAGCCGGTCGGCCTCGCCCTTGGCGTCGAAATGCGGGACCTTGTACTTCTCCATAAGGGTGGGCATGCGGCGGTCGCCGAGGGGGACCCACTTCCGGGTATCTTCAAGGGTCGACCAGATGACGTGCCGTACGCCGGCGTGTTTCGCCGCGTCGGCCATGTTGTTCGCCTCCGCCAGTTCCTTTTCCGGAGAAAAGTGCTCCCAGAAGAAAGTGACGCAGAATGCCCCGTGGGCGCCGCGGAACGCCCTCTTCAGGCTCTCCACGTCGTCGATGTCGACCTCCACGACGTCCGCGCCCAGCTTCTTCAGCTCTTTCGCCTTGCCCGAACCGGCATTCCGCGTCAGGGCGCGGACACTGTACCCACCGCCGACGTCCTTCAGAATCGCACGGCACAAGCCTCCCCCCTGCGCCCCGGTTGCACCAATGACCGCGATGATCTTCTTGTCGTCCACGGGAATCCTCCTTTGTCTCTGCCCTCGGTCTCCAAATGGTTGCCTCGTCGACGAATTCCCACCACGTTCAACCCATTTGATCGTTCCGTACCGGCGAAAGATTCCCCCTCTCCCCGTTTTCTCCGGGATTCCAGAATCCTCCCCTGCAAGTCGCCTGGCATGAGAAACTATTCGGCAATCCGAAGGATGGAGCTTGGCTTGCCTCGCCAGACCAACCGCCCCCTGACCGTCGTCTCTTTGCTCCTCGGCCTCTTTCTGGCGGCCATGGAGATGACCGTCGTGTCCACGGCGATGCCCACCGCCGTCGGGGACCTCGGCGGGATCCACCTCTACGCCTGGGTGTTCGCCGCCTACATGCTCACGGCGACCGTGACCTTGCCCATCTACGGCAAGCTCGCGGACCTCTACGGCCGCAAGCCGGTGATGCTCGTCGGCCTCGCCCTGTTCCTGGGCGGCTCCTTCCTCTGCGGTCACGCCAATAGCATGACCACGCTCATTCTCTTCCGGGCGATCCAGGGGCTGGGGGCCGGTGCCATCCAGCCCATCGCCATGACCATCGTGGGCGACCTCTTCGACGTACACCAGCGAGCCCGGATCCAGGGTGTCCTCGGCGCGGTCTGGGGGCTTGCCGGCCTGATCGGTCCGGTCCTCGGCGGGGCGATCGTTCATTGGCTCTCGTGGCGCTGGGTTTTCTATGTGAACCTCCCGCTGGGCCTGGGGTGCGCGGCGGTGCTGATCTTCGCCTACCACGAGAAGGTGGAACGGCAGGATCACCGGCTCGATTTCGCCGGTGCGGCGCTGCTTTCGACCACCGTGGTGCTCGCCCTTCTCGCGGCCCGCTCCCGGGCGGAGGGCCTCGGCTTCCTCCCCGCGGCCGCCGTTGCGCTGGCCCTCTTCCTGTGGGTGGAACGTCGCGCGGAGGAACCCCTTCTTCCGCTCGACCTTTTCTCACGGCGCGTCATGGCCGTCGCCTCGGCGACCGGAGCGCTCGTTGGCGCGGCCATGATCTCGGTGGTCACGTTCGTGCCCCTGTACGTGCAGAGCGTTCTCGCCGGAAGCCCGACCGACGCCGGCACCGCGATCGCCCCGATCGCCGTCGGATGGCCCATTTCCTCGACGCTCGCGGGGCGGATCCTGCCGCGGACGGGGTACCGGGCCCTCATCCGCGGGGGCCTGGCGCTTACCTTCTGCGCGGCGATGAGTCTTTCGTTCCTGCTCCGGCCCGGAGCGGACCTATGGTCGCTGCGGCTGACCATGTTCTTCTACGGGCTGGGGTTGGGATTCGCCAACACTCCCCTGATCATCGCGGTGCAGTCGAGCGTTCCCTGGAAGCGGCGCGGCGTCGCCACCGCAAGCACCATGTTCAGCCGCTCGATCGGCGGCACCCTTGCCGTCGGAGTCCTCGGAGGCGTCCTCGGGGCGGCGCTTGCCGCCGGCGGCGCCCCCCCCGGCGCGGTGGACAAACTCCTCGGGCCGGAGCGCTCCTTCCTTCCCCCGGCCCTCGTGCGCAGCCTGTCCGGGGCGCTGCAGGGGGGGATGGAAGGGATCTTCCAGGCGGTTGCGGTCATCGCCTTCGCGGGATTCGCTGTGAGTCTCCTGTTCCCGGCGATGACGATCGCTCCGCGGGATTCCACCGCGAGCGAAGCGCCTCCGTAATACCGATAATACCGATCCCCGATCTGGAGTACGTTCTGATCATTCCCCAATACGGCAGGAGCGCCGTCCTTCGTTGCCTTTGCGCTCCGGCCGCCGGATAATGACCTCAGCGAGGGGAACCATGCCGCTTCGGAAGATCCCGGTCAACCTCTGGAACCTCGTCTCCCCCCTGGCGAAGACGTTCGACCTCATGAATCCGGCTCTCGGGGACCACGGCCTGCGGGTCGCCTATCTCGCGATGCGTCTGGCGGAGGAACTGGAGTGGCCGGCCTGGAGGAGGAGGGAGGCGGCGATCGCCGGGGCGCTCCACGACATCGGGGCGTTCTCCCTGGCCGAGCGGCTCGATCTGCTGGAATTCGAAACCACGGACCAGGGGACCCACGCACGGGCCGGGCACATCCTGTTGCGGGAGTTCAAACCGTTCGAACGGATCGCGGAGACGGTGCTGCACCACCACCTGCCCTGGCGGAACGGCGAGGGCGAGCGGGTGGACGGATCGCCCGTCCCGGAATCCAGCCACCTCGTCCACCTCGCCGACCGGACGGCGGTTCTCTTCCGAAAGGACGAGCCGGTCCTGGGCCAGATTCCCGGGATCCGGGCGTCGATCCGTGAGCGGAGCGGGGCCTGGTTCGTGCCCGCCCACGTCGACGCGCTCCTGCGCCTGTGCGACCGGGACTATATCTGGCTGGAGATCTCCTCCGGGGCGATCGGAGATTCCCTGCGCCTCTCCCTCGGGGCGGAGACGATCGACACGGACTTCCGCGAATTCCTGGATTTCTCCCGCCTCGTCTGCCGGATCATCGACTTCAAGAGCGAGTTCACGGCGACCCACTCCAGCGGCGTCGCCGCCGTGGGGAAATCCCTTGCGACCCTCGTCGGCTTCTCTCGACAGGAGTGCCTGATGTTCGAGATCGCCGCCTATCTCCACGACCTGGGGAAGCTGGCGATCCCCTCCGAGATCCTCGAGAAGCGGGACCGCCTGACGCAGGCCGAGTGGGGCGTGATGCGGACCCACGCCTACTACACCTACCAGATCCTCAACCCGATCG
>Ga0316626_10001091_pt1 | contig 11771 bp, 12 predicted proteins | sample OWC_Aug_T1_C1_D5_FD_207656 | JGI IMG/M metagenome (GOLD analysis project Ga0316626, IMG submission 207656) | Wetland soil microbial communities from Old Woman Creek delta, Ohio, United States - OWC_Aug_T1_C1_D5_A | ecosystem: Environmental > Terrestrial > Soil > Wetlands | place: USA: Ohio...
AGCGGTAGAGGGACTTAGCAGACCGATGCCGGCTAAGGCGCGGGGCGTCTAAGAGGATGTTTTCTCTGCTCGGGAGGGAGCGCCCTGAGGGGCGCGCTTGGGCGAAGAACCGCGAAGAACGGAGCGCGGGAATGTCGAGCAAGCGATGAGAACGTGCTAGATTGGGGCTGGCTCAGCCAAAGCAAGAGGCCCAACGGATCGCCCTGATGCTATTCGACGGCTCCCAGCCGCCCGGAGTGGCTACCCAGGCATCAGAAGAGGCGCCCGCGTCCAGGCGGGTGCCCGTCGATCCGCCGGGTGCACGCCGCGCACCTTCCGCCGGCTTTTGCAAACAGTTACGCGCTGGCCTCGCCGAGACTCTCGATGGAGGTGCGGTCCAGCTTCAGATCAACCGCCTTGCACATAGTCTCGAGCTGTTCCAGGTTGCTGGCGCTCACGATCGGCGCGGTGACGCTGGGACGTGCGAGCAACCAGGCAAGCGCCACCGCCGCAGGCGTCGAGCCGTGCCGTGCCGCCACCGCGTCGAGGGCACGCAGCACGCGCAGGCCGCGTTCGTTGAGGTACTTCTTCTGCCAGGCGCCACGCGGGCTCTTGCCCAGGTCCGCGTCCGAGCGGTACTTGCCGGTGAGAAAACCTGCCGCGAGCGAGAAGTAGGTGATCACGCCCAGGCCCTCCCGCTGACACAGCGGCTCCAGGTTCTGCTCGTAGTCCGCGCGTTCCATCAGGTTGTATAGCGGCTGCAGGCTCTCGTAGCGCGGCAGGCCGTGCACGGCACTGGCCTTCAGCGAGGCGTCCAGGCGCTGCGCGCCGAAGTTGGACGCCCCGATCGCGCGCACCTTGCCGGCCTTGACCAGCTGCGAATACGCCTCCAGGGTCTCGTCGACCGGCGTGTCCGGATCGTCCTGGTGCGACTGATACAGGTCGATATAGTCGGTCTGCAACCGCTGCAGCGAATCCTCCGCTGCGCGCAGGATGTAGTCCTTCTTCAGCCCCTTTTTCCCCGGCCCCATCTCCATGCCGACCTTGGTCAGCACGATCACCTTGTCGCGATTGCCGCGTTGCTTCATCCATTTGCCGAGGATCGTCTCGGACTCGCCGCCGGAGTGTCCCGGCACCCACACCGAGTACATGTCGGCAGTGTCGATGCAGTTGAATCCGCGCGCGATGAAGGCGTCGAGGATGCGGAACGAGGTGGCTTCATCGCTGGTCCAGCCGAAGACGTTGCCCCCAAACACCAACGGCGCGATCTCGAGGCCGGACTTGCCAAGCGTGCGTTTGTTCACTGAAGTCTCCTTGCGGTTCGATTCCATGCACCGCACGCGGTGCGCGAAGCGCAAGTTTACCGATGACATCGCGAGGCGGTGTTCCGCGCGCATCGATCGATCTGATATGCCTCGAAATGGTTCAGCGACTGCGCGCACCGCGAATCAGCCTGCCGGGCAGCGCCCCTGTCGCCATGCCATCGCGCATGGTCTCGATGCCTGCGACGAACGTGTGTCTGTATCCCGTTGCACGCTGCACCAGTCGCCGCCCGCCTGCGGGCAGGTCGTAGACGATCTCGGGCCACGTCACCCCGAGCGCATCGAAGTCGATGAGATTGAAGTCGGCGCGACAGCCCGGCGCGATTACCCCTCTGTCGAGCAGGCCGTACGTGCGCGCGGTGTCCCGGGTCTGCTTCTTGACCAGAAATTCGAGCGGTAGCGCTCGATATCCGCGCCGGTCTGCGCGCGTCCAATCCTTGATCATGCTGGTCGCGCTGCTCGCGTCGCAAAGGAATCCCACATGGGCGCCGGCATCGGCCAATCCGCATACCGTCGCATCATCCTCGAGCAGACTGCCCACCACCCCCAGGTCGCCCTCGCTGTAGTTCTCGAACGCGATGAAGAGGAACTGCTTGCCGTCGCGCTCGAGCAGCCACTCCAGGGCGAGGTCCCATGGATTGCGGTTCATCCGCTGCGCCTGAACGGCGAGGCTGTCGGCCATCCGGGGTTCGTAATCGAGCGGTTCAGTCAGCTTGAACGTACGCGGGAGCAGATCCGCGATCCAGCGCGTGTTCTGGTTGTCCGGCAATTCCTGCCACAGGCGGCGGCGCAACTCGCCGTCTGACTGCAGGCGCAGAACACGCTCGGCGGGTGCAAGCGGCTCGAGCTGCCGCCATAGGGGATGCGTCAGGAACGGGTGGATCGTGCCTTCGAGCGCCATGTTCACGCTGATAGGTCGCGAGCCGACCTGCCCGGTGACTTCCTGGCCGTTGCGGCGCGCGGAGTGGATACGCGCAAGGGTGTCGCGCCACAGCTCCGGCGCGTTGTTCACCTGCAGCAGCAGCACCGTCAGGGGACGACCCGCCATCTCGGCGATCCCGCGCAGGATCTCGAAGTCGCCGTCCCCGAAATCGGAGTTGACCTCGATCACACCGCTTCCCGCCCGCCGCATCGCGCGGGCGATGCCGGCCAGTTCCGGCTCGCGTGCGGACAGGCTCGGCGTGAAACGGCCGTCGCGGGTCTTGTGCTTGATCGTGCGCGAGGTGCTGAAGCCCAGCGCGCCGGCACGCAACGCCTCTTCCACCAGGACTTCCATGCATTCGATCTCCGCCACGTCGGGCACCGAGTGATGGTCTGCCCCGCGCTCGCCCATGGCGTAGAAGCGCAGCGCGGCATGCGGTATCTGTGCGCCGATGTCCATGATGCGCGGTGCGGCATCGAGCGCATCGAGGTATTGTGGAAAACTCTCCCAGCTGAAGTCGAGTCCCTCCGCCAGCACGGTCTCGGGAATGTCCTCGACGCCTTCCATCAACTGGATGAGGTAACGCTCGCTGCCAGGGCGCACCGGTGCGAAACCCACCCCGCAATTGCCGAAAACGGCCGTGGTCACGCCGTGCCAGGATGAGGGGGTCAGGTACGGATCCCACACTGCCTGCCCGTCGTAGTGCGTATGGATGTCGACCCAGCCCGGGGTCAACAGCAGGCCGGCCGCATCGATCTCCCTGTGCCCCTGGCCGAGCGCGGACCCGACCGCGGCGATCTTGCCCGCGTCGATGGCCACGTCGGCGTGCCTGCGCTGCGCACCGGTTCCATCGACAACCACTGCATCGCGTACGACGAGATCATGCATGTTCCTGTCCTAGGTATGGGAGTACATCGGCTTGCCTGGCACATCCAGCTTCGCCTTGAGGATCGTGCCGCTCTCCGATTCGGTGATGTACAGGGTGTCGCGGTCGGGCCACCCGAACGCAAGGTTGGTGGTGGCACGCGCGGCACACGATCGGATCCGATAGCGCGGCTCGCCGAAACGATCGAACACCCATACGCTGCCCAGACGCACGTGAGCGACCAGCAGACCGCCCTGCTCGTCGAGCGCAAGGCCGTCCGGTCCGCCCGCTCCCGAAAGTTGCACGAACACACCTACTTTGCCCACGCCCCCGTGCGACATGAATGGCACGTGCCAGACGCAATTTCCGCGCGTGGCCGCAACGAACAGCGCGTTCTCGTCCTTGTTCAGCACCAGCCCGTTGGGGCTGGGCACGTTGTCGAGCAGCAGATCCAGCCGCCCGTCGGTCCTCAGGCGAAACACTCGCCCGGTTGCGTCGTGCAGGCCGGTCATGCCCTGGTCGGTGAAGTACAGGTCGCCGTTGGCGGCGAAGAACAGGTCATTGACTGCCTTGAAGCGCTCGGAGTTGCAGCGCACGAGATAGGGCTCGATCCGGCCGTTGACCGGGTCCAGCAGCATGATCCCGTTCTTGTAGTCGGCCACGAAGAAGCGGCCGTCGCGATGGATTTTGAGGCCGTTCGGCCAGCCGTCGTACTCGATCACCTGGTGGAAGACGCCGTCGCGGGTGACCTTGAAAACCCGACCGTTGGGGCAGTCCACGCACCACAGATTACCGTCCCGATCGAAGGACGGCCCCTCCAGCAGCGAGCCGCCCGGCGTTCCCAGCGGCTGGCCGGCGATCCACTCGTTGGTCGGGCCCGCGGTCTTCAACTCGTCGGGCAGGCGAGCGAAAACCGTCGTTTCGATCGATTGCGGGGGTTGGAACAGCATAGTGTCGGCCCGGGGAGCAGAGATCGGGCGACGATAGCAGATGCGGCCGGGGACGGGCGTGGAAGTCGCCTGCGGATCCGCTGACCGATGCCGGAACTCTCAATTTTTCTGCTCACGGCTCGATATAGACCGGCATGAACGCGCGATTCATGAAAGCACTGCTCAAGCACCCCGACCGCTACCCGCAGAATCTGGACGAGCGCTATCCGCGCGTCCTCGAACGCATCGCAGAGCTCTGGGGCACGAAACAGCTCGACCCCTTTCTCTCCGACCTTCTGTACGACACCCGGGGCAGCCGTCAGGGCTTCCCGATGGAAGTCATGCTGGAACTGATGTTCCTGCAGACGCTGGCGAGCGACACCCAGGCGGAGTCAGACGAGGATCCTTGGGGTGACGAGCAGGATGTCGCGACCGGCAACTTTCAGCCCTCTACCGACGTGCAGTCTCTGCTCGAACGCGCCATCCGCGACGGCAACCAACTGGCAGTAAGGCGCGTGCTCGCCTCTGGTGCGAGCGCCTACCGGCGCAACGCCAGCGGCTCGACGCCGCTCGCCATCGCCTGCTCGATGGGCAACCGCGCGGTGGCCGCGCTGTTGCTCGAACACGGGGCGGATCCGAACGAGGCGGACGAGCGCGGTTTCACGCCACTGCACTGGGCTGCGTTCAAGGACGCTCCTGACCTGGTCGCGCTGCTGATAGAGCGAAAGGCCGAGATCAATGCCTGCACCAGCACCGGAGCAACGGTTCTGCACCAGGCCGCGGCAGCCGGCAGCAGCCGTGCCATCGACATGCTGATCGCGGCCGGCGCCCGTGTAAACGATACCGATCACGAAGGTGCGACGCCGCTGTATCGCGCGCTGGTAGGCGGTCAGCTCGATGCTGCGCGTACCCTGCATCGCGCCGGCGCGGATTGGTCTGTCGCCCATCGCTCCGGCATCACCCCGGCTTCACTGGCACGCAGCAACGAACGCCTGGCTGCGCTGGTACCGCTGTTCGACGCCGCAGTCTAACGCGGCGCGGCCGCCTTCTCAGACTTACGTCGAGGCGAGAGAGCGCCGCGAAAGCGCGGCACGGGCCCGCCCAACGGCGTCCACGCCCGATTCTAGAAGCTCTCGCAGGCCGCGCTCGTCCATCACGACGACCGGTACGTCGCGCAAGAACCGCATCGCCTCCACGCTAAACCGCGCACGCGTCAGCAGCAACGCCCCGCTCGCTTTCTCCCGGCTCACCTGTCCGCACAGCGCGCGCAGCTGGTCGGTATCGACCTCCCGGCGCGACCAGTAGCGGCACTGGACCAGCATGCGCTCCCCGTCGCGGCTCAACAGCAAATCGGGGCCATCCACGTCCAATGAACGCACGTGCACCGCATAGCCACATGCTCTGAAGTTCTCGGCCAACCGTTCCTGAAGCGCCCGCGGCGGAATTCGCTCGAGCGCTGCGAATCGGGGAGATCGCTCGGCGCGCCAGGGCCAGACTGCGGCAAGGAGCGTCAGCGGGACCAGAGCGTAGAGGCCGCGCAGTGCGTAGGGTGCCAGCTGCTCGATGGCTGGCGCGACATCCAGGAACAACGGCATCCGCGCCGTCAGCGCGGGAATCCAGTGGGCATGGGAGACCAGCAGCAGCGCCAACGCGAGCGGCGGAAGCCACCAGCGCAGACGAAAGAGATTCGACAGGGCGAGCGCGAGCATGGACGCAGGATTTCCGGACACCGGGATGTCCGTCAAAGCAGAATCCTTGCCGGCCTCTGCGGCGCTCCCTCACACCCAGCCCAGGGCCCCCAGCATGGCACCGGCTGCGATCAGCCCCAACAGGTGCACGCGCGTACGCCATACGATCAGCGCACAAGCCAGCGCGAGCAGCGACAGTCGCACATTGGCGCCTGCACCGATGAGGATCCAGGCGGTGGCAAACATGAGCGCGATCACGATGGGTGCCATGCCGAGCTTGAACGCCCGCACCGGCAGCCAATGCGCGCGCGCATCGCTCCAGCGCGCTGCGGCCAGCGCGAGTGTGGTCGAGGGCAGCATGATGCCCGTTAGCGTCGCAGCGGCGCCCGCGAGACCAGCAGCCTGATAGCCCATGACAGCCACGAACAGCACATTGGGACCCGGTGCGGCCTGCGCGATTGCGATCGAGGCATTGAACTGCGCGTCGCTGAGCAAGCCCAATCGATCGACCAGCACACGATGCATGTCCGGGGCCACCGTGATGGCGCCGCCGACCGAAAGCAGAGACAGCAGCAGGAAATGACCGAACAGGTCGAGCAGTTCACGGGCACCCGCGCTCACGAGGTGCGCTCCGGTTTCGCGCGCCGTGCCGCATGCAGGCGAGCCCAGGCAAGCAGCCAGGCCAGCCCACCCAACGCACCCAGCACCAACACCAGCGGCCAGCGCAGCAGCGCCACTGCAATGAACGCGGCGCATCCCAACATGACGCACGCAGGCATACCCATGGCATTGCCGCGCAGGCTCGGCAGCAACTTCAACGCGGTACCGGCGATCAGGCCGGCGGATACCGCCCCCATTCCGCGCAGCGCCCCGGATACCTGCTCGATCGCGGCGAACTGCGCGTACACGGCGGTGAGTGCGAGCACGATCGCGAGCGGGACGCTCATCATGCCGGCCAGGGCCGCGAAGGCCCCGCGCCAGCCGAAGAAACGGTCGCCGATCATCAGCGCCACGTTGCAGATGTTCGGGCCCGGCAGGACCTGGGCAAACGCGAGGATATCGACGAACTGGTCGCGCGTCAGCCAGCGCCGCTCTTCGCACAGGACGCGCTGAGCGACGGCCAGCACGCCGCCGAACCCCTGTAACGCGAGCCAGGTGAACGCGCTGAACAGCTCGGCAGGCGATCCGGGGCGTGCGAGCGCCGGGACGTTGCAGGGGCTTACCGAAGAATTACGGATCGCACGCAAGGAACCGCCCGTTCATCCTTGCCGCAGTCTGACCTCGCTGATCTGCATCGACGGCTTGACGTCCGTGTAATTGGGCACGTCGGCGAGGATTTCCTTCGCGTGCGGACTGAACGAGGCCTGGAACGATTCGACGCTGTCGAAGTACAAGTGCCCCATGCACGCATACGGCGCACGGGAACCGGGTGCGCCCCCGCTCACACCGCTGTCGATGTCCATGCCCTTGAGCGCACCGCCGCACTTGGCACGCACCATCGGCATATGCACGTTGCAGTAGTAATCGATGTCGAAGCGGCTGCCTTCGCTGTTCGCGTAGTACACGGTGACTTTGATCATGCTGGTCCTGTCCGGAGAAACGTTCATTTTGCCGGCACGCGGGTGGCCTGCCACGAGACGAATTGAGGCGCGCCCGAGCGTTTGACCCATACCGCATGGAACAACAGGTCGAGTACCATGTCTTGCCCGCGCGCGGTGACCTCGAACGAGGCTTGGCCGGTGATGATGCCGATGGGACCGAAGGTCCGCACCTGCGTCTGCCCCTTGTGCATGGCGCGGTAGCGGACCGCGCCCGAGCGCATCGACTCGATGAAGCTCGCCTTGTCGTCCTGCACCGTGCTCGAATGGATGTACACCAGATCCTCCGCGAACAGGCGCTGCATTGCCGCGAAGTCGTTTCCCGTCTGGGCGGCGTAACGCGCGGCCTCCGCTGCGATGGTCTCCTGCACGGTGATGTCGGTCGTGCTCATCTGCTCCTCCTCGTACTTCTTGCTGCGCAGACTATGCCCGAACGGCAGGAACAGCGTCAAACCATTCGCTGCGTGCGTTTCGCGAGATGCGTTAGGCTATCGCCCCAGACCTCACGAGCCCCTTCGACGTGTTTGCCTTCCTATCGTCACGCAGCGGTCCTTCCGCGCGTACGCCCGCTTTGGGTGCGCGCGTTTCGGAACGCCTTGCTGCGCTCCCCGGTGACGATCCGGCGAGCGCGCTCGCACGCCTGTCGGGCTTGCTCAGCGACCTACGCAGCTGGAGCCGCGGGCCGGACGACGACACAATCGCGGCGGTGGCAGCCATCGATACCGCCGTACGCGCGCAATACCGCGCCATCACCCGCCTTTACGTCGCGGGAGACCCCGCGCCCTGGCCCCATTCGCGGGCGGACGTGCGAACGGTGGTGGAGGAGTGCCTCATCCGTATGGCGCAGTCCTACCTATGGCTGGCCCTGCCCTGGACCGATCCGGCTATCGGCAGGGCGGCCGGGCACCATCGCGCCAGCCCGGTCATCGCGCGCGGGTTGCGCGCCTGCACCGCGGTCCTGAAGTGGACCTATCTGTGGCATGCCAACCTCCCCGCAGGACTGTGGGCCGACGCCTGCAGGCTGCTGTCCTGCGCGGAAACGTTGGGTATTTCGAGGGCGCTAATCGGCATCGATCCCACCGGCGAGTGGCAAAGCAGCGCGGAACGCGAGTTCCTCAAAGCCTGCATGCTCGCCACCAGCGGACCGGAACGCATGAGCCCGGCGCAGGTCGATGCGGTCGAACGCACGCTCGAGTTCTGCGCCGACGCTCTGGTGCTCTCCGCGCGCCAGGACCGCAGCCTGCGTTTCGTCATCGATCTCGATGATGGAGCACCGCCGCGCCCGGCGAACGGCCCCTTCGGCGAGACCAGCCGAAGTCTCGGCATGGACTGCTACGACGTGCGCCTGGACGACCTGATCAAACGCGTTGCCATGGGCCGACTGCGGGCCAGCGTATTCGGCCCGGTGCTCGACCAACCGCTGGTACTGCACACGCTAGTGCAGGCACGCACGCGCTGGACCGCCCACCACCACTGAACCGGAGCGCTCGCGCGATGTGCGCTCACCTGCGCTCCTGTCGGTTCCCTCCGGAGCGCGAGTTGGGCCCGATCCCGGTGAACGGCTGCGCGGATTTTCCGGGATTGGCCTCGGTCGGGTGCGATTTCGACGACTTGTGGTTCGGGTGATAATGATGCGGATAGCGATAGTACGGCCGGTACGGGTAGTACGGATAGTACCCGTAGTAGCCCCAGCCCCAATACGGGTAGGGCGGTCCCCACCACGGATCGTAGTAGCGATAGACGCGGCTGCGCTCGAAGTCGAGATATGTCTCCTGCATGTAATCGAGCACCTGATCGGGCACGCCCTGCTCCTTCAGGCGCGCGAATTCGGACCCGGACAACCGGTACACGGTATCGGATGCCTCCATCCGGGCGATGATCTCAGAGGGCTGCGTGCCCGCGCGACTCATCTGCACGATCTCCTCGAGGGTCACCGGCACGCGCTGGGGGCGGCTCGCACAGCCGGCGAGCAGCGCTGCGAACGAGAGTGCGAGGACTGCCGTCCGAGCGCGCCAGCGCAAGCATTTCGATTCCATACGTGCCTCCCTCCTTTGCCTTTCGACCCCACACGCCGGCAGGGGTTTCCAACCCGGATCGCGATCCGCCCCGACTCAAGGCTGACGGGCGGATCATGCCGCTGACGCCGGAGATTTGGCTCGCCTGCGCGGCGATCGTGCTGCTGGGCTACACGGTATTGGGGCTCGGCGGCTTCGGCTCGGCGCTGGTATCGATGCCGTTGCTCGCTCTGGTGCTCCCGATCAAGCTGGTGGTGCCGCTGATGCTTACACTCGATTTCGTCGGCATGCTGATCAACGGCGTGCGCCTTCGGCGCGACATGGACACAGGAGAGGTGCGGCCGATCATTGGTCCGCTGCTCGCGGGCATGGTGCTGGGCGTCACGGCGCTGGTCGTACTGCCAGCGCGCGCGTTGCTGTTCGTGCTGGGCGTATTCATCATCGCCTACGGCGTGTATACGCTCAAGCCCCGACCGGGGCGCAAGCCGATCGGTCGCATCTGGTCGCTGCCGGCAGGATTGTTCGGCGGGCTGATCGGCGGGATGTTCGGCACCGGCGGCGCCGTGTTTGCCATGTATTACATGGCCCGCATTCCCGACGGCGTCCGCATGCGCGCGACTATGAGCGCGGTGTTCGTCGTGAGCACCGGTACGCGGCTGGCGTTGTTCCTCCTGTCCGGCTTGCTCCTGCAGCGCGACCTGTGGCTGGCGTTCCTGGCGCTCGTCCCGATGGTGTTCGCCGGGCTGTTCGTCGGCCACCGCCTGCACGGGCGACTCACACAGTCGCAGGTGGCGCGGATGCTCAGCCTGCTGCTTGTGGGGAGCGGAGCGTCGGTCCTGGCAAAAGCGCTTGCGTGGCGCTGAGCACGAACTGCTTCCTCCGAGCGAGCAGCGCGCGCGACGTCCTCCAGCGTGATTTCGCTCGTTTCCGCCCTGCTTCAGGCGAACAGAACGACAAGGGCAGCCCGCAGGCTGCCCCCGACTATCCACGCCGGAGCGAGCACCGATCACATGCTGAAAATCTTGCCCGGATTCAGGATATTGAGAGGGTCCAGCGCCTTCTTGATCGCACGCATGACGCTCACTGCCTCGCCGTGCTCCGCGGTGAGGAACTTCATCTTCCCCAGGCCGATGCCGTGCTCGCCGGTACAGGTGCCGTCCATCGCGAGCGCGCGCATCACCAGGCGCTCATTGAGCCGCTCGGCTTCCTTGAGCTCGTTCGGATCGTTGCGGTCGATCAGGAAGCCCAAGTGAAAGTTGCCGTCGCCCACATGTCCAACCAGCGGGGCGATCAGAAAACTGTCGGAAAGGTCCTTTTTTGTCTCGATGATGCATTCCGCCAGCCGCGAAATGGGAACGCACACATCCGTCGCCCAGATCTCGCAGCCCGGACGCAGCGCCTTGTTGGCATAGGTGACGTCGTGGCGCGCCTGCCACAGATGGGTACGCTCTTCCTGCCTGGTGGCCCACTTAAACTCGCCGCCGCCGTTTTCGGAGGCAATCGCCTGCACCAGTTCGGCCTGTTCCTTGACGCCGGCCTCGGTGCCGTGGAACTCGATGAACAACGTGTCCTTGACCGGGTAGCTCAACTTCGAGAACTTGTTCACCGAGTCCATCTGCACGTCGTCGAGCAGTTCGATGCGCGCGATCGGAACGCCCAACTGGATGGTCTGGATGACGGTGTTGATCGCGCCTTCCAGCGACTCGAACGAGCACACGGCGGCAGCCATCGCCTCGGGCAACCCGTACAGCCGGAGGGTGACCTCCGTGATGATACCGAGTGTGCCCTCACTGCCCACGAACAGCCGCGTCAGATCGTAGCCGGCGGCCGATTTCCGGGCGCGGCGCGACGTGCGGATAATACGTCCATCAGCGAGCACGACGGTCAGCGCCAGCACGTTCTCGCGCATCGTCCCGTAACGCACGGCGTTGGTGCCCGAGGCGCGGGTCGCGGCCATCCCGCCCAGGGATGCATCGGCGCCGGGGTCGATCGGGAAGAATAGCCCCTGGTCGCGGATGTAGTCGTTCAGTTGTTTACGGGTGACCCGCGCCTGGACCGTGACGTCCAGGTCCTCGCTGTTGACCTTGAGGACCTTGTCCATGTTCACCAGGTCGATCACCACGCCGCCGTGCTCGGGGATCACCGCCCCTTCCAGCGAGGTGCCGGTGCCATAGGGAACCACCGGGGTGCGGTGCCGCGCGCAGATTTGCACGATCTCCGACACTTCCTCGGTGCTGTTCGGAAAGGCCACGGCATCGGGCCGGTGGGGAATGTGCCACGACTCGTCCTTGCTGTGGTGATCGCGCACCCCACTGCTGGTGGACAATCGCTCGCCCAGCAGCGCCCGCAGTTCGTCGATCGCACTTTGCACACTGGCTACCGCAACACTCATCTTCCTGTCGTCCCCAATTGCTGTTCGATGGATCGCGCCCGCGTCTTCGGCATTCACGGGA
>Ga0316626_10001092_pt1 | contig 11766 bp, 9 predicted proteins | sample OWC_Aug_T1_C1_D5_FD_207656 | JGI IMG/M metagenome (GOLD analysis project Ga0316626, IMG submission 207656) | Wetland soil microbial communities from Old Woman Creek delta, Ohio, United States - OWC_Aug_T1_C1_D5_A | ecosystem: Environmental > Terrestrial > Soil > Wetlands | place: USA: Ohio...
AGTGGAAGCTCGTGAATCCAACTACTTGGCAGTTTAAGCTGCGCCAGGGCCTCAAGTTTCACAATGGCGACCCGCTGACCTCCGCCGACGTCAAATTCAGCTTCGAGCGAACCTACGATCCGAAGGCCAAGGTAAACGTCATGTCGGTGCTGAACACGATCGACCGCATCGAGACGCCGGATCCGCTCACGGTCAACATCGTCACGAAGAAGCCGGACCCCCTGCTGGCGGCGCGGACCGCCTTCTACGCCGGACAGATCATGCCCAAGGCGTACTTCGAGAAGGTTGGGGCGGACGAGTTCAACGCCAAGCCGATCGGGAGCGGCGCGATCAAGTTCACCTCGTGGGTGAAGGATGATCGGCTCGTCCTGGACGCCAACAAAGATTACTGGGGCGGGAAGATCGACGTCGACCAGGTCATCTTCCGCCCTGTCCCGGAACTGGCGGCGCGCATCGCCGCTCTCGCGAAGGGCGAGGTGGACCTGATCACGAAGATCCCGCCGGACCAGATGGATCGTGTGGCCAAGGGACCCAACACCAAGATCGAGGGCGTCTTGTACGGCGGCCTGTACTGCCTGTCGGTGGTGTCCCAGAAACCGCCCCTCGACAGCAAGCCGTTCCGGCAGGCCATGTCCCTGGCCATCGACCGCCAGACCATCGTCAAGGAGTTGTGGCGCGGTCAGGGCGCCGTCCCCAACAGCTTCGTGGTGAAGGGCGACAACCACTACGATCCCAGCCTGCCGCCGCTCCCGTATGATCCGAACCGCGCCAAGCAGCTCATCAAAGAGGCGAACTACAAGGGAGAGGATTTGGTCATCGAGACCGGCGTGGGCTTCACCGTGCTGGATCGAGAGATGGGCGAGGTCATCGTGTCCATGTGGAAGGATGTCGGGATCAACGCCAAGCTGGAGCTGCTGGAGTACTCGGTCTATCTGCAGAAGATCCGCGAGAAGAGCTTCAAGGGCGTCCGCTGGACCGATCCTACCTCCGCCTACAACGACCCGGACGGAATGATGTGGCGTCACCTGGCCCCGGGCGGGCCGAACGCCTATTGGTTCCGGAACCCGCGCTTCGACGAGCTAGGAAACGCGGCCCGGTTCAGCGTGGACGAGAAATTCCGGGGCGAGGCATACAAGGAGATGATCCGGCTCGAGCTGGAGTATCTCCCCATCATCCCCATCCTCCAGCCCATGGAGCTGTACGGCCTCCAGAAGTACGTGGACTGGAAACCGTACGCGAACCAGACGATGGAGTTTCGGCGGTTCAATTTGAAATTCAACCGCGGATAACTCCGCTTCGAGACGGACCGACTGCCGCGCCCCGTCGCGAGAGGTGACGGGGCGCGGTCGTTCGTGCCCGAGGCCTGCGGAGAGCCGCGAGGCGCCCATGCAGGGTTTCGGTCGATTCCTGACATATCGGTTGGTCCGGATGCTGGTGGCCCTGTGGAGCGTGGTGACGGTGGTCTTCATCGTCATGCGCCTCTCGGGCGACCCGGTGCCGCTCCTCTTACCGCCGGATGCCCCCATCGCCGAGATGGAGCGGCTGCGGAGTGAGATGGGACTGGACCGGCCGATCTACGTCCAGTACGGCGTGTTCCTCCGGCAAGCGCTCAAGGGCGACTTCGGCCGTTCCATCCACTTCCGGACCTCGGCCATGAACGTGGTGTGGGAGCGGGTGCCCGCGACGCTGGAGCTGGCCTTCGCGTCCTTTCTCTGCGCCATCGTGGTGGCCATTCCGGCCGGCGTCCTGTCGGCGATCAGGCGCGGAAGCACCTACGACAACATCGTGATGGGGGTGGCACTGGTGGGCCAGGCGGCCCCGACCTTCTACATCGGCATCATGCTCATCCTGGTGTGCTCCCTCTGGCTCGGCCTGTTTCCGACGTCGGGCCGGGGTGAATGGCGGCACCTGGTCCTGCCTGCGGTGACCCTGGGAGCCTTCGCCATGGCCAGCATCGCCCGGATCACCCGGTCCGCGGTGCTGGAGATCCTGCGGGCCGATTTCATCCGGACGGCCCGAGCCAAGGGCCTGCCGGAGTTCTGGACCATCGCGAAGCACACGATGCGGAACGCGGCCATCCCCATCATCACCATCGTGGGGTTGCAGTTCGGCAATTTGCTGGGCGGCGCCGTGATCACGGAGACGATCTTTTCGTGGCCCGGGATCGGGCGACTGGCGATCCAGTCCATTTACAGCCGCGATTATCCCATCGTGCAATCGGTCGTCTTCCTGACGGCGGCGATGTTTGTCGTTCTAAACCTCCTGGTGGACGTGGCGTATGGCATCCTCGATCCGCGCATCCGGCGGTAGCGACTCGGGAATCCCGAGCGCCGCCCGTTCCCGCCACACAGGATGGCGGAAGGCGCCCCTCTTCGTCTGGGCCTCGGCCGCCTTCATGGTGGTCGTGGTGCTGGCGGCGATCTTCGCGCCGCTGGTCGCCCCCTACGATCCGACGCAGCAATCGCTCCGCGAGCGGCTCAAGGCGCCGACGATGTTTCCGGAGGCGGGGCGGCAGCGTCACCTGCTGGGCACGGACCAGCTCGGGCGCGACATCCTGAGCCGGATCATCTACGGTTCTCGGGTGTCGCTGATCGTCGGCTTCGCGGCGGTCCTCATCGGGGGGGCCATCGGCGGATCGCTCGGCCTGCTGTCGGGGTATGCCGGCGGCATGGTGGACGAGATCGTCATGCTGCTGGTGGACGCCCAACTCGCGTTTCCGTTCATTCTCCTGGCGATCGGCATCATCGCGGTCCTGGGCCCCAGCTTCGGGAATCTCATCGTCATCGTGGGGCTGAGCGGGTGGGTGACGTACGCTCGGCTCGTCCGGGCTCAGGTGCTCACCGTCAAGGAGCGAGAATACGTCCTGGCCATCCGAGGGCTGGGCGGCTCCACGTGGCGAATCCTCGCGAGCCACATCGTGCCCAACACGCTGGCCCCGTTCCTGGTGGTCACCACGCTGGAGCTGGCCCGCACGATCCTCCTCGAGTCCACGCTGAGCTTCCTGGGGCTGGGCATCCAGCCGCCGACGCCGAGCTGGGGCGGGATGCTCAACGAGGGGCGGAGCTACCTGGATTCCGCCTGGTGGATCTCGGCCCTCCCCGGCCTGGTCCTCATGCTGACCGCGCTGGTCGTCAGCCGGGTGGGCGACTGGCTGCGGGACGTCCTGGACCCAACCCTCCGAGGAGCGTAGGCTGCCGCGCCGCAACTGGCGGCGTTCGCGGGGCAAGGCGAGAGCGGGCGTCGGGTGCGCATCCTTCGCACCAGAGCGGCACCGCGGAAACCGTGCGGCATGCCTTTTCCTACGTCCTCCCCGCGCTCTACGCGGCCGGCTGGAACGACGACCAGATCAGCGAGCAGAAGTCGTTCACGGACGGCCGCATCATCGTGGCGGGCGCCACGGCGCGCCGCGGACCGCAAAAACGTGCCGACTACCTCCTCCGATACCGCCCATTTCCGAGCAACGGTGCGTAGTGGCGGAGCTGGATGCGTTGCAGGCGAAGGTTGACGTGCTGAAATGTGGCAAACCGAGACCGCCGCCGAACACGACGTCCTGCTCCCCTCCATCCTCGACAGGGCATTTGCGGGGGCACTATGAAGGCGGACCTATTGCTTCGATATCATCCGGAACCAGGCGAGCGGGGATTACGGCTCGCTTGGGTGAGGGCCTTCGACGCCTTCTTGTAACTCTCGTAGTCGGAGAGTTGAGCATGCTATAATGCCACGCAGGGTGGCCGGAGGATCATCAAGTTCTCGAGAGGGAATGGCGCCAGTACGAGGGCTATGGTCTGGACCCTGCGGCCAGGCGTGGCGGAGGCGAGTATGCCACAGATTGAAGTGAATGAGGATCAAGTGCTTCGCGCTCTTGATCAACTGTCGCCAACGGCGAAACGGGCTGCGCTCGCCCGACTTATTCTCGGTTTTGACGCGCTTGATCGTCTCGTGGCTCGCAATCGTGATCGCATTGACGCGATCTGCCGGGAGCGTGGTCTGGATTTCACTCGCTTGACCGAAGAAGAGCGCGAACGGTTGGTCGACGATCTCCTGCATCAGGCGCCTTAGATGCGGGTGGTTCTGGACACCAACATCCTGGTTTCCGCTCTTCTCTGGCGCGGAGCACCATATCGCTGCCTCCTCGCCCTTCAGGCTGGCCTGGCTGACCTGATCCTTTCTCCTCCAATCCTCGAAGAGCTCAAAGCGGTTCTCGTTACGAAATTCCGACACACCGTTGCTGACGCCGACGATGCGGCTGAGCTCATCCGTTCTGCTGCGGAACTGGTGGAGATTTCCGGTCGCCTACGAGCCGTTCCGAATGACCCGTCCGACGATAAGTTCATAGAGACAGCCCAAGCAGGTCGTGCAGACCTCATTGTGTCGGGCGACCGCCACCTGCTGGACATCGGGTCGGCGACTGACATTCCTGTGGTTACGGTTCGGGAATTCCTCGACCGTCTGGTCCGATAGGTCGTTTTCCAGCCTTCTCGAAGCGTCAATAGCCCCGTGAGGACTATCGGCCTGCGGACGCGTGCAATGCAGCTACCGGGCATCATATGGCGACGAAGACCCGTTCGAAAGGAATGAACTTGGGAGGCGGAGGCGCGGTCTCCCCGCTTCGCGATCTCATTGACCGTCACCTGTTCCGCCGGATGGCGGGGGCACAGTCGTTCGAGCGCGGCGAGGGCTACTTCTTTGATGGGCGCGTCCGCGACCTCGCCGAGGATCGTGGGAGGATCGCGGCCGACGTCCGCGGAACGCACATCTACCGTGTCGCGCTCTGGGTGGAGGACGGGGATCTGCAGTATTCGTGTTCCTGCCCCCTGGGCCACGATGGGGTGTTTTGCAAGCACTGCGTCGCGGTGGGACTGGCGTGGCTGGACCCGGCCGGGGCCAAGCCGAAAGCGGCCCCGAGGCGCGAGAAGCCGTCCGTCACGATGGACGATGTTCGGACGTGGCTGATGGACCAGGAGAAGACGAAGCTGGTGGACCTGCTCATGGAACAGGCGATGGAAGATGGCCGCCTGCGGCAGCGGCCGGTCCTGGAGGTTGCCCGGACAGGCGCCAAGGGGATCGATCTCCGAACGTATCGGCGGGCCATTGACGCCGCGGTGAATGCCGGAGAGTTCGTTGATTACGGGGAAGCGTATGACTATGCCCATGGGATCGAAGAGGCCGTCAAGGGCATTGAGGCGCTCCTCAAGGACGGGCATGCGTCCGAGGTGATCGAGCTGGTCGAGTACGCCTTGGAGCGGGTAGAGGGTGCGATCGGTCAAATGGACGACTCGGACGGCCACATGAGTGGCATCCTGGAGCAACTCCAAGGGCTCCACCTGGCGGCGTGCGAGAAGGCCAAGCCGGATCCCGAGGCGCTGGCCAAGCGGCTCTTCGCATGGGAGCTGCGCACGCCCTGGGACACCTTCTACGGGGCGGCGGCGACCTATGCCGATGTCCTTGGAAAGTCGGGCTTGGCGCTGTACCGGAGGCTGGCCGAGGCGGAGTGGGCCCGCGTTCCGGCCCGCGGGCCCGGCGATGCGCTTCGTCCTGATTCTTACCAATATTCACGGATCACGCACATCATGGAGACCTTGGCCACGCAAGGAGGCGACGTGGAGTCGCGGGTTGCCATCAAGCAGCGCGATCTCTCGCTGCCGTACCACTACCTCCAGATCGCCGAGATCTACAAGGAGGCCAAACAGCCGGACCGGGCCTTGGACTGGGCCGAGCGCGGACTCAAAGCGTTTCCGAAGGACCCAGACCCACGGCTCCAAGATTTCCTGGCGGAGGAATACCATCGTCGAAAGAGGCACGACGAGGCCATGGCCCTGACCTGGGCGCAGTACGCCTCGCATCCCTATCTGGAGACATATCGGAAGGTCAAGCACCACGCGGATCGCATCGACCGGTGGGCCGACTGGCGGGAGAAAGCGCTGGCCGTTCTGCGCCAATCGGCTGCCAAGGCGAAACAGAAAGCCGTGCGGGACTCTTGGGTCTGGGGGGAGCGGGCCGACCATTCGGAGCTGGTGCGGATCTTCTTGTGGGAGAAAGACGTCGAGGCGGCATGGGCCGAGGCGAAGAATGGGGGGTGCTCTCACGACCTCTGGCTGGATCTCGCCGCCAAGCGGGAGAAGGACCATCCGGAAGACGCTCTGACGGTCTACCTGGCGCAGGTCGAGCCCACACTGGATAGGAAGAACAACGACGCGTATCGTGAGGCCATCGGACTCTTGCGGAAGGTGCGAGGTCTTCTGGTTCGACTCGGTCGAGAGTCCGAGTTCGGCGATCGTCTGGCCGCTCTCCGTTTGACCCACAAACCCAAGCGGAACTTCATGAAGCTGCTCGATCACGCCAAGTGGTAGGTCCGTACGCGGCGGAAAGCCGGGGAGCAGGCAAAGGTCGTCAGGACGTCGGGGTTGGGCCGTGCAATCAAGCCTGATCGATGAGACGCTCCCCCGAGTTTGTGGGCCGGCGCCTGCGCTGCCGAGAGAAATGTGCGCTTGTTCTTCCTGTTGAACCCCTAGCCGACTATAATCCCGGAGGCACGGGGGAGCGATTTCCACCGGGGCGTCGGTCGCCTGGGCTCCCGAGGCCAAGGCGGCGGCTTGGACGACCCAGCGGACGGTGCCGGCGCCAGCGGATGATCCTCACACCGCGTGGTCCGGCGCATGAGCCGGGGGGGACCGGATATGAAGCGGGAAGCGCTCTACAGCAGTTCCCGTCGCTCAAGGCCGACTGGCGGTTCAACCCCGACAGCCGGCGCGGACCAGCACGTCGCTCCACCGCACGACGGCGCCGACCGGCCGCGCGATAACCCTCCCGCGCAAGCGGAGAGCCGGTGGTTGCCCCGCCGGTTGTCCACGTTCGTCACACGCCATGAGCGGCTCATGCTGATCGCCGCCGGCGCGCTCTTCGCTGTGCTCCTCGTCTCGCTGCAGGCCGCGATGAAGCCGACGCCGCGCGCGATCACCCAGAAGGACATCGACGCCGCTGTGCTGCACACCTTGGAGACCAAGCCCTTGCCGTCGGCGGCGGCGCGCGCGTACGAGATCATACGACCTTCCGTCGTGCGCGTGCGCGGATTGGGACGCCACGGCAGCGACGAGGACGCGGACACCGAAACGGGTGTCGGCAGCGGGGTCGTCATCGTCGATAAAGGGGTCATCCTGACCAACGTGCACGTCGTCGCCGGGGCCAAGCGGGTGAAGGTGGTGTTCGCCGACGGGCTCGAGTCCGACGCCACGGTCGTCGCGCTGCAGCCGGAGGACGATCTGGCAGTCATCCAGGCAGCGACGGTTCCCGACGATCTCGTCCCGGCCACGCTGCGCTCCACCGCGGAACTCGCACCGGGCGACGAGGTGGTCGCCGTCGGCTTCCCCTTCGGCATCGGGCCCTCGGCGTCCGCGGGCGTGGTGTCCGGCCTGCGGCGGGAGTTTCAGTCCCCGGAAGGAAAGCGGCTGCTGACGAATCTCATCCAGTTCGACGCGGCAGCCAACCCGGGCAGCTCCGGCGGGCCGCTGGTGACCACCGACGGCGCGGTGGTGGGCATCGTCACCGCGATCCTGAATCCGACGCAGCAGCGCGTGTTCGTCGGTATCGGGTTTGCGGTACCCATCGAGAATGCGGCATCCGCCGTGGGCATCCACCCCTTCTAGCGACGTATTCGTCTGGGAGAAGACGTATGGACATCCTTGACATGGAGCGCGGCGAGGTCTCCACCCGCATGGAGCGCATTCTCTACGAAGTCAAGAAGGTCGTCGTCGGCCAGGATCACTTTCTCGAGCGCGTCCTCGTGGCGATCCTGGCCCAGGGGCACCTGCTCGTGGAGGGCGTGCCGGGGCTCGCCAAGACCCTGACGGTCAAGACGCTCGCCCGGACCATTCGCGGCTCCTTCAAGCGCATTCAGTTCACGCCGGACCTCGTGCCCGCCGACATCGTAGGGACCCGCATCTACAACCAGAAGACCGGCGACTTCGCCACCTCCCTCGGGCCCGTTTTCACCAACCTGCTGCTCGCCGACGAAATCAACCGCGCGCCGGCGAAGGTGCAGAGCGCGCTGCTGGAGGTGATGCAGGAGTACCAGGTCACGATCGCGGGGCAGACCCACAGAGTTCCGCAGCCGTTCCTCGTGATGGCGACGGAGAACCCCATCGAAACCGAGGGCACGTACCCGTTGCCCGAGGCGCAGGTGGACCGGTTTATGATGAAAGTGCTGGTGGGGTACCCGAGCGAGGAAGAGGAGTTCGTCATCGTCGACCGGGTTACGGGAATCGCGGAGGCAGACGTCGCCACCGTGGCGACGCCGGAGCAGCTCAGCGCGCTGCAACGCGAATGTCGGCGCGTGTATGTCGAGCCGTCGCTCATGCAGTACGCGGTGCGCCTCGCCGCCGCGACGCGCGATCCGGAGCGGTATGGACTTGCCGAGCTCGCGAAGTACGTGTCCTTCGGCGCGAGCCCCCGCGCGCCCATCCATCTCGTCGAGGGGGCGCGCGCGCTGGCATACCTGCGGGGACGCACCTACGCCCTGCCGGAGGACCTGACGGATCTCGTGCCCGATGTCTTCCGCCACCGTCCGGTCCTCACCTACGAGGCGCTATCCGAGGGGATGACCGCCGATGCGCTAATCCACCGGATCATGCAGCGCATCCCGGCGCCTGAGAGGCCGATGGAAGCCCATGTCCGAGTCGCTGCGGGATCCTGAGCGCATCCTCCGCCGTCTCGAGTGGACGGTGATCCGCCGCCTCGACGGAGCGGTGCACGGGGACTACCGCACGCTGTTCCGCGGCTTCGGCCTGGATCTCGCCGATCTGCGGGAGTACCAGTATCACGACGACGTGCGGCGCATCGACTGGAACGTCACCGCGCGCCTGCAGACGCCGTACGTGCGGGAGTTCAACGAGGATCGCGACGTCACCGCGTGGTTCCTGCTGGACCTGAGCCCGTCGATGGAATTCGGCTCTCGGGAGCTGAAGAAGCGGTCCGTCTCGACCGAGCTCGTCACCGTGCTGGCGCGGCTTCTGACCCGCCACGGGAACCGCGTCGGCGCGCTGTTCTACGGCGACCGCGTCGACACGGTCATCCCGGCGCGCGCCGGGCGGCGCCACGTGCTGCACCTCCTCCACCGGATGCTGGCGCGGCCCGAGCGACGCCAGTCGGCGGCCACGAATCTGCGCGATCTGCTGCAGGTTGCCTATCGGGTCATCCCGAGACGGTCGCTCGTGTTCGTCGTGTCGGACTTCATCAGCGCGCCCGGGTGGACGGCGCCGCTGGCACACCTCGCGCTGCGGCACGAGATCCTGGCGGTGCGGCTCTACGACCCCCTGGAGATGGATCTGCCCGACCTCGGGCTGCTGGTCGTCCAGGACGCCGAGACGGGCGAGCAGGTGTTCCTGGACACCCACGACGGTGGGTTCAGGAAGCGCTTCACCGCGGCGGCGGAGCGGCGTGAGAAGGCGCTCCGCGCGGCGCTCGGCGACGCGGGCGTGGACGCGCTCGAGCTGTCCACGGATGACGACCTGGTTGATACGATCCTGAGGTTTGCGGATCTCCGGAAGCGGCGCAGCCGGCTGGCCGGCGGCGGAGCGCTGCCAACCCACTTGGAGCGGAGCCCGTCATGACGTTCCTGTGGCCCGGCATGCTCTGGTTGCTGCTGGCTGTGCCGGCGCTGGTTGCCCTCTACATTCTCCTGCTGCGGCGGAAGAAGAAGGCGGCGCTCCGGTATGCGAGCCTGAACATCGTGAAGGAGGCGCTGGGCGCGGGCCAGCGGTTCCGGCGCCACGTGCCGCCGCTGCTCTTCCTCCTGGCGCTCGCTACGATGCTCGTCGCGGTGGCCCGTCCGGCCGCCATCGTCAGACTTCCGATGCAGCAGCAGACCATCATTTTGGCCATGGACGTGTCGGGCAGCATGCGCGCCAGGGACGTGGAGCCGAACCGGTTGGTCGCAGCGCAGGAGGCGGCCAAGCAATTCGTGGCCGACCTGCCGCGCGGCGTGCGCGTCGGGGTGGTGTCCTTCGCGGGAACAGCCGCGGTCGTGCAGCCGCCCACGCACGCCCGCGAGGACATCGTGGCGGCCATTGACCGGTTCCAGTTGCAGCGCGGCACCGCCATCGGCAGCGGGATCATCCTGGCGCTTGCCACGATCTTCCCCGACGCCGGCATCGACGTGAGCGACTCGATCTACGGGCGGGACAGGCGGCGCTCGGCCCCGCTCGACCCGGGGCGCGCGCCGGAGAAAAAAGATTTCACACCGGTGGAACCCGGCTCGTACCCGTCGGCCGCCATCATCCTGCTGACCGACGGGCAGCGCACGACCGGGCCCGATTCCCTCGAAGCCGCGAAGATGGCCGCCGACCGCGGCGTGCGCATCTTCACCGTCGGCGTCGGCACGCCGGCCGGTGAGGTCATCGGTTTCGAAGGCTGGTCCTTCCGCGCGCGCCTGGACGAAGACACGCTCAAGGCCATCGCGGACCGGACCCGCGGGGAGTATTTTCACGCGGGCACTGCCATGGATCTGAAGAAGGTCTACCAGGGCCTGAACGCGCGACTGGTGTTCGAGAAACAAGAGACCGAGATCACCGCTCTCTTCTCCGCGGTGGCCGCATGCCTGGCGCTTGTGGCGGCCCTCCTTTCATTCCTCTGGTTCAGCCGGATTCTGTGATCTGGCAGGCTACTGAAAAAGGCCGACCTGCCGAGCGCGTGGCGGTGGTCGGGGGAGCGCTATGTGCGTGGCGCTCGGGGTGCTACGGAGGGGTTGCTCTGGCCAAGAACCTGCCCGATGATGTTGACGATCATCGCCGGGTCGGACGGTTTACTCATGGTGAAGGTTTCGCCGATCCCGCGTCCCAGCACGTCGACCTGGGGATCCTGAAGGCTCGTCAGGAGCAGAACCGGGGTGTCGTGCAGCCCCGGTTCGGCGCGCAGCCGCCGACAGACCTCGTATCCGGTCATGTCGGGCATCACCACATCCAGGATGATCAGATCCGGCGGTTCCTCGCTGGCGGCGGCGATTCCCGTCGGCCCGTCGAGAGCGGTGCGAACCCGGTAGCCGTGTCGTTCGAGGATGTCCCGGCCAAAGGTGAGGAGGAGGCGATCGTCGTCGATCCACAGGATGGTCACCGGCCGGGCAGTGGCGGAAGGCGTGGCCCGCGGCGGAAGGGGATGGCCACAGTTCCGGCAGGGCACCTCCGCCTCGGCGTCCTCGACCGGCTGGGCTAATCGGCACATTGGGCAGATCACCGTCCCGTTCACCCGCGCATCCTCCTTCCCGCAATCTCATTGGCTCAGCAACAACCCGTTTCCCTGCACAGGGCAAGCTTCCGGCGCTTTGGCCTGAGGTCTGGCTGATCCCTCCGAGGGTCCTGGCGCCCACTTCTTGTCGTAGAAGACCGTCGCGCGCCTGCCGCGGCCGCGTCTCCCAGCCCCCGGACGCAGGAGTCAAGACGTTCACGATGGAGCGTAACGAACGGGTCATGCCTTGTCAACAGCTTAACGATCTTCTTACAGATATTTCAACAACTTATGCGCTTTCTCTATCGTCGTGCCTCAGAGATTTGCAGGCGGGTTCGAGGGTCGGCGCGCCGCCCCAAGGTCGATAGCCGCAGGACGCCGTTCGCTCGATGAACCGCTTCGTGAGGGCCGTGACCGTCCAGAAGATCAGCGTTGACCCGGTTGCGGCGCGAATGATAGCCTGCACCGAACCATCCGAAGGATGCCGGCGGCCGATGATTGCATGCGCGTCCGCTCGCCCCGACCGCTGGGGCCGTGGAAGGCGGGGACCAC
>Ga0316626_10001094_pt1 | contig 11764 bp, 14 predicted proteins | sample OWC_Aug_T1_C1_D5_FD_207656 | JGI IMG/M metagenome (GOLD analysis project Ga0316626, IMG submission 207656) | Wetland soil microbial communities from Old Woman Creek delta, Ohio, United States - OWC_Aug_T1_C1_D5_A | ecosystem: Environmental > Terrestrial > Soil > Wetlands | place: USA: Ohio...
GAACCAGTGTCAGGCGCCTCATGGCTCGTCCCGTACCTCGACCCGGCCGTCCAACACGCGGGTCTCGTAGCGGCGCACGGCTTCATACGCGGGGGGCGTGAGTGCCGCGCCGGTGCGCAGGCAGAAGCGCGCGCCGTGACGGGGACAGATCACCTGGTGGTCCTCGACGGCCCCGCCGGCGAGTCCACCGCCGTCGTGCGTGCAGACGTCGTCGATCGCGAAGAACTCGCCGTTCACGTTGAATACCGCCACGAACCCGCCTGCGAGCTCGACCGTGGCGTAGTCGCCGGGCGCAATCGACGCCGCGGGCCCGACCCTGACCCAGCTCACATCATCCCCGTCTGCAGCCGCGCGGCCTCCGACATCATCGCCTGGCTCCACGGCGGGTCGAACACCAGTTCGACGTCGGCGCGCTTCACCGTGGGGATGATCTCCACCTTGTCCTTGACGTCCCGCACCAGCACGTCGCCCATGCCGCAGCCCGGCGCGGTGAGGGTCATCTTTACGTCGACCACGCGGTCGCCGTTGTCGTCCGTGAGCACTTCGCACGAATACACGAGGCCCAGGTCCACGACATTGATGGGGATTTCCGGGTCATAGCAGGTCTTCATCTGCTGCCAGGCGAGCGCGCGCACGTCCGCGTCGCTGGCATTCGGAGGCAGGTGGGGCACGTCCGCCGCCTCCTTGCCGAGGGCGTCGGCGTCGTTGCCGGCGATGCGGAACAGGTTTCCCTCGACGTACACGGTGAAGCTGCCGCCGAGCGCCTGGGTGATGAACCCCTGCTGTCCTTCGCGCAGCTTAACGCTCATACCGGCCGGGACGATGATCGCATCCACGTCGCGGGTCAGCGTGACAGGCTCATTGTCGGATCGGTACACGTGTTCACTCCGGGTCGTTCGTCACTCGGTGGAAACAGGTCTTGCCTCGCGATGCAGCGCGGCGTCCAGCGTGTGCCAGCAGAGGCTCGCGCACTTCACCCGCGCCGGGAATTCGCGTACGCCCGACAGCGCGGCGAGCTTGCCGAGCGAGGCCGGGTCGACCGACGCGTCGTCGCGGGTCAGCAGATCGTGCATCGACGAAAACAGTTGCTCGGCCTCCGGCACCGTGCGCCCTTTGACGCTCTCGGTGAGCAGCGAGGCCGAGGCGACCGAAATGGCACAGCCGCTGCCCTGGAACGACACGTCGCTGATGCGGTCGCCGTCAAGCCTCACGAACAGCGTCAGGCGGTCACCGCACAGCGGGTTGAACCCCTCCGCGTGACGGTCGGCGTCCGGCATCGGGCGGAAATTCCGCGGGTTGCGGTTGTGATCCACGATCACGTCGCGGTAGAGGTCCTTCAGGTCCATCAGCCAAGCATCTCCCGGGCGAGGAGCAGCGCGTCCACCAGGCGGTCCACCTCGGCGCGGGTGTTGTAGAACGCGAACGAGGCGCGCGCGGTGGCAGGCACGCCGAAGAAGTCCATCACGGGCATCGCGCAGTGGTGTCCCGTGCGGATGGCAACGCCCTCGGAGTCGAGGATGGTGCCGAGGTCGTGCGGGTGCACGCCCTGCAGCGTGAAGCTGACGACCGCGGCCTTCTGCGGCGCGGTGCCCACCACGGTGAGGCCGGGGATCCGGCACAGGCGCTCAGTGGCGTAGTCGAGCAGTGCCTGCTCGGTGGCCGCGATGCGATCGAGGCCCAGCGCCTCGAGGTACTCGACGGCGGCGCCGAGGCCGATGGCGCCCGCGATGTGCGGCGTGCCGGCCTCGAACTTGTACGGCAACTCGTTGTACACGGTGCGCTCGAAGCTCACCGCGAGGATCATGTCGCCGCCGCCCTGCCAGGGTGGCATCGCGGCGAGCAGCGCCTCGCGTCCGTAGAGCACGCCGATGCCCGTCGGACCGCACATCTTGTGGCCGGAGAAGCAGTAGAAGTCGCAGTCCAGCGACTGCACGTCCACGCTCATGTGCGGGGCGGCCTGTGCGCCATCGAGCAGCACGGGGATGCCGCGCCGGCGCGCCTCGTGGATGAAGCGCTCGACCGGGACGATGGTCCCGAGGGCGTTCGACACGTGGGCCAGGGCGATGAGGCGGGTACGGTCGCCGAGCAGTCGGCGGAACGCCTCGAAGTCGACCTCGCCGCTGCGGGTGATGGGGATGACGCGCAGCACGGCGCCGGTCTGCTCGCAGACCATCTGCCACGGCACGATGTTGGCGTGGTGTTCGAGCCAGGAGACGATGATCTCGTCGCCCGGCTGGAGGCGCGGCCGCGCGTGGCTCTGGGCCACCAGGTTGATCGCCTCGGTGGTGCCGCGCACGAAGATGATCTCGCGGGTCGAGCGCGCATTGACGAAACGCCGCAGTGCTTCCCGGGCGCCTTCGAACAGGTCGGTCGCCTCCTGGCTGAGACGGTGCACGCCGCGATGCACGTTGGCGTGCGAGGTCTCGTAGTAGCGCGAGATGGCATCGATCACCGCGCTGGGGCGCTGGCTCGAGGCGGCGTTGTCCAGGTAACAGAGCGGCTTGCCGTTCACCTCGCGCGCGAGGATCGGAAAATCGCGGCGCACCGCATCGACGTCGATGGGGCGGTTGGCCGCGCCCGGCAGGGCGGAGGCGCGTGCCAAGCTCACGGCTGCGGCTCCAGCAGGCGCTCGAAGCGTGAGTCGAGCATGTCACGCACTGCGACGGTGAAGGCCGCGTGGTCCATGCGGGACATGATGGCTCCCGCGAACGCTCGCGTCAGCGCGCTGCGGGCCTCAGTCTCCGAGAGGCCGCGCGAGCGCAGGTAGAACAGTGCCGCGGCGTCGAGCTGGCCGGTGGTGGCCCCGTGGCTGCACTGCACGTCGTCGGCGTAGATCTCGAGTTCGGGCTTCGTGTCGATCTCGGCGCCAGGGGTCAGCAGCAGGTTGCGGCTCGATTGCCGGGCCTGCGACTGCTGGGCGCCCGCGTGCACGACAGCCTTGCAGTTGAACACGGCGCGGCCGCGTCCGGCGGCGATCCCGCGGTAGTCCTGGAGGCTGCGGGTGCCCACGGCGAGGTGGTCGACGTGCAGGTGGGTGTCGAGGTGGCGGGAGCCGTCCGCGAGGAAGAGTCCCGTCAGTTCGGCGGCGGCGTGGGGCGCCGCGAGGCGTGCGTTCAGGTCGAGGCGGGCCAGGCCGGCGCCGAGCTGCGCGTCGTGCACGATGACCGTTCCGCGCTGCGCCACGGTTGCCTCGATGCGCTCGATGTGAAAGGCGCGCGCACCGGTGTCGAGCAGGCGGTACAGGTGCAAGGTCGCATCCGGACCGACCGCGACGTCCACCACCGAGTTCACCATCCGCTCGACCTCGTCACCCACGTGGCGCAGCACGATGCGCGCCGTGCTGCCGCGACCCGCACGGATCACCACTCGCGGGTGGCTCATGCCAGGTTCGGCGGCGCTGCTGGCGACGATGATCTCCAGCGTCTCCGGGCCGCTACCCTCGGCGATGTCGATCAAGACGACGCCCGGGCACAGCGCGGCATTCAGCGCGGAGAAGCGCTCGGTGCCGCCGCCTTGCGTCACGCGCAGCAGCGCGGCAAGCGACTCTCCGTCCGCCTGCGCCTGCGCAAGGGTGCGCAGGCGCAGGCCGCTCGGCCGGTCGCCGGCGGTCGAAAGATCCGGGCGCCGGCGTCCGTCGACGATCGCGAGCCGATGGCCGGCGAGTGGGGCGGGCAGGGCGGGAGGGGTGGCCGCGAGGTCGCGCACCGGGAAGCGGCGCGACTCCAGCCGGCGCAGGCTTGTGTATTTCCAGGCTTCGTCACGCGCGCCCGGGAAACCCAGTGCTGCGAATCGCTCGAAGGCGGCCGTACGCTGGGCGTCGGTGCCCGCATGGCCCGTGCGCGCAGCTTCGAAAGCCGCGCGGTAGTGGGCGATCGGTTCGGCGACGGCGCTGCTCATGCCACCAGCGCCTCCTGGCGCACCCAGTCGTAGCCGCGCTTCTCGAGTTCGATCGCGAGCGACTTGTCGCCGCTCTTGAGGATCCGCCCGTCGTAAAGCACGTGCACGAAGTCGGGCTCGATGTAGTCGAGCAGGCGCTGGTAGTGGGTCACCATGACGATGGCCCGCTCGGGGCCGCGCAGGCTGTTGACGCCGTTCGCGACCACGCGCAACGCGTCGATGTCGAGCCCCGAGTCGGTCTCGTCGAGCAGCGCGAGCTTCGGCTGGAGCATGGCCATCTGCAGGATCTCGTTGCGCTTCTTCTCGCCGCCCGAGAAGCCCTCGTTGACGCCGCGGTTCAGGAAGCTCTCGTCCATCTGCATGAGCTTCATGTTGTCGCGCACCAGCGCGAGGAATTCGAAGGCATCGAGCTCGGCCTGGCCGCGCTGCCTGCGCACGGCGTTGAGCGCAGCCTTGAGCAGGTAGGCGTTGTTCACGCCCGGGATCTCGACCGGGTACTGGAACGCCAGGAACAGGCCGGCGCGGGCGCGATCTTCCGGCTCCATTGCCAGCAGATTCCGTCCCAGGAACTCGACGCTGCCGGCGGTGACTTCATATCCGGCACGGCCGGCCAGCACGCTGGCGAGCGTGCTCTTGCCGGAGCCGTTCGGGCCCATGATGGCGTGCACCTCGCCGGCGCGGACCTCGAGGTTGACGCCCTTCAGGATCTTGCGGGCGCCGATCTGGGCTTGCAGGTCGCGAATGCTCAGCATGTCGTTCGTCTCGTTGACTGGTTCAGCCGACGGCGCCTTCCAGGCTCACCGACAGCAGGTTCTGCGCCTCGACCGCGAACTCCATCGGCAGCTCCTTGAACACCGCCTTGCAGAAGCCGTTCACGATCATGTTCACCGCGTCTTCCTCGGAAATGCCGCGGGCGCGGCAATAGAAGAGCTGGTCGTCCGCGATCTTCGACGTGGTGGCCTCGTGTTCGACCACCGCGCCCGGGTTGCGGATTTCCATGTAGGGGAAGGTGTGCGCGCCGCACTTGTCGCCCATCAGCAGCGAATCGCACTGTGTGTAATTGCGCGCGCCCTCAGCCGACGGCAGGATCTTCACCAGCCCGCGGTAAGTGTTCTGGCCGTGGCCGGCGGAGATGCCCTTCGAGACGATCGTCGAGCGCGTGTTGCGCCCCACGTGGATCATCTTGGTGCCGGTGTCCGCTTGCTGGAAGTGGTTGGCGAGCGCCACCGAGTAGAACTCGCCGACCGAGTTCTCGCCGATCAGCACGCAGCTCGGGTACTTCCAGGTGATGGCCGAGCCGGTCTCCACCTGGGTCCAGCTGATGTGCGAGTTCGCGCCGCGGCACTCGCCGCGCTTGGTGACGAAGTTGTAGATCCCACCGACGCCGTTCTCGTCGCCCGGGTACCAGTTCTGCACAGTCGAGTACTTGATACTGGCATCGGCGAGCGCCACCAGCTCCACCACCGCGGCGTGCAGCTGGTTCTCGTCGCGCATCGGCGCCGTGCAGCCCTCGAGGTAGCTCACGTGGCTGCCCTCGTCGGCGATGATCAGAGTGCGCTCGAACTGCCCCGTGTTGGCTGCGTTGATGCGGAAGTACGTCGACAGCTCCATCGGGCAGCGCACGCCCTTCGGCACGTAGACGAACGAGCCGTCGGTGAACACGGCGGAGTTCAGGGTGGCGAAGAAGTTGTCGGTGTAGGGCACGACGCTGCCGAGGTATTGCTCGAGCAGCGCGGGGTGGTCGCGCACGGCGTCCGAGAACGGGCAGAAGATCACTCCGGCCCTGGCGAGCTTGTCCTTGAACGTGGTGGCGACCGAAACGCTGTCGAATACCGCGTCGACGGCGACGCCCGCCAGGCGGGCACGCTCGTGCAGGGGCACGCCGAGCTTTTCGTAGGTAGCGAGCAGCTTCGGGTCCACCTCGTCGAGACTCTTCGGACCATCCTTCTTCTTCGGTGCCGAGAAGTACGAGATCGACTGGTAGTCGATCGGAGCGATGCGCACGTGCGCCCAGTCGGGCTCGCGCAGCGTGAGCCAGTGCCGGTAGGCCTGGAGCCGCCAGTCCAGCATGAACTGCGGCTCACCCTTTTTGCGCGAGATGAGCCGGATCACGTCCTCGTCCAGGCCGGGTGGCACGGTGTCGGACTCGATGTCCGTCACGAAGCCATGGCGGTACTTCTGGGCGACCAGGGCGTCGAGGTCTTGCTGCTGCGTGGACATGTCGGAACCCTCAGAGACGGCCGGGGCGGCCCACAGGTAGCGGCCGTACCGTGGGCGACAGTTCGGGTCGCCACAGGGCCACCGCTTCCTGGCCGCTCAACTGTGCGAGCGACAGCTCGTCGAGCGAACGGCGAATGGCCAGGTTGACGCGCTGCCAGGCGGTTCCGGTGCTGCAGACGGTCTCGAGGTCGCAGGCGCTATGGTGGCCGCTGCACTCGGTGATGGCGACAGGACCCTCGATGGCGTCGATGATCTCCGCGGCGCTGATACCGGTGGCGGCACGAGCGAGCTGGTACCCGCCGTGGGAGCCGCGCACCGAGGTGACGAGCCCGGCGCGGTGGAAGCTCTTCAGCAGCTTGCTGACCGTGGGCAGGCCGAGTCGGGTGCGCTCGGCCACGGCCGTGGCGGTCAGCCGCTGGCCCGGGCGGGAGGCGAGGCAGGCGAGCACCATCGTGCCGTAGTCGGTGAGCTTGCTGATGCGCAACATGGGCGGTTCCTTGAATTGGTACAATTTTAGTACTATAGGGCCTGTCGCGCCAAGTGCGGCCGGGCCCTGGCGAGGCCACGCCGTTGAACCTGCTAGAATTTCTGCAGTCGAACCGGAGTTGCCGGCGTTTCCACGCCCGTCGGATGTCTTGAGACGGCCTGAACGGGCCCGGACGAACAAGCAGTGAACCAGACCCCCAAGCCCGCGGGCGCCGCCGCGCCGTCCGTGGATGCCGACAACGTGGCCGCGTTGCACGGCGTCGATTTCTCGATCGACGGCAAGGTCATTTTCCGTGGGCTCGACATCGCCATCCGCCGCGGCGAGGTCACCGCCATCATGGGGCCGAGCGGCACCGGCAAGACCACGCTGCTCAGGCTCATCACGGGCCAGCTGCGTGCGGACTCGGGTCGCGTCCTGGTCGAGGGTCGCGACGTGGCGGGTCTGAGCCGGCGCGAGCTGTATGCGATGCGTCGCCGGATGGGCATGCTGTTCCAGAACGGTGCGCTGCTCACCGACCTCGACGTGTTCGAGAACGTCGCTTTCCCGCTGCGCGAGCATGCGCAGCTGCCCGAACGACTGCTGCGTAACATCGTGTTGAGCAAGCTGCAGGCGGTGGGCCTGCGCGGCGCCGCGCAGCTGCGGGCCCAGCAGCTGTCGGGCGGCATGGCGCGCCGTGTGGCGCTGGCGAGGGCCATCGTCATGGACCCGCAGCTGCTGCTGTACGACGAGCCGTTCGCGGGCCTCGACCCGATTTCGATGGGCGTCGTCCTGCGCCTGATCCGCTCCCTCAACGACGCGTTGGGTATCAGCAGTGTCGTGGTCACGCACGACGTGCGGGAGATCTCGCAGATCGCGGACTCGAGCTACATCCTGTCCGGCGGACAGGTGGTCGCGAGCGGCACGCCGGCGGAGTTGCGCGAGCATCCGTCGCCCGTCGTCCACCAGTTCATGGACGGCCTGGCCGACGGCCCGGTCTCGTTCCACTATCCCGCGCCCGACTATCCCGCGCAGCTGCTCGACCGCTCGGAGGGCGCATGATCGGCCTGCTGGGCGAACTCACGGACAGCCTGCGCCGTTTCCTGGAGCGCCTGGGCGCGATGACGCGTTTCTTCGGGCAGGTGCTGTGGCAGTCGCCAGCGGTGCTGCTGCGCTTCCGGCTCGTGGTGGAGCAGGTCTACAACACGGGCGCCCTGTCGCTCGTCATCATCATGACCTGCGGCCTGTTCGTGGGCATGGTGCTGGGCCTGCAGGGCCATGACCTGCTGCAGCGGTTCGGTTCGGAGGAGGCGCTCGGTACCGGTGCCGCGCTGTCGCTGCTCAAGGAACTCGGGCCGGTGGTGACCGCGCTGCTGTTCGCCGGGCGCGCCGGTACGGCGCTCGCCTCGGAGCTCGGCCTGATGCGCGCCACGGACCAGCTCTCGGCGATGGAGGTCATGGCCGTCGACCCGATGCGACGCGTGGTCGTGCCGCGATTCCTCGGCGGCGTGATCGCCATGCCGCTGCTGACGGCGATCTTCATCGCGGTGGCGCTGTTCGGCGTGCAGCTGGTCGGCGTGCAGTTCCTCGGGGTGGACCAGGGCAGTTTCTGGTCGCAGATGCGCGGCGCGGTTGAACTCGCCGACGTCAACGAAGGTCTCATCAAGGGCGTGACCTTCGGCATTGCCTGCAGCCTGATCGCCGTGTTCGAGGGCTACAATGCCGAGCCCACGGCCGAAGGGGTGGGTCGCGCGACCACCCGCACCGTCGTCATTTCCGCCGTGGTGACGCTGGTGCTCGATTACATCCTGACGGCACTGATGCTCTGACGAGAGGCAACCATGCGGCAGTCCCGCGCCATCGACGTTTCCACCGGCCTGTTCGTGCTGCTCGGCTTCGCAGCCATCCTGTTCCTGGTCACGCAGATCACCAACCGCGAGTTCTCGTTGCGCAGCGACTCCTACCGGCTGGTGGCGCAATACGAGAACGTCGGCGGGCTCAAGGCCGGCGCACCGGTGTCGATGGCGGGCGTCACCATCGGGCGGGTCGAGTCGATCGGCTACGACATGAACCTGTTCAAGGCGATCGTGACGCTGCGCATCGACGCGCGCTACGACGCGATCCCGAACGACAGCGATGCAAGCATCTACACGGCGGGGCTGCTCGGCGGGCAGTACGTCGGCATCACGCCGGGCAACTCGGAGGATGCGTATCGCGACGGCGACAGCGTCGAGTTCGTGCAGGACGCGATCGTGCTCGAAAACCTGATCAGCAAGTACCTCTTCAGCCAGGCGGGCAAGGACAAGGCCACCGAAGCGCCCGCGACCCAGGAGTGATTCGACCCATGATCCGTACCCTCGTCTGTCCGCTGCTGCTGGTGTTCGCTGCAATGACGCCGGCGTTTGCGGCCGACGCGCCTGCGTCGAGGCCCGTGCCCGGTCCGGGCCCGCAGGAGCTCATGGAGAAGGTCTCGCAGGACCTGCTGCGCGACCTCGATGCGAACCGCGCGGCTTACCGGCAGGACCCGGCCAGGCTGCGCGGCCTGGTGGACAAGTACCTGCTGCCGAATTTCGACACCGAGTTTGCCGCGCGCCGCGTGCTCGGCAAGCACTGGACGACCGCCACGCCCGAGCAGCGCAAGCGCTTCATCGACGCGTTCGTCGGCTCGCTGATGGGCGACTACGGCGACGCGATCCTCGAGTTCACCGGTGACCGCCTGAAGATCCTGCCATTCCGCGGCGACCCGGCTGCCACCGCCGCTACGGTCCGCACCCTGGTCAAGCGGGACGACGGCACCGAGGTGCCGGTGAACTACACGCTGCGGGCAACGCCCGCCGGGTGGAAGGCCTGGGACGTCACGATCGAGGGCATCTCGTACGTCAAGAACTTCCAGAACGATTTCGGCACCGAGATCAACGAGAAGGGCCTCCAGCACCTCATTGAGCGCCTCGAAGCGCAGCGGGGCTCGCATGCCCCGGCGGCGAAGACGGGCTGAACGTGGCCGGGTTTCACATCGAGCCGGCGGGGGATGGCCGGCTGGCGGCCAGCGGCGAGCTGGATTTCGCGACAGCCGCCGCGGCGCTGCAGGCCGGGCTGGCGCTCATCGGCGCCGGACGGGCCTGGACCGTCGACCTCGCTGGCATCACCTCAGGTGACAGCGCCGGTCTCGCGGTGCTGGTGGAGTGGATGTCGGCCGCGCGCGCGCGCGACGGCTCGGTACGGTACGAGGCCGTGCCGGACCAGATCCTCGCGGTTGCCCGCATCTCCGACCTGCAGGAACTGCTCCTCGCTCAGGACGCCTGAGCGCCGGGCGGAGTGGCTGCCGAGGGCGCCGTCGGTTCGTCCGGTACCGGCTCCTCATCGAGCGCGTCGGGCTCGTCCTCGACGTCGTCTTCCTCCGGCGGGAGGAATCTCTCCGGGATGTTGCCGTCCCAGACCTGGTACAAGCGCCGCTGGATGAAGGCGTCGCGGATGAACCCGTACGGATCGTAGGTACGCGCGAGCGTGGCATCGAGCGGCAGCAGGCGCGCGCGCTTGTCCACGATGCTGAGGCCCAGCGAGAACCAGCGTTCGTTGCCGGAGTTGTACCAGTAGAACGGCTGCAGGAAGCGGTTGAATACGTGCGACGGCAAGTCACGCACGTGCGAGGGCCCGAGCAACGGCACCATCAGGTAAGGGCCCGCCGGTACGCCCCATCGGCCGAGCGTCTGGCCCAGGTCTTCGTCGTGAATCGGCAGGTCAGCGTCGGAGGCCGGGTCGAAGAGACCGCCGAGCCCCAAGGTGGTGTTCATCGCGAAGCGCAGCGTGTCCTGACCGGCCTGCCTGGGTTTGCCCTGCAGCAGCTGGTTGACGATCGTGATCGGCATGTCGAGGTTCTTGAAGAAATTGGTCACGCTGGTGCGCATCCACTTCGGCACGCTGGCCTCGTACCCCTTCGCCACCGGCCTGAGCGCGGCGCGGTCCACTCCGTGGTTGAAGGCGTAGACCTGACGGTTGGCACCCTCGAACGGGTCGTCGGGGTGGCGCTCACCCGTGGTCGCGCAGCCGGCGAGCAACAGTATCGCGCAGCAGCCGACGACCCACCGGGCGGCCGCGGGAAGGGGCATCATCAGGGTCTCCAGGCCGCAGAGCCGGACGCGGCGGCCGCGATTCTACATTGCCGGCCGCTCATCCGCCGGGCGGTGACTGCTCTGGGGTGCTGCGTTCCATCCGCGCACGCTCTTTCGGCAGGGCCTCACGCAGTTCCTTTAGGCGGGCATTGAACTTCGAACGCTGCACAGCCGTGAGGTTCGGCACCGACAGCGCGAACTCGAGCTGGTTGATCGCGAGCGGCAGGTCGCCACTCATGATGTGGTACTCGGCCATGTACGAATATGCGTCGGCGACGTCACCCGCGGCATTCGCGGCGATCGCGGTCAGGCGGATCTGTTCCTGGGACGGCGGCACGTTGTTGAACAGGTCGAGCAATACCTCGTGGGCCCGCTTCGGGCGCCCCGCCTGCAGCAGTGCCTCGCCGTAGCGCACGGTCACCGGCACGTTGCGCGGCGCGAGTGCGTGCGCCCGTTCCAGCGTCTCGATCGCAGCCCTGGTCTGTCCAGCGGACAGCTGCGCCTGCGCCAGGGCGGTGTGGAACTGCAGCACCTCGGGATGCGAGTCGCGCAGGCGGGTGAACACGGGAATGGCCGCCGCCGCCTCGCCGGCCATCATCTTCGCCAGCGCCCGGCCATACACCTGGGCCAGCGACACGTCCGGTTCATTGGCGGTCAGCGAGGCGTAATACTCGCGGGGGTCCGCCCCCGCCGGCGTGCCGAGTACCCGCACGCGCTCCTTGGTGATCGCATAACCCATGCTGTCGCGCGGCGTCACGGTCGCGATCTGGCTCGCGCGACCGCGCGACTCGGCAATTCGCGCGCTCGTGACCGGATGCGTGCGCAGCAGTTCGGGCACGCGATCCGGCCCGAGTTGCGTGCGGCGACCCATGGTCTCGAAGAAGCTGGCCATCGCCGTGGGATCGAAGCCGGCCGCGGCGAGGATGCCGATGCCGACGCGGTCTGCCTCGTACTCGTTCTCGCGCGTGAAGTTGATCCGCGACTGCACCGCGAGCCCCTGGGCGGCCGTGACGGCGCCCATGGTGGCGTCGGATCCGCCACCGGCCATGGCGCCGATCAGGATGGCCGCCAGCGT
>Ga0316626_10001095_pt1 | contig 11763 bp, 15 predicted proteins | sample OWC_Aug_T1_C1_D5_FD_207656 | JGI IMG/M metagenome (GOLD analysis project Ga0316626, IMG submission 207656) | Wetland soil microbial communities from Old Woman Creek delta, Ohio, United States - OWC_Aug_T1_C1_D5_A | ecosystem: Environmental > Terrestrial > Soil > Wetlands | place: USA: Ohio...
TAGGGACATTCGACCTGGAGGGGCAGGATATAACGGTGGCTTGTGACAACGTTGCTGTGGTCAACCAGCGCGCGGGGTCCGGCGGGGGGGTATCACAAAACATCACTACCAGGACTATTACTATAACCAACTCCTCGTTCAGTAGTAGCGGGACGAGTTATTATACAAGAGATGTCAACATGGATGGAAATTGCAGTCTTCAAATGGAAAACTGCGTGTTCTCGGATGTTGGTATGGAAGATACTGGTGGATGGCTGGCATCGAAAGATGGCTCCTCCAACTTCACAATCTATGGCATCCTGGCGTCGGAGAGCGCCGGCACGGGCTACAAAGCCGCTTCTATCACGGGCTCGCTCACGCTCAAGAACGCGGACGCGTACTCGACGGCGTTCGACACGGCGTACACGATGGGCGCCGCGATGGCGAATGTGGACGGCGTGACACTGAGCGCGTCCACGACACTGACCACGGGCGCGTTCGCGCTCACGTCCAGCGGGGCGCTGACGGCGCCGGCGACCTCGACGTTCGTAATCTCGACGGGCGGCTCGGCAACGTTCGCGGCGAACTCGACGCTCGCCGGCACGCTCACGAACGGTGGCACGCTGTACATGAGCGGCTATAACATCAACTCCTCTTCGTCGTACACCGGCACCATCGGCGGCACCGGAACTATCCGGGGACTTCCCACTAACGGTAGCGACATCTACTTCGCGACGCTCGCGGCTTCGGCGGACCAGACGGCCATCTACGCGCACCTGTTCTATCTCACGAACGGGGGCGGGGTTACGAGACAGGTACGGAGACTGCCGACGAACGTGGTGTTCGACGGTGTGGGCGCGACCACGTTCATCGACCTCACGAGGTTCATAGATGGCGGGAACTACATCGCCCAGAAATGGATAGGTGACTGAGCATGAAGTATCATTACTTGCGGTCGAACCACACAGAGGGCGAGCGGCACGTGAACCTGAACGACGGGCGCGCGCTCGTGTTCGAGAAGCCGGGCGCCACTATCGCCATACCGTGCGAGGGCGCGACGTGCCCCTTCTGCAACGGGACGGTGAAGCTAACGGTGATGACTACGAAGGTCGCGTCGGACACGGCCGGGGACCCTACCGGGTTCAAGGATACGGCGAAGGCGGAGAAGAGGACCGGGCCGAATACGAAGATACTGGCGAAGGCGACGACGGCGGAGGTGGAACCGTGACGGACTCTCGGACTACGTACTACTGCGGACCCCACGAGGTCTCGGAGATATACAAGCCGAGCACTACGCAGACCGCTATCGCGCTGAACGGGACGAGCGGCTCATCGCAGACCTACAAGAACCGTGTCCAGGTAACGGCCGCTAACACGTTACCGTTCGTTCCGGGCGACTTCATCATGGTCTACGACAACGCAACTCCGTGGGGCGAGACGGCTACCGTGCAACAGGTAGTGTCCTCGGGCGCCACGCCGTACCTTGAGACGACCGCGAACCTCGCCGGGGACTATACGGTCGCTCAGTCGGCGAAGGTGAAGCTGCTCTCGGCGTTCACGTCGATGCGGACTACGAACGCTACGGGGACGATTACCACGGTGACGAAGCCGTGCTCCGAGGAGGTGCTCGACCTCATCAATCAGGCCGAGGCGTACATCGAGACGCAGACGAAGATGGCGTGGCGCTCCATCACGGTCACGGAGGAGACACACGATTTCCCTCTGAGAATATTCACTTCTCGTGACTGGTTGGACGGAATTTTCGTAAAGTTGAATTTCAGGAACATTCGTTCAACCAAGCAGGCGGACTTGAGCTACGCCCTCGATACAGACAACGGCGACAAGCTCGAAATATATGCCGGCGGTACGTGGCAGGACTGGACCACCGTGTTCAGTCCCGGTCGCTCCGGCCAACATTGGCTCGACCCTTACAGGGGGGTGTTATATATGCGCAGCTTTTATAAGATATTCAGCCGGTTAGCTGTGCGTGTCACGTACAAATATGGCTTTACCACGGTAGCACACGACATCAAGCGGGCCACCGCGCTCCTGGTCGCGGCGCAGCTCTCCGAGAGTGAAGACCGCATAACGGCGTTCCCTTCGGGAGAAGATATAAATATCGTGAGCGTGGCCGACAAAGCAAAACGCTGGAGAGATGAAGCTGAAAAGATTATCGCGAGACACCGCGAGCAAGTTCTGATATGGTAAAAAAACTCAGGGTCCCTCTTGCCATTTTGCGGGACCCCCGTATCTTTTCCATACCCGCCAACCATCCCGCCCCATGTACCACCACACCTCGTAGGTGCAGTTGGTCATCCGGGGGAGATACTCCTCCAGGTCGTCAATCTTGTCGCGCTTGGCCTTCAGGTTCTTGTCGCTCGTGGTAATCTGAACGAGCCGCACGCAGTCTCTACGAATGGCCCAGAGGTCGAAGACACCGAAAAAATCGTGGTGCTTCGAGATACACCGACCGGGGCCGACCCAGACCGGGATGCCGTGGGCCCTCTCCACGAGAAAGCCCTCGGCCTCCAACTCCTTCTTTGCGCGGACCTCGGCCCGGTCGCCCTTCGCTTTTAGGTTCACGCGGCTTCCTTCAGGGTGTACCGCGTGTCGGAGCCCGTCCCCGTCTTGTTGATGACGACCTTCTTGGCCGTGAGCCGGGGTATCTTCTTCAGGGCCTCCAGGAGCACCGCGGAGCCGACGTAGAGGTAATACTTCTCCTCGGAGGGGGTCCCCTTGTCGTCCAGAGTGCAGACCGTGAACTTGACCTGCTCTCCGTACTCCGACTTGACTTCCTCGCCCTCGTCCATGAAGACATAGGAGTTGTCGCCGTCACTCAGCTTCGTAGTCTCTATCCGCCACTGCCTGTCTTTCCATCCCATATTTGACACCTATATCCCTCTATGCCCGCCCACCTATAAAAAGCTAACCGTTCCGAAAAGCTTATATACTATTAAGGTATTGTTACACACGGAGACTTCGTGTCTCCATCACTGGCCCGTCCGACCAGGTATGTGTGTCTGTATGACGAACCCCGCGGACCCGACGCTCACGTTGAAGACTATCTTCGAGGCCCGGTGGAACACAGCCAATTCTCCCACCCCGAAGTTCTACACGCCGGCCGAGACGAAGCGTATCGACAGCGATACCCAGGACGTTGTCCAGTTCTATTCTGTAACGCGCGTAGACAAGAAGGAGGGGGTCTCGAACGCCTACCGGGACCGCGTGGACGTGGTCTCCATAGACTTCGAAACCTTCGAGGACTACGCGCACTTCATGGCGATGCGGTGCGAGGTGGAGCGCATCATAGACCTCGCGACCACGCGCAGCTCGCCGACCACGCGCCCGATGGTGGCGACTTATGCTGACAGTTACACAGCGAACCAGTACGACCAGATAGTTCCGATAAGCTCCTACACGTGGGAGGACCGGAACCGACGGTGGTACAGGTGCCGCATAGAGGTAGAGATGAGGACCTTCTGGGAGGCGAGGTAGATGGACGTGACGACTACTACAGCGTGTGGGTGCCGGCGGTGCGGGCGAACGGACCTACCGATACTGAGCAACGGGTACTGTACCCGGTGCGACGACGCGGTCTACGGCTATCACGCTCCCGTCCCGGCGGCGCCGTTCGGCTGGCCCGAGCCCGGTCCGATAGTCATATTAGAGAAACCAGAGGTGGGGTAAATGGCATACGGAAGTAACAGGCAAGTCTTAGGCTTTGATGAAACGTACTGGGGCGACAAGACCACGCTCTCCGGCGTGTCCGGCTCGTATGCCGTGACGACCGCGGCTACATGGACCGTGAACAAGTATTCCGGCATGAGAATGCGCGTGCTGAACGGCACGAACGCCGGCAAGGTCTATAACGTCGTCTCGAACACTGCGACTATCGCGACCCTCCAGGAGGCGAACACGTCGTTTGCGAACCTGGACACGGTCGTCTTCGAGGTCCGCAACATGGCGAACACGAGCATCTCGCAGCTCCAGACTGGGGGCGATGCGTACTCCCGGAACGTGTTCCTGGCGGTCAAGGAAGACTTCGAGTTCCCCACGCCCGCGCTCAACGCCGAGGAGTGGTACTCGCTCTCCAGCGGCCAGGATAGGGCCGGGTTCGCGCACAAGACCACGTCGTTCGATACCAGCATACCCATCGTGGTCCAGGACTTCCGATACCCCTTCATGGTCTTCGGGTACGAGATATGCCTGGGGACCGCCGCGGGCACCCCGTTCTCGTCCACCATCAGCGCCGACTACAAGGTCGGTGAGGTGCAAATCGCGGTGGCGGGCGTAGTCAATCTCGCCGTCGGGGACTACATCAACATAGGCACCGACTCCAACTATCCGGAGGTCCGGAAAGCCATGACGGCCACCTCTCCGATACGGCTCGACCGGCCGCTCCGGTTCAACCACACGTCCGGTGAGGCGGTCTCCGAAGTCGTCGCGCCATTCACGCACTACGTCTTCCCGGGCGAGCGCACGCAGACGGGCACGGACTCCGGCGCGGGCGGGTCCACGCTCAACGGCGCGCTCGCGATAGGGGCCACGACCGCGGTACTCACGGACGCTACGGGCTACGCCGCGGGCGACTATATCCAGATAGGGACCACGACCAACCCAGAGATACGGAAGATAACGCTCGTGGCGTCCAACACGCTTACGCTCGACGCGCCTCTTCGGTTCATCCACGCCACGGGCGCTACCTGCAACGAGGTGACCACGCCGTTCTACACGACCGTTACCGAGTATGGCGAGGTCCCGGGGTTCAACCTGCACGGGACGTACGATGAGGCTACGGACTTCGTGCGGGACGCGCTCTGGTGCAAGGTCAACTCCGCGGAGTTCAGCTCAGACCAGGACTCACTGCTCGTGATGAACTCCGACATAGTCGGCTCGGATGTCATCACGACCGGGACGAAAGCGTCCATCACGGTGCCCTCTACGCAGCCCTATCAGTTCCGGCACGTGTCGGGCGGCATCTACATCAACGGCACCTCGTACGCCAACATCGAGAGCTGGCGCTACCGGATAGAGCGCGCCATCCAGACCATCTACACCAACCAGGACATCACCGGTGCGAAGCCCTACCTCCAGCAGGAGGGGAAGCGCCGGCACGAGCTGGGCATGACCATCATCCCTCTGAACACGAACGTCTACACGCTCCTGGACGGGAGCACCGCGTTCGTGGTCTACCTGACGTTCAGCCGCGCCGCGAGCGACACTCTGTCCTTTTACTTCATGGACACGTACCTGACAATGGCGCCTCATGGAATGCCGATAGACGGTCCGGTGCGCGTGAGTGGCACGTTGAACCCGGGCTACCTGCTCTTCGCGAAAGTCGTTGACAGCATACCCTACTACCCGGCTGGTGCACTATAATGGCGACGTTCCGGGAGAGGATGTACCCCGTGGGGAGCATTGTGCAGAAGCTCGAAATCGAGGGAGACACCTACGACGTGGAGCTTCGCGCGCCGAAGTGGGATGAGGTCATTCGTGCCGAGTCCCGGGCCACTCAGTTGCTCAAGGACATCATCAAGAACCCGGTGGACGCGCACGGTATGCCGCTCCCGATGTCTCCGCAGGACCGGAGAGTGCTGAACATGCAGACCGGCATCGAACTCGCGAAGGTCTGCGTGGTCTGCGTGGGCGGCGTGAGCACCGCAGAGGACAACTTCTGGGACCGCCAGTCGGCGCCCATACTGACCGCGCTCGGTGGAATGGTCATGGACCTTATCTGGGATACCGAGGTGGGGCGAAAAAACTCGATGCCGCCCGGCTCGCCGCAAAGGATTTTAAGAAAAATACGGAAGCCGGTGCCCCCTACCAGCTCTCCGACCCCATCCTCCGAAGAGTCTACATCGAGCGGGTCCTCCTCCGGAACGGCTACAGTTACACTGACATCAGAGAGATGACGATAGGCGAGGTCATGGAACGGTACACGGTACTCTCGGAACTGGGGTGATACGGTGGTAGTCAAGGAAGCGGCGGGTGGCGACGGGACCCTTTACTACAGGTTCGATGCTGAGACGAAAGGCTTCGACGTGAAGATGCAGGGCATCAATAAAGGTCTCGCCGATACAGCCAAGTCCGCCAAGAAGGCCGGTAACGAGGGCCAGAAAGCGATGTCCCAGTGGGAGAAGGGGCTCAACAAAGCCGGCGGGGCCGCATACGATTTCGGGACGCAGGCGTTCGCGTCTACGACTGTGATGGAGGCGCTCCAGGAGGGCGTGAGCGGCGCGCTGGAGATGGCTCTGGTGGAGCGGTTCTCCGACCTCATGTCTTTGGTAGAAGACAAGGACTACGCCCGCCTTTTCGCAGAAATGTTTTTCGGGGAGGACTTTGTGGAGTACGCGGAGGCATCCTTTAAACCCTTCTACGACTGGGTCATGGGAGAAGACAAGAAACGCGCCGAGGAAGCTAAGGCCGCTATGGCGCAGTCGTACTCCGATACAGATTTCGCCAAACTAATACAACACAAAATGATTATGGAGGACTGGTCGGGAATAACCGACTTCCTCAACGAACGCTTTGGGGAGGGGGATTACTCCGACCTCGTCTCGTCCATAAAGCTGTCCATATCCTCGGGCAACTACGAACTCGCCGCGAAATACATTAACGACGCGCTCGCGGAATACGACTACGACCTCCTCGGCCTCACGAAAGCCACCGATACCTGGAGCGCGGAGTTTCAAACCACCGCTAAGGAACTCTTCACGGACCCCGATAAGAGCCCGGCAGCGATGCTTCAGCAGTCTATAGATAAAGTGGACTGGGCCCACACCGCGGGCAAGGCCGTCGAGGCTTTCAAGGGAGCGAACTGGGACTCGGCGACCGATAACATTGAGGGGGCGCTGGAGAGGTGGGGCTCGAAGTTCGCGGAGATTATGAAGCGGCATCTCAAGGACATCGAGGCCGGTCTCGACATAACTGTGGCGGAGACCACGAGCGGTTCCCGCGGTGGTGGTTAACTATGACGACGTTCGCATTCAAGGTGACAGACAAGAGCGGAAACTTCCCGGTTATACTGAACGTTACGCGCCTCGACTATAACTGGAATGGTCAAATCAAGACGAAGGCTATAGCGAGCGCGCCCGACGGCCAGATGCGGGGGGACCCCCGGTTCCTGGACTTCGGCCGGAAAGTGGAGGGCTTCGTGGCGTACGGAGTGATGACGAGCTGGGCGCAGGTCGTGGACATTCGCGCGAAGCTCAATGGGGTAGACGCCAACTCCGACGACGTAGACGACAACGGCGGCAACTGGTGGATGAACCGGGAGTGCCGGTTCTACATCACCTCTTCGGACTATCACAAAGGCGCCGTCGCCGACTTCAAGTGCTACCTGGACCGGACCACTGGCGGAGAGGGCAACATCAAGTTCACGCTGACGTTCGTGGTAGCCGATAAGTTCTTCCAGAGCTTCTGAGGTGGATGAATGGGTGTCCGGCGAGTTCCGTTCAAGGACTGGGTCTGGGAGACCGCCGGGGCCGCGCCGAGCCGCTGGAGCGTGGTCGCGGGAGCGTGGACCGTCCAGTCCAATACCGTCGAATGCGACGACGATGCGGGCCTCGCCGCGGGTACGGCGTGCGCTCCGGCGGAACAGACTACTCAGGTGGGAACCATTCCCCAGGCCGGAGAGATGTACTTCGACGTGAAGATGAACATGGTGAGCAAGCTGGCGTTGAGTACCCCGAACGCCATGTTCATAGTCTTCGCAGACGCGGCCGTGGGCGCCTACCTGCACAATAGTTACGCGCTCGAAATCACCGAAGCGGCCACGTCGTTTTATGTGATTACGAACAATGCCGCGGCCCAGCTCACGACCGTTGCCAACGCGCACTCTCTGAACACCGTCTATACTTTCATCATACATCGCAGCGCCGCCGGGGAGTGGACCATTACCGAGGAGGGCGTGCTTGAGGACGACCTGACGGTGACTGACACTACCTATATTACCGGTAGCTATCTCGGGCTTTACACCAACGATGCGAAGACCCAGTGGAGCGAGATGCGCGCCCGGTACGCGCTGTGTGACTGGACCTATCTCCGGACCCGGAACATTATGACCAAAGAGGTCTCCACCGCGGAGTTCGGGTTCGTGCCCACGGACTCTACGGACGAGAGCGAGAACTGGACCGTGGGGGACGGTGTGGAGGTCCTGCTCTACGACGGGACCAATACGTTCGTGGAGTTCTACGGCAAGGTCGAGCGGATAGACGATGACGACATCGGCGAGACGCGCGTGACCGCGTACGACTGGCGCGTGGAACTGCTCAAGGCCGAGGGCGTCTACTCGGGCAACTCTGTGATTTCGACCGCAATCAAAGCCATCATAGCCTCGGTGGGCCGCGTGCTCACGACCGTTGGCGTCGAGACTACTACCGAGGGCGCGCTCGCTCGTACGCTGAACGGTGAGTACGCCTACGCCGCAATCAAGAAGCTCGCACAGGAAGCGGGATACTTCATCATCTACGGCGGTAGCGGGCTGCTCTCCATCACGAACGATTTATCCGCGTCGGGGATAACAATCGTGGACGACGACATCGCGCGCTTCCGGAAAGTGGTGGACCTGGTATCGAACGTGAACACGGTCAAGACTTATTACTCCGGAGGCAACAATACCACCGGCGGTTCGGGGACGGACTACAACACTTACGGGCGCTCCGAGCGGCTCATAATCGATACCGCAATCCCGGACGCTACGCAAGCGACGGCCCGAGCGAGTTACTTCACCAACCGGTACGTCGGGAGTTACAAGGTCATAGACATCTGGGACATCAACAGCGCCCACGCGCAGCTCAAGCCGGGCGATACTCTGAGCCTCACGTGCGGCTGGCTCGGTATCAGCGCGCTGCAAGACGTGGTGGGCCTCATCATCGAGAAGGAGTTCGACTCGGAGAGCGGCGACGGCATCCGGTTCCGGATGACCGTGGAGTCCGCCGCGGTGGAGCGGCACGGGCTGGACCCCCGGGACATATACACGAAGACTTCGGAGAACTCCCTGTACGGGCTCGGGATGCAGGTGTAACTATGGCAGAGTCGTCGAGGCCGAACAGCGTGTGGATGATGGGGATGACCACCGCGGAACGCCTGGCGACCGTCGGGATAAACCGGGAGCCGTGCTGGGACACGGACCTGAAGCAGCAGTTCATCTTCGACGGCGTGACACCGGGCGGGATACCGGTCAGCGCGCCGGAGCGATACCTCGCCCCAACCAGCGTTACGTTCACGAAGGGGTCCACGACGAGCCCGCTCTCGACTGTGCAGTCCTTCGACGACGGCGCGGCCATGACCGTATCGGAACAGGCCGGCGCCCCCGGGTTCGATTTCAGGTTCGATTTCACGGGCGTTATCACCATACGGGCGTTGTTCATCCGGTACTATTATTCCGGTTCTGGGAACCACAACTGCTGGATTCAGATTTGGAACTACAACACGAGTTCGTGGACGACGCTAATATCCGATACGGGCACCGACGCGACTGACTACCAAATCACCCACTTTCCGCTACCGGACGATGCGAACTATGTCAGCGCGGGCGCGGCGGCAATCCGGTTCTATCAGGCGGAGAGCGGGATTAGCAGTCATAGCGTGTATATAGATTACGTGGCACTACAATACTGAGGGGTACTATGGCGAAGAATCAGATGGGGACGGCGATGACGACCACCGAGCGCATGAACACGGCACTGACGGGACTGGTCTGGGACACGGACCTGGAGGCGTTGTTCCTTCTCGACGGCCAGACCGCCGGCGGAAACCCCGTCGGTGGTGGCGGCTCCGGCACTCCCGGCCCGGCTGGGGTCATTCCCTCCGGGTTCGTGTGGCAGGACGGGAAGCTGTACTGGGGCGGCGGGCCGGTGATACCGACGGTGTTCATCGCCGACGGTAAGAAGCTCTATGTCGATAGTGTAACAGGCGAGTTGAAGGTGATGTAAGATGGCATACGATGAAGTGGCATTAGTGAAGAACCTTCCGGGCGGCTCCGATGTGGCGTGGGAACGATATGCGAGACCGCAGAGATACTATACGATGTCTGCAACGGCCTGCACGGCTCCGACGACGCTGGCCCTCACGGCGAACCGGCTCTATGCGCTCCCGTTCCTAATCTCCGGGACGCACACGTTCATCCGTATCGCTATCGCGGTCAGCACGCTGCTCGCGGGCACGGCGCGCCTGGGAATCTACAGCAACACTACGGGGGACGTGTACCCCAACGCGCTGATACTGGACGCGGGGGAGGTCTCCACGTCCACGACCGGCCTGAAAGAGATAGTTATAAACTGGAGCCCGACGCCGGGCCTGTACTGGCTCTCACTGGTTTCGAGCGTGGCGTGTACCGTGAGAGCGGTCGCGGTCGCGGGCGCGATGCCGATACTCGGTCTGGATGCGACCTTAGCGGCCGCGCACGGCGATAGCTGGTACGTGGCATACACCTACGGAGTGCTGCCCAATCCGTATCCGGCGGGCGCGACCATAAACAACGGGACCATGCCTATAGTGGCACTACTGCGACAGTGAGGCTCTATGCAAGTCCGGATGACTGCGAAGAAGGCATACCGGCCTCCCGCGCCGCTCGATACGGTGCGCATCGGGGTGTCGGTGCGGATACCGACGCGCCTCGGGGAGCAGATGTTGCGCGAGATGGAAGCCGCGCGGTCCCAAGCGGTCAAAGAGATTGCCCACCGGTTCTTCCAGAAGACCCAGCAGAACATCAAAGACATGCGCATAAGTGACCGGGGCCTACTGCTCCGGTCCGGGCGCATCTGGAAGATAGAGGGCGAGGACGCCTGGGCGGTGGGCTACTCGGCGCCCTACGCGCGGTACATAGACGAGGGCACCGGACCGCTGGCGGGACACCCCCGGTACTCCGCGCCGCCGCCCTACGAGAACATCTACGGCTGGGTGAAGCGGAACCTGGCAGTATTCGGCGTGAAGTCCTTCGCCCGCAAGAACAGCTCCAGGCCCCTCCTCCGGCCCCGGTTTAAGCGTATCAAGCGCGGGGACCAGACAATCTACGTTCTCAAGCCTACGAAGCCCAGCGAGCGGCTGACGGGGTCCTACGGCAAGACGAGCAAGAAGGTGGACGAGGACGAAGAGAAGCTCGACGACCTGACCAAACGCATCCAGATGAAGATATTCCGGGTGGGCACGAAGCCCCATCCCTTCTGGCGCAAAGCCCTCGCCGAGGTACGTATCGAGTCGCGTCACTTGGAGCGCGAGGAGTACATGAAGGGCGTCCGGAATATGCTGAAGAGGTCACTTATGAAGGCATTCAAGTCCGCGCTCAAGCAGGGCATCAACGTGGCCGGCGGGCGCCTCAAGTCGTGGTAGGGTAAGGTTTATATAGTTAGACGACATACCGTTCTACTATGCCCCGCAAGACCGTTATACCAGAGGATAGACTTCGTGAGGCCGCTGAACTTTGCGAGAAGGGCGAACTGACCAATGTGTCAGCGATTGACTGGCTGGAGAAGCAGGGATACCCCCGGGTCTCCCATACCGCCATACAGCGCGCCCGCACGAAGTTCCGGCCCTTTATACGCACCGAGCGCCGCATCGAAGTGTCGCGCCGGCCGAGCCTGGACGAACTGCCGGAGCAGGTCAGTGCCGAGCTGGTCCGGCTCGAAGACATCATCAGTACGTACCACGGGTTCGTGCTGGACCTGAAGAAGCAGCTCAAGCCCTTCGCGGAGGGCCAGGACGACCCGGAGGGGAAGTACAAAGACAACCTGCTCCGGTCCGAGATTCGGAAGAACTTCGAGGCAGAGGTCAAAGCCATCTGCG
>Ga0316626_10001096_pt1 | contig 11755 bp, 9 predicted proteins | sample OWC_Aug_T1_C1_D5_FD_207656 | JGI IMG/M metagenome (GOLD analysis project Ga0316626, IMG submission 207656) | Wetland soil microbial communities from Old Woman Creek delta, Ohio, United States - OWC_Aug_T1_C1_D5_A | ecosystem: Environmental > Terrestrial > Soil > Wetlands | place: USA: Ohio...
GGTCTCCATCGGGGGGTACTTTTTCCTGGCGGCCGGACGCACCGAAAGAGGGGAGGTTGAGAAACGGCTCTCCCTGCTCCAGGTCCGGAACATGCAAAGGGACGATCTCTCGGAAGTTCTGAAGAAAGAAGTGCTGAGCGATGTCCCGTTGCTGAATCGGCTGCTGTCACGGTTCGATAGTGCGACCCGGCTGGACCGGCGCCTGAATCAGGCCGACATGACGATGCGCGTCGGGAGGTTCCTCCTTCTCACCGCGGTCCTCTTTTGCGCCGGGCTCGTGGCCGGAACGATTTTGCATTGGCCCACGGTCGTCTCGGTCGCCGTTGGCCTCGTGCTGATGATGATCCCCAATACCGTCGTCAACGTCAAGCGGCGCCTCCGGTTCAAGCGGTTCATGAACCATTTCCCGGAGGCGCTCGAGATGTTCGCCCGATCGTTGCGGGCCGGGCACTCGTTCACGGGGGCCATCCAGCTCGTCGCCCAGGAGATGCCGCATCCGATCGGTCCAGAGTTCTCCAAGGTGTTCGAGGAGCAGAACCTTGGGATACCCCTGCGTCAGGCTCTCCTCGGGATGACGGATCGGGTCGAAGCGCTCGACGTCAAGTTCTTCGTGACGGCGATCCTGATCCAGCGGGAGACGGGCGGCAACCTCGCAGAGATCATCGACAAGATCGGCCATGTGATCCGGGAGCGGTTCCGCATCCAGGGACAGTTGAAAATCTTCACCGCCCAGGCGCGTATATCGGGGCTCATCCTCGGGATGCTCCCGGTGGGCGTGGCCATCATGATCGGGATATTGAACCCGGAGTATATAAAACCACTGTGGTTAGAGAGTACCGGCAGGATCCTGATCGCCGTGGCGGTGACCTTGCAGATTCTCGGCGTACTGGCCATCCGCAAGATCATCCGGATCAAGATCTGAGGAGGGGGGAGCCTTGATACTCATCGTAGCCGTTTCCGTCTTTCTCGCGACCGCGGCCGGGGCGTTCGGGCTTTACTGGATTCTGGAGAGCCGGCAGGAGTCGTTGCAGCAGCGTTTCAAGGAGGTCATCGGCAAGGCGGACGCACCGGGCGAGGGAGTCGCCGAATCCACCGGGAAATGGATCGACATGATCCGGAAACGGTTCACCGCCAAGACGGCCGTGGAGACGGATCTCGTCGCAATGCTTTCGGGGAAGGAGCTCGTGGGCGGTCGGCTCCTCCTGAACCAGGCAGGGTACCGGAGCCCGGGAGCGTACCATGCGTACCTCCTGGTCCGTTGGGCATTGCCGCCACTGGTCGTAACTCTCAGCCTGGTCGGCGGGAAGATCGCCGGAGTGGAGAACCGGTCGATCTTCCTTGCGATTCTCATCGCGGGTATCGTCGGCTTCCTCCTGCCGGACTTCGCGCTTCGGAGGAGGATCCACAAGCGTCAGGAGGAGATCACGGACGCTCTCCCGGACGGGTTGGACCTCCTGGTCGTCTGCGTGGAGGCCGGGTTGGGCCTGAACGCCGCTTTCGTGAAGATCACGGAGGAATTCCGGCTCTCCTCCCCCGCATTGAGCGAGGAGTTTGACATCGTCAACCGGGAGATGGTTGCCGGGAAGCCCCGGCAGGAGGCGCTCCGGGCTCTTTCGGAGAGAACCGGCGTGGAGGACGTGAAGTCCCTCGTTGCGATGCTGATCCAGACGGAGAAACTGGGGACAAGCCTCGCGCAGTCGCTGCGCGTGCATTCGGATTCCCTCCGCCTCCGGCGCCGGCAACGGGCCGAGGAGGCGGCGGCGAAGACCACCATCAAACTCGTGTTCCCACTGGTGTTCCTGATGTTCCCGGCATTGTTCATCGTCATCCTTGGGCCTGGTGCACTCCAGATCATCAAGATTCTTATTCCGATGGGCGCGAAATAAACGGGAAAACGTAATAGGGAGGTGCTTCAATGTCAGGGACGCTTCCGTGGATCGCGGTGTTCATCGCCGTTCTAGGTCTGTACCTTTTCGTGAGATCACGTCGGTTTGGAAAGGCGAGCAAGAGGTAGTGTCCGGTTCGGAGGTCTCCTCCTTGCTGAGGGCCCGGAATGTTACCCGGAATACCGTAATCGGAGACGGTATCCGGGATGCGGGCACCTTCCTCGCCCGATCGCGAGGCTTGCTCGGGAAGGAGGGGCTTGCGTCAGGAGAGGGGCTATGGATCTCGCCGTGCGGAAGCATCCATTCGTTCGGGATGCGCTTTGCTTTCGATGCTCTTTTCCTCGACCGGAACTTGACGGTGGTGGGTCGATACGACCGGTTCCGAAGGAACCGCTTCTCCAGGGTCTTCTGGAGCGCCCGGGGGGTCCTCGAGTTGCCGGCGGGCACCATCGAGAGTACGGGGACCGAGGTCGGGGATGAAATCCAGTTCGAAACGTGAAAGGCCCCTGACCTCCATAGCTGGCGGGCGTCCCGCCTTTTTCTTTCTCGCCTCCGCGATCTTCCTTTCGGTCATGGTCCTGCCGCTCCCGTCGCTGGCCCGGGTATCTCTCCCGGAAATGGCGCGCCTCGAGGCGTCCGACGCGGTGACCGTCGACGGCACCCGCTCTCTTTTCAATGGATACATGTCTCTGGGGCTTCTCCCGGAGGCGTCATCGCTCCTCGAACGGAGGGTCCGCCTGGGTGTGTTCCCCGCGGGGGATGCTGCGCCGCTCTTCGATGAAGTCGTCAGCGCACAGGGACGTTTCGACGATCCAGGGCGTCTCGTCGCGGTCTGCGAGACCGCCATCCGCAGCGGCATCCGGACCCCCCTGATCCTGTATTCCTACGGTACGGGGTTGCGGGGGATCCGGGGACGGCTCGGGGACGCTTCCGCGATCCTGGCCCAAGTGGAAACGGACGACCCGTATCGGCTTCTCGCCTTGTACTCTCTCGGTCAGATCGCCGTGGAGAAAGGGGAAGCCGGGACGGGCGTTGACCTCTTCCGGCGCGTGGAGGTGGGTGCAGGGGGAGTGGAACGGGGCGGTTTCCTCGCCGTGAGGGCGGCGAGATCGCGGGCGGAATTGTTGCTTTCGGCCGGAAAGTCCCTCGATGCGGCGCCGGTGTTCGAGGCCTTGCTGCGCAAGGAAAGGAACCCGATGGATCGGATCGGTCTGGCCGCCGCCGGAGGCAATTCCGTGCATACCCTCGAACATCTGCCGGCCGAGATGATCGCAGGGCGTCCCCTTGAGGACCGGGTCCGGTTCCTACTCCTTCTCGGGGGGATCGCAAGGAAAAGCGGGCGCGACGAGACGGCGGTCGACCGCCTGACCCGGGCATGGAATGAATTGGAGGAATCCCGGTCCTCCGCATCGCCTCCCTCCTCGGAGGCGCCGGCCCGCTCCGAGGTTGTGGAGTCTCTCCGGCTCCAGCTCGGCGGACTCCGGCAGATCCGGCAAAGTCTCTCTTCCTGGGAACCGACGCTGGGCGAGGCGGCGCGCGCCGAGGTGGTGGAACTCCTGGTCGGCATGCTCTTGGCGGACCGCACCGCCTTCCTGGCAGCGGCGAATACGCCGTCCGGCGAGGGACTCCGGTTCCTCACCGCGGAGGAGATCGCGGAGATCGTCCGAAGGATCGAAGAGGTGTCCCTGGACGGCATCGAGGTCGATCGCCTGGTGGAACGGATGGCCGCTACACTCGATACCCTCCAGAACCTTGGACACCCGATCCAGCGATACCGCCGCCTCGCGCACCTGGAAAAAAGCCAGGAGGAGATCCATCTTCTCCGGGAGCGGATCCAGGAGCGCCGGGAAGCGGCTGTCGCCACGATAGAGGCCGGGAGGGACAGCCCCCCCCCCCGGCTCCTGAAGGACGTGGGGCTATTCCTCAAGGAACTTGACGTGATCCGATCTATTTCCGCCGAAACGCGGGAGTTCACGAAGCAGTATTTCGACATCTTGAGGAAGAAGGAGGAGCCGGCGGAGAGGGCGGAGGATCCCATCGACCATGTGATGCGGGAAACGATCGCGTACGCCGACGGCCGCGTGATCGCCCTCCTTCCGGTCGTGCGAATCCTGGAGGAAAGGGAGCGGGCCACCGCCTGGGAACGAAGGAAACCGGAATTGCTCGCCCTTCGTTCATTGGTCGGCCGTCAGCTGGCGGACACCCTGATCGGCCAGGCCCGCCGGCTGCGGTTGGAGCCGGGAGAATCGGCCCGCCGGGAATTCCTCGTCGCCCTTGGGCGCGCGGTTTCCCTCCTGACCGGCGACCGCCTCGCACCGAAGGACGCGTCCGATGTCGCCGTCGGGATCGGCTCCGTACTTTCCGAGGGGAGAGGCCGATGGGTGCCGTATCCGGGTCCGGAAGTCGACGAGAAGGAGAAGGAGCTGATCGTGCGTGTTCTTCCGCTCCTTCCGTTGGAGGGGATTTCCGGAGCGAGACGCGAGGAGGGCCTCTACCTGCGCGCGGCCCTGCGGTTGGCCGTGAGGGATCCGGGTGCCCCCTCTGCCGCCAGGGAGTTGTTGGAGAAGTATCCCGCCTCGCCGCTTTCCGCAGAGATCGGCGTCCGCCTCGGGCACGGGGCGCTCCTTGCCGGCGATATCCCGGCGGCGATCTCACGGTACCGCGCGGCGGCGGATTCGGGAAACCCGGACGCTTCCGCCGTCGCCAGGTACATGCTGGCCTGGGTCCGGTTTCAGTCCAGGGACGCCGACGGGGCGCTCCGGGAATTGTCACATCCCCTATCCGATCCATCGTTCCTTTGTGGGGACTCGTCGCCCTTCGAGCGGGAGGTCGTTTCCCTTTCGGTCCGCGCATGGAGGGAGTCGCCCCTGGAACGGCTGGACTCATACCTCCCCGTGAAAGCGGGGACTTGCGGCGGGAAGGTCCTCCTCGCCGCTCTCTGGGAAGCCGAGGAGAAACGCGGCGAGGCCGCTCGGGCGGCGGAAGTGCGCGACGTCGCGGCCCGGCGCTTTCCGTCGGACGCAAACGCGGCTGCCCTCGAGATGGAGACGGTGGAGTCCCTCCTTCGGGCCGGGCGGGAAAGGGAGGCGCTGGACCGCGTCCTGACCCTTCGCGGGAAGTACGGCCCGGATTCGGCCTGGGCACAGTCGCAGCCTCCCGCGGTCCGGGAAAAGACCGCGAAGGAATTGGCCGAAATGTTCAGGGCCCTCGCCGGGAAAACGTTCGACCAGGGAATCCGCTCCGGGGAACGCTCGGCGTTTTCCTCGTCCGCCGCGTTGATGGAGGAATATTTCCGGATGAAGGGGGAGGACCCGTCGGGCGAGGATGGGGAACTTCGCCTGAAGTGGGCCATCGCGCTCCTTGGCTCGGGGGACCGGGAAGGCGGGGTGCTGCTTCTCGAGGAGCTGGTGGGGGAGCAGCGGGGGGACGCCACCGGCGAGCGGGCGGCCGTACTCTACGCCGAGACGATGATCGCCGGGTACGAGAGGAAGGAGACATCCGCGGAGGACGCGGAAGACGCCTCTCTGCTCCTTCTTGAAGAACATCCTTCGGAGAGGTCGGCCTCCCTTGCACTTCGGGCATCGAGCGCGTTCCTATCGTCACAGGAATACGATCGCGCTTTGCGTACCGCGGTACAGGTCGGGGGGAGCCGGTCCGCCACTCCCGCCCAGGCCGCGCAGGCGCGTCTGCTCCAGGCCGAGGCGACGGTATTCGAAGGGGAGGCCGGGGCGTCCAGGGAAATGGCGGCACTCGCACTTGCCGACACGGGTGGTGCGGGCGAGGCCGGTGCCCGGGCGAAGGACCTTTATCTCCTCTCCTCCCTGAAGGAGGCCGAAGGGAAGGAGACGGCAGGTGACCCGTTGGGCGCAGCGGCCGTGCTCGAGGAGATCTCCGTCCGTTTCCCCGGGGCACCGGAGGTCCCGATCTACCTGCTCCGGGCGATGCGGTTGTACGGGCAGGGCGGGGATGCGGAAGGCGCCATCCGTTCCGGCCTCCGTTTCCGGAAAGATTTCCCTAAAAGGGAGGAGACCGTGGAAGTGGCGGGCGTGGTCGGTCCCCTCCTCGAGGAGAAGAATGCGTTCAACGAGGCCGGGGACCTCTACGAGGTCGTGGCGGAGAGGTTCCCGAAGGGAGAGGTTTCGCCGCAGTTCCTCTTCCACGCCGCGCGGCTTGCGGAAGAGCACGGTCCTCCCGAGGCGGCGGAAAAGCGATTCAATTCCTATCGCGCTCGGTATGCGAACCCACGCTGGAAGTGGACGTACGCCACCTTCTACTTGGGGCTGGCCGGCTGGCGGCGAGGAGAGACGAAGGCGTCGATCCGCCTGATGGAGGAAGGGCTGCGGATAGCGGACGCGGGCGTGGAAGTGGAAGTGCCCGGGGAGTTCGCTGAATTGGCGGGGAAGGTACGTATTGCCGTCGGAGAGAACTGGGCCGAGCAGTTCCGCAAGACGCGCCTGCTGGTCCCTCTCGATAAGAGCCTCGCCATTAAGGACCGGTTCTTCCGGCGTGCCCTCGGCGCCTTCGAAAAGGTGGAGAGCGAGGCGCCTCTCGAGGTGGCGCTCCAGGCCTCCATGCGTTCGGGCGATCTCCTCGTGGAGTACGGGAAGGCGATCCTCTCCTCCCAGCGGCCGAAGGGTCTCAAGGGGAGCGACCGCGAAGGATACGAAGAGGCATTGCGGGATCGTGCGAGATCGTTCTACGATCGATCCCTCGACCGGTACGCCGGCGCGCTGGACCGCCTCGAGGACGAGGAGGGGCCCGCGGACCTCGCGGATCCGATCCAGAGGCGGCTGGAGGCCGCGCAGGCGCTTCTGGAAGGGACGATGACGGCGAAGGAAGGGAAGGGTCCATGATGCGCAATGTCATGTTCCTCGCGCTCTGTATTCTCGCCGCCGTCCCCGGCTTTGCGGCGGAAAAGCCGGCCGCGGGCGGCGGGTCGCATTCCCTCCGGATGGAGGAACTGGAGGTGCGCGGCCTCCGTGAGAAGCCCGAGGTTCTCTATCTCCCCGTTCACCGGGGAATCGCGATTCCATCGCCTGTCCGTTACGACCTGTTCCTGGAAGACATGGCACGCCCGGTCTTCCCCCGGGAGATTCTGCAGGAAGCCCCGGGGGCCGACGGAATCCCCAGACAAGGAGCGTCCATTGACTGAAGCGACCCGCAAGATCCGCGTGTCCGTCGTACCCAGGCAGCCGAAGACTGTCGAGGAGACCGGGCTCTCTCTCGGGTTCCTCGTGGAACTCGCCTGCAAGACCCTCTACTTCGGCGGCGTGATGTCCCTGTCGTCGCTCTCCGAGCAACTGGCGCTTCCCGTCAGCGTATCGAACGACGTGATGGATTTCATGAAAAAGGAGCGGATGGCCGAGGTGAAGAAGGGCGGGGACATCCGCGCCGCATACACGCACGCACTCACCGACCTCGGACGGGAGAGGGCCAGGGAGTACCTCCAGCTCTCCGGGTACTTCGGCGCGGCCCCCGTCACGCTCGCGCAGTATACGGAGGTGGCGAGGAAACAGACGGTCCGGAAGATGGCGGTAAATCGCGAGTCGATGGACCGCGCCTTCGAGGGAGTCATCCTGACCCCCGGCCTGCTGGAACGCCTGGGCCCAGCCGTCAACTCCGGGCGCTCCATCTTCCTCTATGGCCCCTCGGGGAACGGCAAGACGTTCATCGCCGAGCGGCTGGCGAAGGTCCTGAGCGGGAACGTCTTCATACCGCATGCCCTCTGCGTCGACAATCAGGTCATTCGCGTGTTCGACCCGGTGAATCATTCCCGCGTCGATCTCGGAGGGCCGATGGACCCGGCGCTGGCCGTACTCACCGAACGGGCGGAGTACGACCGCCGCTGGGTCCTGTGCGATCGTCCGGTGATCGTCTCCGGCGGGGAATTGTCGCTGGCGATGCTCGACTTGAGCTTCGACGCGATCGCCAAATTCTACGAAGCCCCCCTCCAGCTGAAGGCCAATGGGGGAGTCTTCCTCATCGACGATCTCGGGCGGCAGCTGGTCCGCCCCTTCGACCTGCTCAACCGGTGGATCGTCCCTCTGGAAAAAGCGCGCGACTACCTGGCGCTCCAGAACGGAAAGAAGTTCGAGATCCCCTTCGACCAGATCATCCTCTTCTCCACGAACATCGCGCCGCGGGAGCTGGCCGACGAGGCGTTCCTGCGACGGATCGGGTACAAGATAAAGATCGACTACCTGGGGGAGGAGGAGTACATCGGGATCTGCCGCCAGGTGTGCGAGCGCGTGGGGCTTCCGTTCCGGCCGGAGGTTATCCGCTTTCTGCTGGACGAGGAGCACGCCAAGCGCGGGGTACGGTTCAGCGCCTGCCACCCGAACGACGTGCTGAGCCGGGTCGTGGAGATCTGCCAGTACGAGGGGGTTCCCTCTCGATTGGACAACGGATTGGTGGAGCGGGCGTGCAGGGACTACTTTACGGAGCTGTGATCCGGCGATGAACGGTATCCAGATGAACATCTTCCAGGAGATCGACGGGATGTCGCGCCGTCAGGAGCGGATCATCCGGAGGATGATGATCTTCTCCTTCGTGGTCCACATCGTGGTGTTCGTCATGGGGTCCGTCCTATCGCCGCTGTTTTCCACGACGAGGGTTTCCCCGCCGATGTTTGTCGAATTGACCGATTTTCCCATGTCGGAGTTGCCGGAGGAAGTGCCGCCGCCTCCCACTCCGATCGCGTCGTCGACCCGTCCCGAGTCTTCCCGTACGTCCTCCGACATGCCGGCCTCCACCCGTCCCGCCCCGAAGGATCCCCCCGCCGCGAGGCGATGGCTCGACAAGCTCGACGCCGGAATGTCGAAAGTGCCCGAGGCGCCTGTTACCCGCCGGGAGGGGAAGGCGGGAGGGATCCCGGTGCGTCACTGGACGAATGAGGGTCCGGCCAAGGCAGGGGATTTCGCTCCCGCCGTGAGCCCGGAGAAGTCCGCTGCCCTCGGCAAGCACATGGGAGAGCTTGAGGCCCGCGTGCGCGGGTCCGGCAGACCCGGCGTGGGGTTCGGGAAGGAGACCGAGGCGTCGATGATGTTCGGGGGGGCCGGAGACACCGGCGGGGAGCCGATCCCTGCCTGGGTCCGAGAGATGATACGGAAACGGGTGCGCGACCGCCTGCCCGAACTGGAGGGGGTCTACGCCGACGCGATCCGGCGAAACTCCGACCTCCAGGGAAAGCTGTTCGTCCGGTTCCGCATCGATCCCTCGGGGAAGGTCCAGAGCGCCGAACTGACCGACGGGTCCTTCCCCGACGCCGCGTTCGTGAACTCCGTCCTCGCCAAGGTCCGGCGGTGGACCTTCGAACCGCCGGCGGGCCGCACGGTGGAAGTCCTGTACCCCTTCGTGTTCGTCGCCCCGTCGTGATGGGTCAGAAGACCGCCGGGATCAGCCGGTAGCGGACACGTTCGCAGTACGCACGGTATGATTCGTCCGCTCTCAGTATCCTCTCCTCTGCCAGGATCCTTGAAATCTGGAAAAAATAGATGACGATGTAGAGGGCGATGTTGCGGGGACTCCAGTTGGCCAGCAGGAATCCGACGTGGGTGGCAAAATACCCGAAGTAGATGGGGTGGCGGACGATGCGATACGGTCCCCCCACGACGATCCCACGGTCTGCGGCCACGATTCCGAAGCTTCTCCCGAGAAAGAATTTTCCGTAAATTGCGAACAAGGTTCCCGCGATCTGGAGGGCAATGCCGATGGACTCCGGGGCGATCGCCGTCGCCGCGGGACGGACGAGCAGAACGGAGAAGGTGCCACCGAGGGCGACGATCCAATCCCACGGGTGACTGGAGAGCCGCCGCGACTCCCGACGGAACACCAGCAGGAGGAGGACCAACCCCTCGGACAACATCCACAACAGGGAGGTCCATTTCCCTGTCTGAACGAAGTTCTTCCAGAAACCGAAGCAGACGATCGCGTAGCAGGAGGCGGGGATGACCCGGGACAACACGGAGATCAGGTCCATCAGGACCTGCCGGGCCTGTCTCGCGTTCTCCTGAGGCGTCCAGGATCCATTCAAGGCGGATGTTTGGTCCTTTCCCTTTGTATTCCCGATGATGTAGGTCGTATCGGCTTGGCGTGGAGAAAACTTGCTGCCTTTTTCGCCATGTTTCGGTTGATTTCCATCCTCCTGGAATGCTTAATGGAATGAGGGTTTTTACCGAATGCCACGCCACGGAGTCGGGATGGGGGACCGGATTGTGGAGGGGGAGATCCGGGGCGTGCTCCGGCCCGGCTTTCCGTGGTGCGACATCGTGATCCTCGCGGTAACCGACAGCACGAACTGTGTTGCGATGGAGATGGCGGAAAATGGCGCGCCGCACGGGACCGTCGTCGTCGCCGACGCGCAGACCGCGGGCCGGGGACGGATGGGCCGCCGGTGGGAGTCTCCCGCGGGGAAGAACCTGTACGTTTCCCTGCTCCTTCGGCCTTCCGTCCCGACCGTCGATGCGCCGTCGCTCGCTCTCGTGACGGGCGTCGCCCTCGCCGACGCGGTCGAGGCGGTGGGCGTTCCCGCGGCCCTCAAGTGGCCGAACGACCTGTATTGCGGAGGACGGAAGGCGGCGGGGATCCTCGCGGAGATGGCCTCCGACCCGGATGGTGTGCGCCACGTCGTGATCGGCGTGGGGCTCAACGTGAACGTGGTGGAGGACGATTTCCCGCCGGATCTCCGCGGCACGGCGACGTCCCTCCGGATCTGCACCGGGAGGGTGTTCCGCCGGGTCGACGTCCTCGCCCGACTGCTCGACGCGTTCGGGGCGCGGTACGCGGAATTCATCGGGGGAGGGTTCGCCTCGCTCCGCGACGGATGGGACCGCCGGGACTTCCTTCGGGGGCGGCGCGTCCTCCTTCGGCGGCAGGGCGGCGAGGGGTGGGGAACCGCGGACGGGCTCGACACGGTCGGGGCCCTGCGATTCCTTCCCGACGGCGTCCTGGCGACCGAGTCGGTGCACAGCGGAGAGATTCTGGACTTTCAGCGATGAGAGGGTAGGGACCACCCGATGCTCCTTGTGATCGACGTTGGGAACACGAACACCGTCCTCGGGGTCTTCGAGGGAGAAACCCTTCTCCACCACTGGCGGGTGTGGACCGACCGGGAGAAGACGAGTGACGAGTACGGAATCCTTCTGCGGAACCTCTACGACGCGAGCGATTTCTCTTCCCGGGAGATCAAGGCGATCATCATCGCCTCCGTGGTCCCGCCACTCACCCCTACCATCATGGAACTGTGCGAGCGGTACTTCGGCCTGACGCCGATGATCGTCGGCCCCGGGATCAAGACGGGGATCTCGATCAAGATGGACAACCCCAAGGAGGTCGGGGCGGACCGGATCGTCAACGCCGTGGCGGTATACGCGAAGCATCATCGGCCCGCCATCGTCGTCGATTTCGGAACGGCCACCACCTTCGACTACGTGTCCTCGACGGGGGACTACATGGGCGGCGTGATCGCCCCCGGGGTAAACATCTCCGCCGAGGCCCTCTTCCGGCAGGCCTCGAAGCTTCCCCGGATCGAGATCGTCAAGCCCGCCACGGTCATCGGGAAGAACACGGTGGCGGCGATGCAGTCGGGGCTCTTCTACGGATATGTCGCGATGGTCGAGGGGATCATCGACCGGATCCGGAAGGAGGTCCGCCTCGACCCCCTGGTGATCGCGACTGGGGGGCTCGCGCGGACGATCGCCGCCGAGACGCAAAAAATCCACGTAATTGACGAGAATTTGACTCTCGAGGGGCTGCGTATTATATACGAGAGGAACCTTTCCTGACCCGTGGAAGCCCCGGTCCGCGGTACATACGCCCCTTAGGAGGACGGTCAGAGTGGACATCCAGCAGATCCGGAACGTCGGCATCAT
>Ga0316626_10001097_pt1 | contig 11755 bp, 6 predicted proteins | sample OWC_Aug_T1_C1_D5_FD_207656 | JGI IMG/M metagenome (GOLD analysis project Ga0316626, IMG submission 207656) | Wetland soil microbial communities from Old Woman Creek delta, Ohio, United States - OWC_Aug_T1_C1_D5_A | ecosystem: Environmental > Terrestrial > Soil > Wetlands | place: USA: Ohio...
TTTTTTCATGGTTGGCCACCAGGCGGCCGAGCTTCTGCATGGCAGCCGGGCCGTGGGCCATCAGGAGGTACTTGTTGTCCGAGTGGAACCCGATGAGGGCCCGGATGTCCCCGGCGTCCCTGGCGCGGCGGAACCGGGCGGTGGTGAATACCCTGGTCAGGAAATGGTCCCTTATCCGCAGGTTGCGCAGGCGGTCCTCGTCTTCAATGGCCGTTCCCGGGAATGCCTCCAGCACCGCCGCCCCGAACAGGCCGGACGAGGTCTCGGCGGTAGCGCCCTTTTCGACCGCAGTATAGCGCTTGACATCCTTGATCCCGCAGGAGGGCGAGCGGGACTTGAGGAGGAATCCGTCGATATCGTGAAGCGCGGCGAGGTGCGAGGCCGTAAACTCGTTCATCTTTTCTGTCACGTCGATGCCTGTCGCCGGCTGGACCAGGCGCCCCTTCTTGCCGGCGCCAACCACCCGTACGAATCGCCGGGGCACGCCCAGACCGATCTCCAGCTCGGGGCACACGGGCAAGAAATCGGCGTGCTCCCGGAGCCTTTCGACGGCGTCGCTGGATATCATCCCCCCGTCATACCGGCAGGCGGCGAAGCCCAGGCACTTGCTCGCGACCAGGCGGGGCCTGGGGAAATCGTCGGTCATCGTGACACCCATGGACCCTTCCTTTCCACCTTCGGACCCTTCCCTTTCCCGCCCGGGGCGCACGCCCTGACCGGCCACTGGTAAGGCAGGTCCGCCGGCTCCTTCCAGCCGTAGCGGCCGTAGAACGCCGGGTCCTTGCGCAGGAGGTTCGACCGGTGGCAGGCGTGGAACCTCTCATCCCCAAGCCAGGGCGGGTACTTCACGCGCCCTTTCACCTTCGCCAGGGGCATCCGGTTCTGAAAGCCGCGCCGCTCCCACTCTTTTATGACGGCGTTCATGTAGAGCTTCAGCGCCTTTTCGTGGCCGCGCCACATCAGCACTGCGGGGTGGTGGCGCCAGCCCTTGACCTTCCCGGCCAGCACGCGCAGGATGGTCAGGGCCTCGCTCCGCTGCTTGCCCAGCCGCCGGTCGTCCAGCGCCCGGGCCGAGGCCGAAAAATCCGGGTAGGGCAGGAAGGTCTGCACGGCGCTCCCGGGCGCTGTAATCGCGCGCGGCTTTTAAAATTGTTGCTTGAAAGCCTTAAATCGTGGCAGCTCATTGGGTCCAGCACAATGAAGGAATGCATCGAGTGCGGTATATTCATCGAGGACGACGCCCGGTTCTGCCGGATCTGCGGCGCATTCCAGAGGCCCCCGGACATGGGCCGCGACGGCCGGCGCTCGACGAAGCCGTACCAGACCGTCCCGGTCGGGTCATCGGAGTCCCCCCGGGAAAAGGTGCTCGACGAGCGCCAGCGCAGGTACCTCAGCCGGCTCTGCGTTTTGGGGATGATCATTTCCGTGCTTGGCATCTTCACGGCGGTGTTCGGGAGCTGGTACGGCGTCGGATACGGGATGTTCTCGATGGTCGTCGGCTCGCTGGCCGTCTACTACAAGGTCGATTACGGCGATACCTGTTTGATACTGGGTGTCATATGCACCATCCTGTCGGCCAGCCTGCCATTTGCCGGTCCTCTCTGACGCCCCACCAATAATCTTAAACCGTCCAGGGGGATTTGCGCTCGACATGAAAGGCCCGGCCGCCGCATGCGCCGCCATCATTCTCCTGCTTTTCCCAACGGCCGTGCTGGCCGCGCCCTGGGAGGGCGAAAAGGAGCTCACGGGGGCGGTCACGGTCCCGGCCGGCCAGGCGCTGGCGATCCTGCCCGGCACCAACCTCTCTCTCGGCGTCCCTCCGGCGGGGGCCAACGGCTCCCGGCCCCTCCTGGAGGTCTGCGGCACGCTCGATGTCTCCGGCACCGCCGCCTCGCCGGTGGTGTTTCGGGCCCAAAGCGCCGTGTTCTCCCGGTACCGGGCCCCGGCCGCGCTGCGCCTTGACGGCGCCTCCTTCTCGGTCCGCAACGCTTCCTTCATCGAGATGGTCGTGGAGCTGGACCGCTCCGGGGGAATTTTCGAAGACTGCCTCTTCATCGATTGCGACGTCGTCGTGAAGGGCTCGCCGGCCGCGTTCCGCAACTGCACCTTCGAGTGGGCCTCCAACCTCAACATAACCGGCGATGCCGGCGGCCCCGGGGTTCTTGTGTCCGGCTGCCGCTTCAACGGGTCCCAGGGCTGGCGCATCTGCGAGTGGCGCTGGGACACCTATGTTTCGGCCGTGGAGGTGAACGGCCCGGCCCTGCTCGAGGGCACCAACATCACCGCCTACGGTCACGGCGTGAGGCTCAATTCGGGCCGGGCCCGCCTTTCGGGCTGCAACATCTCGTACTGCTACATAGGGATGGACCTGGGCCCGGCCGGGCCGGCGGAGCTTTCCGGGACCACCGTCGAGAACTGCCTTTACGCCGGCGTCCGCTCGCGCGGAAGCCTGGACATGCGCGGCTGCCTTGTCAGGGGCTGCGAGCACGGATTGGTCCTGGACGCGCCGCCGGCGACGGCGCAGGCGCCCACCCTGTCGGGGAACAGGCTCTTCGGGAACGGCCGCTGCGGTATCGCCTTCACTATGCCGTCGCTCGACCCCGGGGACACGCTCTTCGAGCAGGAGGGCGTGCCCAATGCCGTATGCCGCATGGCGCGCTTTTCCCTCCTGACGGTGAACGTCGTGGACCAGCAAGGGGCCGGATTGCGGCATTACTCGCTCAACCTGACCGACCGGTTCGGGAACTGGGACAACCGGAGCTGGACCACCAGCGCCGCTGCGTTGGTACTCCCGGATTACCTCATCGACAACAACGGGAGCCGGCAGGATTTCTTCCCCTACATCATCGCCGCCATCCACAAGGGCTCGTCGAACCAAACGGTGTTGCAAGGCCCCGTCGACGCCATGACACTGGTCGTGCCGTCCTTCCCCCATCCCGTCGCCACACCAAAGCCCGTCTTGGCGCCGTTTCCGCTGTCCGACACGGGGCTGGCCCTCGGGATCGGGATGCTCCTCGTCCCTGCGGGTGCGGCGGCGCTCACGGCAAGGAGGCGGCGGACTCCCGAAGCCCCTCCTGGCTCCCGGGAACAAAAGTATTAGTATCGGGATTTTGCTTCGAGGAGCATGGCCGAGCGAAGGATGACGCGGTCGGTGGAGCTGAAGGCCGGCGAGCACGCCGTGATAGAGCTGGGGGAGCTCGAGTCCGGCACGCAGATTCTGGGCTCCATCAAGGACGTCCGGCACGACAGCTTCCTCTTCACCGTAGTCGACGAGAAGAACCTGAAGAAGTTCATGGAGACCGACGACGAGGCGGACCTGGACGACGAGGACCTGGTGGTCATCGCCGAGGGCGACGGCAAGGGGCACTACCAGATAGATACCGAGATCGTCTTGCCCGGCAAGTATTTCCTGATAATCGAATCCGAGGCGGCGGCGCTCAAGCGGAAGATAAAGCTCGAGCTTGTGTTCTCGTAGGCCGGAAGGCCCCGCTGCCCTGAGGCCGGGCACCTCCCGCGGATCAAGGACCAATGGCGCGAAAGGATTAAATCGCCCCAAGGCCGTAAAAGGTCGGGTCCGACGGGGATTCGAGATGGGAAAACGCCTGCTGACATGCTCGGCACTGCTCGTCCTTTGCTTTGCCGGATTTCCCTCGCTCGCGCGGACGGCAGCGGCCCTTCCGGCGGATGATATCGAGGTGGCCCATTCCTTCGACAGGACGGATTATGTGAACGGCGAGTTCGGTAACCTCACGCTCACGATCCGCAGCCTCGGCGGCCAGGGGATCCGCATCAGGTCTGTCCTGGTCCACACCGATTGGCGATCGTCCAACGAATCATATGAGGCCGAACCCGCATCGGACCCGCTACTGAACGCCACGGGCGACACCTGCATTTATAGGAAGGAATTCAGGATTCCTCAGATGGCGAAGGCCGCAGGCCACGTTTGGAATATGACGGTGAACTATACCAACGTTGACTCTCCCGATTCGAACAAGACCTGGCGCTCGGAGAACCTGACCGACCTCAAGGTCTCCGATTTCGAAGTGGTCATCTATCCGGACTCGAAGACCATAACTGCCGGCCAGAGGGCGGTCTTCACCGTGACGATTTGGGGCAAGAACGGATTCAGCAAAGTGGTGGCCCTTCGATATGATGCGATCGCTGGCCATGATTATGAGCATCGGATCGAGGATTATTGCTATCCCGGTTGGGTGAAGGGCAGCGGTGCCAGCTCTTTGCAGATTCGGACCAATTCCTCAAGCCCGGCGGGAAAATACAGGATATCCTTATGGGGAACATGTGAAGACGGTTACACCGTTTCCGGGGATTGGACCTATACGGGAATCCAAAAACACGTTCATGCGGATCTTACAGTGAACCCCGCCCCGAAGGCATTCGTTGACATCTCCGCCAACTGCGCCGCCCAGCTCGGGATTGCGGCCGTGATTCTCCTTGCAGTTATAACAGCATGGTTGTTCGCTTCTGAAAAACGCCGGGAAGGAAAGGACGAAAGGCAACCCCCCTGGTAATTTGCCCAATCGAGTAATGGGTCCGGGGTGTATGGATAACTAGTAAAATGGACCCCCGCGGCCGAAAGTATTTCTCTTAGTTTCGAATATACGATGATATATTTAATATGTCGATTTGGAGATGTAGTCCTTATAGGGGCAATCTTCATCGAGAATTCTAATGCTGTCTTGTTCGGTTTTATTGCTTGATATTGCCTGTATACCGCGTTGGCAGGGTCCAGATAACGACGCTTTATTTCCTGGGACTTGACCATGGCATCCATTGCATCTTCGGTTGAGCGAATACAATCAAAACCCTCTGCCGACCGGATCGCATCCAGGTCCATCCCCAATTCCTGATAGAACGTGTAGAACCCGTAAAGGACTTCCTCAAGCGATTCTGCCAATGCGTTCTTGTCCTTGACCGGTTTTCCCCCTCTTGCCCCGCCAACCCCCTGGATTGACAGAGCCTTTTCCAAGTCACGAAATACATCGATGTAATCAACTATTGAACCGCTCACCTTGTCGGGATTGACCCGGTTTGCTCAGGCGATGGTCTGCATCAAGGTGTGGTCACGCATGGGTTCATGGAGGTGTAAGGTCGAGCAGCTCGGTACATCGAACCCCGGGGATCACCATCTGGGGGTTTTGCCCCGCTTCCTCAACAGGAGGAGGATGGCAATCGCCAGGAAGAGGGCGAGCACAGCCATGATGATGTACGACATCAGGTCCGGTCCGCCCCCGTTCTTTTCTTCGACGATACGCTCCAGTCGGGGCGGGGCGGCCTCCAGGGTCCCGTCCTGCGTGATCGCGGTCTTATAGAAGATCGGCCTGTAACCGTCCTTCTCCACGCTCACGATGACATTGTCACCTTTCACAATCTCTGAGAATATGAATGTAGTATGGCCGTCGATCCCGGTGGCGTTCTTGTACTCGGTCCTCGAGAAAACCAAACTGACATTGGCGCCGGACAACGGAACGCCGCCCTTGTCGCTGACGGGTCCGACGTCCAGCGAGAATGTCCTTTGGTCGTTCCTTTTCCCCGCTATCCCATAGGTGGAGAGATGAACGCCTTTCATCCACAGGTAGCCGGCGTACTGTTTTCCGGCGATCGTCAGATCGTTCGTATCGACGCCGCTCTCACCGACCCAATCCGCTTCGGACAGCTGCGTCCAGGTCCCGTTGTGGTTTCCGCACAGGATCAGAGTTGACTCGTTCAGGTCCCCGGAATCCTCGGCATCTCCGTCCCCGGAAAGGTCGAGATCCTCCAAGGTGTAGTACGTCCTGAGGCTCACCATGGATATGTTCTCCGTTGGTATCGCGTTGCCATCCAGATATGTCATCTCGAGCCGCACGTACTTCTCCACCGCCAGTTCATCGGGACCCAGAGCGTTCGCGTCGGACAGTCGTTCCAATGGGGCGGGATCGTCAACGAGAGAGACCTCCGTCCTGAAAGCTGCGTTCGCCTTCAGGGATCCTGCCACGGAGGAATCGGTCTCCCCTATCATGTCGGGGAGGCTCAGGTCGAAGAACCTGCACGGGGAAACATAATCCGCGATTGCCGTACCGTTCTCAACGGTCATCCTCATGCTCTTGAGTATCCCCAGAACCCTCGAATAGTCGTTCGGATAGGGCGCCGATAGGATGACCACGGTCTGCCGGCCCGTCCAGAAACCGTACCTGACGACGCATCTGTCAACATCCGATGTCAGCATGGACTGCAGGAGCTCGTCGCGGTCGGACAACACGCTTGTCGCGATCGCTCCAGCAGTTCCGTTTAAAGCGGACGGCCTCCCGACGATGACTATGTAATGCGAGGTCGTGTAACTTTGGATCAGTTCCTGGGGCGTTACGACCTTTACGTTCGTATGGTCAGAAAGGTCGGATATGAACCCAGCACTGGTCGCGCTCTCGTCTATAGTCAGTATCACGTCCTCGCCGAGATCGATATCGAAGTCCATATCGTTCCCGTCGGGGGTCCCGTCCCCGTCGGAGTCGCGGTTCCGCGGGTTGTAGCCGACCTCGAGCTCGCTGGGATCGGTCATGCCGTCCCCATCCGTGTCGTTCGAGTTCGGGTCCATGCGGCTCTCCACCTCGAACCCGTCCGGCAGCCCGTCGGAATCGCAGTCGTCGTTGAGCGGTTCGGTCATGAACAGCCGCTCGTAGCCGTCGTCGATGCCGTCCCTATCGGCGTCCGGAATCTTCGGATCGCACCCGGACGCCTTCTCGTCGCCGTCGAACATGAAGTCACCGTCGCCATCAGGACATACCGGGTCCCATCCCAGATCCCATTCCTCCTTGTCGGTCAGACCGTCGTCATCGGTGTCAATCCTGTTGGGGTCCGAACCCTGGGCCAGCTCGTCATTGTCCGGTAACCCGTCACCCTCGGTATCGATGAGGAGCGGATCGCTGTGGAAGGTGATCTCTCCCGCATCCCCCAGGCCGTCCCCGTCGGTGTCCCAGGAGGTGAGGTTCGTGTCCATCCCGATCTCCTCTTGGTCCTGCAACCCGTCGAGGTCCGTGTCCGGCGACCTGGGATTGGACCCGAGACCGTATTCGCGGAGGTCGTCCAGTCCGTCCAGGTCCGTATCCGTCATACCGATGCTCGAATTGACATGATAGGACAACGTCCCCGTCTGTGAGAGGATGGTCACGTCCCATCCCGCCTCCTCGAGCACGTCCGTCAAGCCCTCCCCGTCGGTGTCGAGGTAGGTGCGGTTCTGCTGGGCCTTGTGAACGGTCACGTTCTCCCTAAATTCCATGATCCTCCCGGTGAACGGACCTGTGGTCGCCGTCCCGCCGATGTAGACCATCCCGTCACCGCCGGAAACGATAGAGGTCTCCAGAAGGTCCGTGGACCATTCGACTACGACCCTCCGGTATCTGTCGAGCTTCTGGACGAGGTCATATTCCTCATCATATCCGCAGATGTAAATACTGTCGGACCCGTCGATCCAGATATCTCTGAGAACACCGAAAAGGCCCATGTCCCAGGTCTTGATCCAGTTATAGTCCCTGTCGAAGACTAGTATCCTGTCCCTGGTCGGGTCCGTGATGAGGTATTCCCCCTTGCTGTTCATCGCGGCCGAACCCTTCCAATTCGTGATGGGGAATCCCTCGGATTCCAGGTCCCCGCATTGGAACGAGTGCTCCCAGACCATGGTCCCGTTCGGGTAGATCCTTATCAGGTGGACTCCGAAGGAATCGATGGTTCCCATTGCACAGATTATTCCGTTGACATCGACGAACAGGGTCTCCGCTAAAAACGCGGGCTCCAAATCGATCGTGGAATTGTACGATCCGTTCCCGTTCATCACATAGACGGAGCCCGGTGTCGATGCGTATATCCGGCCGTCCGGACCGACCTCGACATGTCTGAAGTAGTTGTTATACCCGGAACCCTCCGGGTTGACGAATTCCCAGATCGCCTTCCCGTCCGGACCGATCTCCGTAACGGTGGCGTTCTTCCCCCCGACGATGACAATATTCCCATCGCCGTCCAGTGCGAGATCGTATATTTGGTAGAACTCGCCGGACCCCCCGATCGTATCGACGTATTCCATTTCCGTCGTCGAATAATCGAGGAGCTCATCGATGATCCCGTCCCCGTTCGTGTCCTTGGACATGGGGTTCTGGAGCGTGAGATACTCGATGGTGTCGTTCAGACCGTCCCCGTCGGTATCCGGAAGGCCGGGGTCCGAGACGATATGCCACTCGAAGGGATGATCGCAATAGGTGAGATTGATGACCCATCCCTCGAGTTCCTGAAGGTCGGTCAATCCGTCACCATCGGTGTCAGGGTTTCCCGGGTCCAGATCGGCCAACATCTCCCCCATGTCCGGGAGGCCGTCGTGGTCCGTATCGGAAGCGTTGGGGAGATAGCCCATATCGAGCTCGAACTTGTCACCGAGCTGGTCCCCGTCGGTATCCCATTTCATGGGATCGGTCGTCCTCTCTTCCGTATCGTTGATCCCGTCCCCGTCAGTGTCGGAGCGGGTCAGATAGCTCCAGGTCGTGAGACCATCGATAGTGGAAGGCATTACGTCGAAATAATGGACGGAGGTATCCATGACGGAGACCCCTGAGTCCGTCTTCGGAGGGAACGGGATCAATCCCCAGAACAGGTATTCCTGATAGTACCTCGAGTAGTTCATCATCGCGTCAAGGACCACCTGGTAGTTCACCGTGGCGGCCCCGGGTCTCACCCATGCCCCGGCCTCGAACTGATCATTCTTGACATCCCCCGTCGTGTAGTTATTGATCATTCTCAGATAGGTACCGATCTCGGCGAATCCCCCATCGGTCGAACCCCTGTTGGGTACGGAGATCCTGTACTCGGGGCTGATGTAGGATTTGTCCAGCTGATCCGTCGTTCCACCGTCCACTCTCGTCACTGTGGCGTTCCAGACGGACTTGAACTCGATAATGTCGCTCGAATCCAAGCCGTTCCCCGAAACGTCATCGATCAGAAGGGAGGAACTGACAAGGTCCATGTCCACCTCGGTCAATGACCGCACGCCCGAGATGAGCCCTATGATCCATGTGATGATCCACTCGGACCCGCTCTTACCGGTTATCAGAGATGTTATTAGCTCTTCTAGGGCATACAGGAGCCCGACCACCGCCACGATCGCACCGATGATGAACCCCGCCACCTGACCTCCCACCGGGATGGCCTGAAGGCTCAGGATGAAGGTGAGAATCGAGAAGAAGAGGCCGACCCCGAAGAGAGCGGTCACCCATGAGAAGGCCATGGCCGCATAGATCGTAGTCAAAGTGATCTGGAACGGATCGCTGCCTGCGGCGCTGTACATCGCCACAAGGTTGAAGATGAGAATCGTCATGTCCAGGACATAACCCAGGACGCTGATCACTATCCCGATCCCGAACAGGGACCTCGCGGCGGTGGTACCCCATGCGCCCCAATCCTTGAAGGACTTGAGGATGAACATAAAAGGGGCGAAGGTGCCCTTGATGAACGAGATCATGAAGGCGCTGCTCGTCGAGTAAAGGTTATAGACGAACGTCAGGAACTCCAGGACCGGAAGGACGAAATCCTTGATGAAGTTCGCCACGAACATTATGCTTCCGGAGATTCCCCCCATCCATTTCGCGACATCCTCCGCCCAGTAGTGTGTCTCGTTCTCCCGCACCTCATCGCCTATCTTCATGATTCGGATCTCGCCCACGTTCCAATAGAGGACCATGCCGATCATGGCCTTTTTATCGCCATCCAGCAAGGGGTCCAGCAAGGGTTCGATCTTCAACAGGAACGTCTCGGGACCCAGCGGTTCCTTCGATGGGGGATCGTACCATGTCGATCGCATCAGCCGGGTGGTGATGACGGGGACGTTCGACATGTTGGCCGAAAAGCTCCCCCCGTCCGAGGATGATCCGTTCGTCAGATCGGCGATGGACGTTGAGTCCTCCATCATCGTCGTTATGGAACACCCATCTCCTCCGGAAAGGTTCTCCAAGGCCTCCTTGGCCATCCTTCCGATGGAATCCTTGACCGCCAGGTCCGAATGGGGGTAACTGCCCCTGGTATGGCGGACAACGACGTTACGGTCGCTCAAAAGATCCGGCATATCCTCCATTTCAAGGGAATAGTTCCTCATGTAGCTGCTCGAGATGAACATGTTCGCCGCTATCATCTGCTCCGCGTCAGATGAATAGAATAGCCCGATCTCGGAGCCGAAGTTCTCGGTGACCGAAAGGCTCGCCACCAGGAACCGGTCCGGATAGACGATCAGGGTGATCGCGCTCTTCCTCACCCCATCCCCGGCTATGACGAACCTCGCATTTTCCGAACGTTCCGATGAGGTCCCGACCGTTCGATCGCCCATGAGGACGAGGTATTCCCCGTCCTCGTCGGTGATATAATAGTAGTCTTTGTCCTCAACGATGGTGAAGACACAGTTCTCGCCCCTCGTCCGGAGGCCGGACGTCAGCTTCCCATCGGTCCCGATGCCGAGGTAGTATCCGTCAGAGGCCCTCAGGGCGACCTTGCCATCACCTATCCGCTCCCATCCGAACCTCTGAGGTTCGGACCGGTCGGAAGAGTTCGCCCTCACGATCCCCGAACCCAAGGCCGTGAGGTACATCTGGTCGTTGGCCTTTATGGTTCTGACCTCCATATCGGTTATTCCCGTGACGACCCATTCCATGGTAAGGTTCATGCTCAGTTCGGTGGGTGCCTTTGTCCCGGGGTAGAATATCTTCCCACCCAACCCGACGACGCGCCCTAAGTCCCATTCGGCGGATAGAGGGGCGCTCGCCTCCTCGTCCCCCACCTTCATCCCGTACTCGACGACGTCATCCTGTTTTGGCAGGACGTTGCCCTTGATCTTGAGCACGGGAGACACCAGTACGTCCACGCTCGAATTGTCCAGGTCCTGCATGAGACCTTTGTCATCATAAGGCCAGTCTATCGATCCCATCATCGATCTCAGGTTGTCCGGATCCCTCGGCCGGATTTGTATCGTGATGTAGAGGGGCTTACCGGTCGTTTTCAGGTCTAGATGGACCGAGTCCAAAAGACCCGTGCAGGCATTGGGCGACCGGTCGATCCTGTCCTCGAAACCGTCGTTGTCGTTGTCCCGATCCCAAGGGTTCGTGACCCCATCATGGTCGGCGTCGATATCCACGCCGTTCACCTCCTTGGGGTCCACCAATCCATCGCCGTTGGAATCGGCCTTCAACGGGTCGATGTTCAACGAGACCTCGTACGAATCGTTCAGGGTATCGTAGTCGCTATCGGCCTTGTCGGGATCGGTGCCTATTATCCTCTCCACCGAGTTCGGCAGACCATCAGCATCCGTGTCCGTCCGATCCACCGTGACCTCGAGAAGATCGTCGACAAGCTTCTTGAGGTCCCTGTACGGGCCGGGAACGATGTCCGCCCTCGCGTTCCCGTCGGCATCACCGACGCCTTTTACCCAGCCTTCCACGGCAGGTTCGAAACTGGTGGCGACCATCAATGCGACGCACAGGATCGAAAACGATACGCCCTGATAGCCCCTCATTCGAAGCACCTCTGGAGATTTTTCCAGGGCTGAATATGGACTATATATTATTTAATCTGAATCATGGGATAAAAACGATCCATTTAAATCGGACTTGCCTTCCAGATCAAAAGCGATCCGGTTCAGGGACCTTATATGACTGATCCGATCTTTTTTCCAATATTCCCGCACGCGCCACAGGTGCCCAGCCATGGGTAATTCATGCTATCGGTTAATGGGTGC
>Ga0316626_10001098_pt1 | contig 11749 bp, 9 predicted proteins | sample OWC_Aug_T1_C1_D5_FD_207656 | JGI IMG/M metagenome (GOLD analysis project Ga0316626, IMG submission 207656) | Wetland soil microbial communities from Old Woman Creek delta, Ohio, United States - OWC_Aug_T1_C1_D5_A | ecosystem: Environmental > Terrestrial > Soil > Wetlands | place: USA: Ohio...
GTACGCGATTTCTACCGCGACTACCGCTGCCACACCCCGCTGTTCCTGGAAATTCCGCGGGAGTTCGTCGACTACCTGGCCGACGCGCGCGAGGCGCGGCCCGGCGATCCGCCGTTCCTGCACGAATTGGCGCATTACGAATGGATCGAGCTCGCGCTCGCCATCGACGAACACGACCTCGCCGACGTTGCCGCCGACCGGAGCGGCGACCTGCTCGAGGGCGTGCCCGTGCTGTCGCCGCTGGCCTGGCCGCTCGCCTACCGTTTCCCCGTGCACCGGGTCGGCCCGGAGTACCAGCCGGCCGAGCCGCCTGCCGAACCCTCCTTCTACATCGCGCGACGCGACCGGACCGACCGGGTCGGGATCATCCAGGTCAATGGCGTCACGCTGCGGCTGGTCGAGCGCCTGCAGCAGGACCCTGATCGCACCGGCGTCGACCATTTGGCGGCACTGGCGGACGAGCTTCCGCAGCTCGAGCGGCACGTGATCCTGTCGGGCGGCGCGGAGGCCCTCCGCGAAATGCTCGAGGCCGACGTCGTGCTGGGCGTGCGGCCAACGTGACCAAAGCCGGCGGACTCGAGCCGGCCACCCCTATCCCCTCTTCTTCCTCGGCACGTACAGGTCGGTCAGCGTTCCCTCGAACGCCTCGGCCGCAAATGCCACGGTTTCGGACAGGGTCGGGTGCGGGTGCACGGTGAGCGCCAGGTCCGCGGCATCGGCGCCCATCTCGATGGCGAACGCGACCTCCGCGATCAGGTCGCCGGCGTTGCTGCCGACGATGCCGCCGCCGACCACGCGATGCGACTGCGGGTCGAACAGCAGCTTGGTAAAGCCTTCGTCGCGGCCCAGCGCCAGCGATCGCCCGCTCGCCGACCACGGGAATGTCGCCTTCTCGAACGGGACGTTGCGCGCCTTCGCGTCGGACTCCGTCAGTCCGACCCAGGCGATCTCGGGGTCCGTGTAAGCGACCGACGGTATCACGCGTGCGTCGAAGAAGCTCTTGAGGCCGGCCGCCGCTTCGGCCGCGACCTTGCCTTCGTGCGTGGCCTTGTGCGCGAGCATCGGCTGGCCCACCACGTCGCCGATCGCGAAGATGTGCGGCACGTTGGTGCGCATCTGCCTGTCGACCGGGATGAAGCCGCGCTCGTCGACGTGCACGCCCGCGGCGATCGCGTCGATGCGCCTGCCGTTCGGCGCGCGCCCGACGGCCACCAGCACCTTGCCGTACACCTCCGACTCCGGCGCCTTCGCACCCTCGAACGACACGCGCAGGCCTTCCTCGAGCGCCTCGATGCCCGTGACCCGCGTGCCGAGCATGATCCTCTGGTAGTGACCGGCGATGCGCCGCTCGAGCGGCCGCACGAGGTCGCGGTCGCAGCCCGGCATCAGCCCCGGGGTAAGCTCGACGACGCTGACGTGGACGCCGAGTGCCGCATACACCGTGGCCATCTCGAGCCCGATGATGCCGCCGCCCACCACCAGCAGGCTCCCCGGCAGGTCGAGTTCCAGCGCCCCGGTCGAATCGATGATGCGCGGGTCGTCCGGCAGACCGGGCAACCGGACGGACTCGGAGCCGACGGCAATCACGCACTGGGCGAAACTCACGGTGCGCGATCCATCCCCGGCCTCCACCTGCAGTTCGTGGCCGGCAACGAACCGTCCACGACCGCGGATCACCGTGACCTTGCGCTGGCGCGCCAGCGCGTCCAGGCCGCCCGTCAGCCGCGCCACGACCGAGTCCTTCCAGCCGCGCAGGCGCGCGGCGTCGATCCGAGGCGCGCCGAAACCCACGCCGCAGTCGCCGATGGCCCTGGCGTCGTCGATGACCCGCGCCGCGTGCAACAGTGCCTTCGACGGGATGCAGCCGACGTTGAGGCACACGCCACCGAGCGTCGGGTTGCGCTCGACGAGGGCGACGGAAAGCCCGAGGTCCGCGGCCCGGAACGCAGCGGTATAGCCTCCCGGGCCGGCACCGAGCACGACCAGGTCGAAATCATAGCCGTGCGGTGGGACCGCGACGGGCGGCGGCGTGGCCATTGCGCGCGTTCGCGCGGGCGGGGATTCGGCGGCCGGCGCGTCCTTCGGCATCGGGCGGATGGGCACTGTGTCGAGATATGGCTCGCCGCCGTAGGGTTCCTGCGTGCGCACGAGCGTCTGCGTCCTGCCGCTGCCGGCATCCGTGGCATCCGTGGCATCCGCGGCCGCGGCGGGCAGCACGAGCGTTGCGATCAACGAGCCGCTGTCGACCTTGTCACCCGCCTTGACGAAGACTTCGCCGATGGTGCCGCCGGCGGTGGACGGCACGTCCATGGTCGCCTTGTCGCTCTCGAGGGTGACCAGCGGGGTGTCGACCTCGACCCGGTCGCCCGGCTTCACGAGCACGTCGATGACGGCGACGCCCTTGGCCTCGCCCAGGTCCGGAACGCGCAGCTGCATCTCAGCGTGATTCGAGGCGGTCAATCGTCGCTACTCCTGTCGACGGAACCATCATGGAATGGCCCGCAGCAATCCCTGCACGTCGGCCAGCGCCTTGGCGAGGAATGTCGTGAAGCGCGCCGCATCGGCGCCGTCGATGACGCGGTGGTCGTACGAAAGTGACAGCGGCAGCATGAGGCGCGGCACGAACTTGCCATCCGCGTACACGGGACGCAGCGACGCCCGGGAGACACCGAGGATCGCGACTTCCGGCGCGTTGATGATCGGCGTGAAAGCCGTGCCACCGATGCCGCCGAGGCTCGAGATGGTGAAGACCCCGCCCTGCATCTCGGCGGCCGCGAGCTTGCCCGTGCGGGCCTTCTCGCTCAGCACGGCGAGCTCGCGCGCGATCTCGAAGACGTCCTTGCGGTCGGCGTCGCGCACCACGGGCACGACGAGGCCGTTCGGCGTGTCCGCCGCGAACCCGACGTGCACGTACTGCTTCATCACCAGTTCGCCGGCCTCGGCGTCGAGCGAAGCCCCGAACTGGGGAAACGCCTGCAGCGCCTGCACGCAGGCGCGCATCACGAAGGCGAGCGGCGTGAGCTTGATGCCGCGGGCCGTCGCGTCATCCTTGAGCTTGGCGCGCGTGGCTTCCATCTCGGTGATGTCGGCCTCGTCGAACTGCGTGACGTGCGGCACGTTGACCCAGCTCGCGTGCAGCCGCGGCCCCGAGATCTTCTGGATGCGGCTCAGCGGCCGGCGCTCGACGGGGCCGAACGCCGCGAAGTCCACCTGCGGCACGCGCGGCAGGGCGGCTCCCGGCGCCTGCGCGGCGCCCTGCGTGAGCAGTCGCTTGACGAAGGCCTTGACGTCCTGCTCGGTGATGCGACCCTTGGTGCCGGTGCCGCGAACCTGCGCCAGGTCCACGCCGAGTTCGCGCGCGAAGCGCCGGATCGACGGGCTGGCGTGCGCGGTCGAGAATCCGGGCGAGTCAAAGACCGTCACCCCCTCTCCCGCCTTCGCGGGAGAGGGCCGGGGAGCGGGCGTGGCCGCCTCGGCCGCGCGAGCGGGCGCGCGTTGCGGCGAAGGGGGAGGCTCCTTCTCCTGCCCGGCAGGCATGGCCTGGGGTGAAGGCCGCGCCCCGGCCACGCCCTCGACGACGGCGATCACGTCGCCCTGCGACACCCGGCTGCCCCGGCTCACCTTGAGCTCCCGCACGATGCCGGCCGCGGTGGACGGCACGTCCATCGTGGCCTTCTCGGTCTCGAGCGTGATCAGCGTGGCATCGACGGCGACCGTGTCGCCCGGCTGAACCGCCAGCTCGATGACCTCGACGTCCTTGTAATCGCCGATGTCCGGGACGCGCACTTCGATCAGATTCGTCATGGCGCCGCCCGCTCAGGCCGTCACGGGATTCGACTTTTCGCCGTCGATGCCGAACCGATCCATTGCGCCCTTCACCGTCGCGGCGTCGAGCCGCCCCTCGTCGGCGAGCGCCTTGAGCGCGGCCACGGCGACCCAGCGGCGGTCGACCTCGAAGAAATCCCGCAGGGCGGCGCGCGAATCGCTGCGCCCGTAACCGTCAGTGCCGAGCACGTGGTAGCGTCCCGGCACCCATTCGCGGACCTGGTCCGCGACGATGCGCATGTAATCGGTTGCCGCGACGAACGGGCCCGCGCGGCCGGCGAGACAGTCCTGGACGTAGGGTACCCGGCGCGGCTGGTCCGGGTGCAGCATGTTCCAGCGCTCTGCGTCGAGCGCCTCGCGCCGCAGCTCCGAGAAGCTCGTGACGCTGAACACGTCGGCCGGCACGCCGAACTCCTTCTCGAGCAGGTCGGCGGCCGCGAGCACCTCGCGCAGGATCGTGCCCGAGCCGAACAGGTTGACACGCACCTTGCCGCGGCCACCGGCGCGCAGCAGGTACATGCCCTTCAGGATCCCCTGCTCTGCGCCCGGCGGCATGGCCGGGTGCGCGTAGTTCTCGTTCATGCAGGTGATGTAATAGAAGACGCTCTCCTGCTCGGCATACATCCGCCGCAGGCCGTCCTGCACGATCACCGCGAGCTCGTAGGCGTAGGCGGGGTCGTAGGCCACGCAGTTCGGGATGGTGGTGGCGACGAGCTGGCTGTGGCCGTCCTGGTGCTGCAGGCCCTCGCCCGCGAGCGTGGTGCGACCCGCCGTCCCGCCGATCAGGAAACCCCGCGTCTGCATGTCGCCGGCGGCCCAGATGAAGTCGCCGACGCGCTGGAAGCCGAACATGGAGTAGTAGACGTAGAAGGGCACCATGTTCACGCCATGGTTCGAGTACGACGTGCCGGCGGCGATCCAGCTGCACATCGCGCCGCCCTCGTTGATGCCCTCCTCGAGGATCTGGCCCTTCTTGTCCTCGCGGTAGTAGAGCAGCTGGTCGGCGTCCTGCGGCGTGTAGAGCTGGCCCATCGACGAGTAGATGCCGACCTGGCGGAACATGCCCTCCATGCCGAAGGTGCGCGCCTCGTCCGGCACGATCGGCACGACGTGCGGGCCGATGCCCTTGTCCTTCAACAGGATGCCGAGGATGCGCACCAGCGCCATCGTGGTCGAGATCTCTCGATCGCCGGTGGACTCGAGCAGCGGCGCAAACGCATCGAGGCCGGGCACCGCGAGCGGCGGCGCGGCGGTGCGTCGCTGCGGCAGATAGCCACCGAGCGCCTTGCGGCGCCCGCGCAGGTACTTGATCTCCTCGCTGTCCTCCGCCGGGCGGTAGTACGGAACGCTGGCGATGTCGGCATCGGACACCGGGATGTTGAAGCGGTCGCGGAACTCCTTGAGCGCCTCGTCGTCCAGCTTCTTTTGCTGGTGGGTGATGTTGAGGCCCTCGCCGGCCCGGCCCATGCCGTAGCCCTTGATGGTCTTGGCGAGGATCACCGTCGGCTGGCCCTTGTGCTCCATCGCAGCACGGTAGGCGTTGTAGACCTTGTGCGGGTCGTGACCGCCGCGGTTCAGGCGCCAGATGTCGTCGTCCGACATGTTGGCGACCATCTCCTTGAGCTCGGGGTATTTGCCGAAGAAGTGCTCGCGCGTGTAGGCGCCGCCCTTGGCCTTGAAGTTCTGGTACTCGCCGTCCACGCACTCCATCATCAGGCGCCTGAGCAGGCCGCGGTCGTCGCGCGCGAGCAGCGGGTCCCAGCGCGAGCCCCAGATCACCTTGATGACGTTCCAGCCGGCGCCGAGGAACGCCGCCTCGAGTTCCTGGATGATCTTGCCGTTGCCGCGCACCGGGCCGTCGAGGCGCTGCAGGTTGCAGTTGATGACGAACACGAGGTTGTCGAGCTTCTCGCGCACCGGCATGGTGATGGCGCCGAGCGACTCGGGCTCGTCCATCTCGCCGTCGCCGAGGAACGCCCATACCTTGCGGTCGCTGGCCGGCACGATGCCGCGGTGCTCGAGGTAGCGGACGAACCGCGCCTGGTAGATCGCCATCATCGGGCCCAGGCCCATCGACACCGTCGGGAACTGCCAGAAATCGGGCATCAGCCACGGGTGGGGGTACGACGAAAGCCCGCCGCCGCCCACCTCCTCGCGGAAGCGGCGCAGCTGCTCCTCGGTGAGGCGACCCTCGAGGAAGGCGCGCGCGTAGATGCCGGGCGACGAGTGCCCCTGCATGAACACCATGTCGCCCGGGTGCTGCTCGCCCGGCGCGCGCCAGAAGTGGTTGAAGCCCACCTCGTACAGCGTCGCGGCGGACGCGTACGAGGCGATGTGGCCGCCGTACTCCGAGCTCTGCCGGTTCGCCTGCACCACCATCGCCATGGCGTTCCAGCGGATGTAGGCCTTGATGCGCTTCTCGAGCGCGCGATCGCCCGGGTATTCCTGCTCCTGCGCGGTCGAGATCGTGTTGACGTAGGCCGTGTTCGGCCGGAATGGCAGGTACGCGCCCGAGCGACGCGTGTAGTCGATCACCCGCTCGAGCAGGTAATGGGCCCGCTCCGCCCCCTGGGTGCGCAGCACCGAGTCGATGGACTCGAGCCACTCGCGCGTCTCGTCCGGATCGGCATCTTCGATCTTGGAAGCGTCGAACATGGTGTGCCCGCAAGCCTGCGATTAATGAATTGCGCGGCACGCCCTGATAGCATGCCGACGCGCAATGATCCGCGCTGCTCCTGAAGGGGTCAAGGCAAGTCCCGCCATGCAGATCCTCCCGCCTGTGACCGATTTTTCGTTGCGGCGCCGGACCGCGTCGGCCAGCGAAAGCGGCCTTGCGCGCGCCGATGCCGCGGCGTTCGTGGTCGGTGACGCCGACCCCGTCGCGACACTTGCACAGCTGCCGCACCCGGCGCTCTGGCAGGCGCTGTATCGCAGCGCGCGCCGCACGTCGAAGACGCCGCTGCTCGCCACGCGCCTGCCGAACGCTCGGCACACGCTGGCGGCGGTCGGGTTCCTGCGCCCCGGCGCCAGCGCCTTCGAACGGCTCGCGCTCGCCGGCAAGCTGATGCACGAGCTGGTCCGGCCCGGCGTCAAGTCGCTGCAGTGCCACGCTGCCGCGCTCGAGGCCGAGCCCGCGTCCGCGGCGCTCGAGGCGCTGGCGAGCGCAGCGATGGCACACGCGGCGCCGATGCCACAGCGCAAGTCCAAGCCGGTGCCGGCACCCGAGCTGCGCACCATCGACGTTCACGGCGGTCGCGCCGCCGACCTCGAACTGGCGGCCGCCACGGCCACCGGCAACCATCTTGCCCGCTGGCTCACCGCGCTGCCGCCGAACGAACTCGACTGCGTCGCATACCGGCGCGCACTCGCGCTGCTGGCACGACGCGAGGGCTGGTCGTTCCGCTTCTACGACGAGCGCGCCCTCGCCCGCCTCGGCGCGGGGGCCTTCCTCGCGGTCACTCGCGCGAACGAGCACCGCGGCGCGGGAATCGCGCGGCTCAGCTACCGGCCGCGGGGAACCCGGCGTGGTGCGCGCATCGGCCTCGTCGGCAAGGGCATCTGCTTCGACACCGGCGGCATCAATCTCAAGTCGCACAAGGGCATGTACCAGATGCACGGCGACATGCAGGGCAGCGCGGTGGCCGTCGGCACGCTGCTCGCGCTCGCGCGCCGCAAGGCACCCTGTGCAATCGATTGCTGGCTGGCGCTCACGGAGAACGAGATCGGCCCGCGCGCCTACCGCCCGCAGGAGGTCGTGCGGGCCTCGAACGGCGTGACCATCCAGGTGGTGCACAGCGATGCGGAAGGCCGCATGGTGCTCGCCGACACGCTCGCCCTCGCGGCGCGCGCGAAGCCGCGCCTGCTGCTCGATTTCGCGACACTGACAGGCGCCTGCGTCAGTGCCCTGACCGAGCGCTACAGCGGCGCCTTCACGAATCGGGCGGCACTCGAGCCCGCCCTGCAGGCCGCGGGCCGCGAGAGCGGTGAGCGGGTCTGGTGCTTCCCGATGGACAGGGACTTCGACGACGATCTCGACAGCCCGATCGCCGACCTCATGCAGTGCACGACGGACAACAAGGGCGACCACATCCTTGCCGCGCGCTTCCTGAGCCGCTTCGTCCCCGACGACCTGGCCTGGGCGCACGTCGATCTCTCGTCGAGCGAGCGCAAGGGCGGCCTCGCCCACGTGCCGACCGAGTTCACCGGCTTCGGGGTCCGCTTCGCCACGCGACTGCTCGCCGATGGCGCGCTGCTCGACCGCCTGGAGTCCCGACCGTGACCCGGCTGCGCATCCGCCGCCCGGACGACTGGCACCTGCACCTGCGCGACGGCGCACATCTCGCCGCCGTGCTGCCGCACACCGCCGCGCGTTTCGCCCGGGCGCTGGTCATGCCCAACCTGAAGCCGCCGATGACGACCACGGCGGCACTCGCCGAGTATCGCGACCGCATCCTGCGCGCGCTGCCGGCCGGCATGAGCTTCGAGCCGGTGATGACGCTCTACCTGACCGACCGCACCCCGCCGGAGGAGATCCGGGCGGCGCGCGCGAGCGGCTTCGTGGTGGGCGCCAAGCTCTATCCGGCCGGCGCGACCACGCACTCCGACGCCGGCGTGACCTCGATCGACAACGTCTGGGGCACGCTCGAGGCGATGGCCGAATCGGACCTGGTGTTGCAGGTCCACGGCGAGGTGACCAGCCCCGAGGTGGACGTCTTCGACCGCGAGCGCGTGTTCATCGACCGCGTGCTTTCGCGGGTCGTCGAGCGCGTGCCGGGCCTGAAGGTCGTCTTCGAGCACGTGACGACGGCTGCGGCGGTTGAGTTCGTGCGCGGCGCGCGCCCCGGCGTCGCGGCCACGATGACGCCGCAGCACCTGCTGATGAACCGCAACGCGATGTTCGAGGGCGGCGTGCGCCCGCACCACTACTGCCTGCCGGTGCTCAAGCGCGAACGCGACCGCGAACGGCTGGTCGAGGCCGCCACCGGCGACGACCCGCGGTTCTTCCTCGGCACCGACAGCGCGCCGCATGCCCGCCATACCAAGGAGGCCGCCTGCGGTTGCGCGGGAATCTTCTCGGCGCACGCCGGCATCGAGCTGTACGCGGAGGTGTTCGACGCCGCCGGCCGCCTCGAGCGGCTCGAGGCGTTCGCGTCCGAGCGAGGCGCCGACTTCTATGGCGTGCCACGCAACGAAGGATCGATCACCCTCGTCCGCCAGCAATGGAGCGTGCCCCCGAGCTATCCGTTCGGCGGCGACGAACTGGTGCCGCTGCGCGCGGGCGGCACGATCGGCTGGCGGCTGGTGACCGAGTGAGCTCGAGCGGCGACAACCACCGCATCGCGAACCGCTTCCGCGGCTTCCTGCCGGTCGCGATCGACGTCGAGACCGGCGGCTTCAACGCATCGACCGACGCGCTGCTCGAACTCGCCGCGGTGCTGATCGAGATGGCGCCGGGCGGCGAACTGCGCCCGGGCGCGACCTACCGCTACCACGTGCAGCCGTTCCACGGCTCGCGGATCGACCCGGCGTCGCTCGCGGTCAACGGCATCGATCCGCACCATCCGCTGCGTCCAGCCATGCCCGAGAAGGAGGCGCTGACGCAACTGTTCCGCGAGGTGCGCAAGGCCGTGCGCGACGCCGATTGCACGCGCGCGGTGCTGGTGGGCCACAACGCCTCGTTCGACCTGAATTTCCTCAACGCCGCGGTGGCACGCACCGACATCAAGCGCAACCCGTTCCACCCGTTCTCGAGCTTCGACACCGCCACGCTCGGCGGCGTGGCGCTCGGGCAGACGGTGCTGTCGCGTGCAGTGACGGCGGCCGGGCTCGACTGGGACCCGGCCGGCGCGCATTCGGCGATCTACGACGCCGAGCGCACCGCCGCGCTCTTCTGCACGATCTGCAACCGCTTCCGGTTCATGTACGAGGAAGCGCTGGAGCGGGCGCCCGAGCTGGCGGTGAACGACGCGGATCCGCCGGCGGCGGACGATTGAGTACCCTCAGGCCTTCTTGACGGCCCCGGCCTCTTCGAGCAGCTGCTGCAGCTCGCCCTTGTGGAACATCTCGGTGAGGATGTCGGAACCGCCGACCAGTTCGCCATTGACGTACAGCTGCGGGTAGGTAGGCCAGTTGGAATAGCGCTTGAGCGCCTCGCGCAGCTCGGGATCCTCGAAGATGTTCACGTAGCCGAAGCTCGCGCCGCACGCCTCTAGGGTGCGGACCGCCGCGGCCGAGAAGCCGCACTGCGGGAAGTCGGGCGTGCCCTTCATGTACAGCACGACGGGATTCGACTTGAGCTGTTCCTGGATGCGCTGATTGACGTCCACGCTCTAACCCTCGGCCGCGCTCGCGGCGGCAGTTGCGGCGCACCGCTCGTCGGCGCGCACCCGTTCGATCCGTGCGATCACGGCCCACTGCTCGGCGGCGCTCAGGCGGCTCCAGCGAGCGATCTCGGTGACCGTGCGGCGGCATCCCTTGCAGCAGCCATGGTCGTCGAGGACGCACACGTTGATGCAGGGAGAAGTCGGACCCGATCGAGTCATGCGTTGCCGTCCACCCGCCCCGAGAGGCGTTGAATTATGGGGATGCGTCGCCTATTCTTCAAACGACTCGCAGCCGCCCCGCCCCCGGGCGCTCCCCCAGTACCCCCCGCATGAGCAACTTCAACCCGCCGCCCGATCTCGTCGAGCAGGTTGCGCGCGCGCTGGAAGAGGACGTCGGCAGCGGCGACCTGACGGCCGCGCTCGTCCCCGCCGGCCGCACCGGACGCGCGGCGGTGATCACCCGCGAGGCCGCGGTGCTCTGCGGCCGGCCGTGGTTCGACGAGGTATTCCGCCAGCTCGACCCCGCCGTTCGCGTGCTGTGGGAAGCCGCGGAAGGCGACGACGTGTCGGCCGGCCAGCGCTTGTGCCGCCTGGAGGGCCCCGCGCGCTCGCTGCTGACCGGCGAACGTACCGCGCTCAATTTCCTGCAGACCCTGTCCGGCACGGCGACCGTGACGCGTCGCCATGCGCAACTGGTCGCCGGACTGCCCTGCCGCATCCTCGATACGCGCAAGACGCTGCCCGGGCTGCGCCGGGCCCAGAAGTACGCCGTGCGCTGCGGCGGCGGCAGCAACCACCGCATGGGGCTGTATGACGGCATCCTGGTGAAGGAGAACCACATCATGGCGGCGGGCTCGATCGCCGCGGCGGTGAGCGCCGCCCGCGCCGGGGGCCCCGGCGTGCCGGTCGAGGTCGAGGTGGAGACGCTCGATGAGCTCGGGCAGGCGCTCGACGCCGGCGCCGACATGGCGCTGCTCGACGAGTTCAGCATCGACGACTTGCGCGCCGCGGTGGCCATGAACCGGGCCCACCCGCGTGGCCCGATGAAGCTCGAGGCCTCGGGCAACGTGACGCTTGAGACGCTGCGCGGCATCGCCGGGACGGGGGTCGATTTCGTCTCGATCGGATCGCTGACCAAGCACGTCCGCGCGGTGGACCTCTCGATGCGCTTCGAGTTCGACGCCGGACGCTGACGGCTCAGCCGCTCGCCGCCACCTTCGCGATGCGCTGCGGCGATGCCACGCCGTAGCCCTGCGCGTAGTCGACGCCGAGGTTGCGCAGCATGTTGATGATCTCGGCGTTCTCGGCGAATTCCGCGATGGTGAGCTTGCCGGTGAGATGGCCGATCTCGTTGATCGAGCGCACCATTTCCCGGTCGATCGGGTCGTGCAGGATTCCCTTGACGAAGCTGCCGTCGATCTTGAGGAAATCCACCGGGAACTGCTTCAGGTACCCGAACGACGACAGACCCGTACCGAAGTCGTCGAGCGCGAACTTGCAGCCGTTCTCCTTCTTGAGCGCCTCGATGAAGCGGTTGGCCTGCGCGTAGCTGGCGATCGCCGCGGTCTCGGTGATCTCGAAGCAGATCTTGCTGCCGTCGA
>Ga0316626_10001100_pt1 | contig 11744 bp, 13 predicted proteins | sample OWC_Aug_T1_C1_D5_FD_207656 | JGI IMG/M metagenome (GOLD analysis project Ga0316626, IMG submission 207656) | Wetland soil microbial communities from Old Woman Creek delta, Ohio, United States - OWC_Aug_T1_C1_D5_A | ecosystem: Environmental > Terrestrial > Soil > Wetlands | place: USA: Ohio...
TGTTTCCATCATGCTCGTCACGGGGGGCTTGGCCATGTGGAACATGGGGGTCGCCTACCTGGCCGGTTTGATCCTCTATTACGGAGTTGAAAGGAGGGTTCTAAAGCTTTAAGATGGATAAAACCCCGGGGGGGGGCTTTGACCAAGAAGGAAAACCAGAGCACAATGCAGGAAAGGGTCATGATTATCTTCGCCCACCCGGACGATGCGGAGGGAAACTGCGGGGGAACCACCGCGAAATGGGCCCGGGAGGGAAAGGTCATTCATTACCTCGTCCTCACCAATGGCGATAAGGGGAGCTGGGACCTTTCCATGACATCTGAAAAACTGGCCGGGATTCGGAAAAAAGAACAAGAGGCAGCGGCCAAGATTCTTGGTGTTTCCGGGGTTACCTTCCTCGGAGTTCCGGACGGAGAGTTGGAAGCCTCTCAGCCCCTGCGGAAAGAAGTCACCCGTGTAATCCGGCAGCATCAGCCCACCGTCGTTTTTGCTCACGACCCCTGGAAGTCCTATCAGACCCATCCCGACCATCGTGCGGCCGGCTTTCTGGCTATGGATGCGGTTGTCGCCGCCCGCGATCACCTTTTTTACCCCGATCAACTGGCACAGGGTGTGAGCCCCTGCCGGGTGAAGGAGGTTTACCTATTCGGGACTGACCACCCTGATTTTTGGGCGGATATAAGTGAAAACATAGAGGTCAAACTCCAGGCTGTCCGATGTCATGTAAGCCAGGGTCTGGCTTTTCAAGGAGTCCAGGAGCGAATCCGAAAACGCGCCTTAGAGGTAGGGAAATTCAGCGGCTATCTTTATGGAGAGGCTTTTAAGAAAATCGTCATGTAGAAGGGGAGGTTTTTCAAAATATCCAATTCTTCTGTTCCCCCATGTTTTATTTGAGGGTCAGCCAAAAGGAGCCCTTCGATTTCCTCGATTTCACGCCGTCCCTGACGGCGATCGTGAATCTTCGTGGCCCCAGTTTTTCCGTCGCTCGTGTTCGACCGTCACCGGCTGGCGACGCTCAAGTAATCTGACCAATCTGGCCGTCTTTCATCTCGAACATCCGGTTGGCATGCCGGGCCAACTCCTGGTTGTGGGTTACCATGATGAGGGTCAGGCCCTCATTTCGGTTGAGCCCTTGCAGGACCTCCACGATCTCCCCGGACCTCTTGGTGTCCAGGTTTCCGGTCGGCTCATCGGCCAAGAGGATTTCGGGCCTGTTCACCATGGCCCTGGCTATGGCCACCCTCTGCATCTCCCCGCCCGAGATCTGGCCCGGAAGGTGGTCCTTCCGGTGGTCCATTCCCAGGAGTCGCAACAGCTTGGCCGCTTCCTCGTCGGTGCCCGGCTTGAGGTAAAAAGTAAGCGGGAGGATCACGTTTTCCATGACGGTCAGGGTGGGGATGAGGTAGAAATTCTGAAAAATATACCCGAATATCTCCCTCCGGATCTGGGTCAATTCGCGCTCGGAAAGGCGTTTCCCCTGGCCGAAGATCGGCCGTCCTCCGAGGCGGAGCTCCCCGGACGTCGGGTTGTCGAGACAGCCGAGAAGGTTGATCAGGGTGGTCTTTCCGGACCCTGAGGGGCCGATGATGGAGATGAAGTCCCCCTTTTGGATCTCCAGGGACACGCCGTTGACCGCCGGTATCCTTTCGCTGCCGCGCGAATAGACCTTCATCAGGTCATTGGCTTCTATGGCCATGCCATTCCGGCTCATCTGCTGGCCTCCCCCCGGATCGCCTCCAAAGGCCTGATCCTTCCGGCCTTCCAGGCGGGATAAATACCGCTGACCAGCCCGATGCCCATGATTCCTGCCAGGGTGATCAGGACGAGTTCCAAATCGATGAGGACGAGGCCTCCGCCCGGGGCGTAAGGCAAAACGCTGCGGATGACGACGTCCGTTACCCTGGCGAGGATCAAAGCCAGGATGACTCCCAAAACTCCCCCGGTGGTGCAGAGGATCAGGGTCTCGATCCAGATCAGTTTAAATATGTCCCACGGCATGGCCCCGATGGTCTTCAGGATCCCGATCTCCTGGAACCTCTCCCAGACCGAGGTCAAGATCGTGTTGATGACCCCGACCATGGCGATGAGAATGGCGATCAGGGCGATGGAGAGCACCATCACCTTGGCCGTGGAAATGAGCTTCATGATGGTGTCCTTCACCTGGGCCATGCTCACCACCTGGACATCCTGGAGCTGATACAACCTTTCCTCGAGGCGGGCGCTGTCGACGCCTTTCTTCACCTTGATCCCGAGGGTGGTGATTTCATCGGGCTTGCCGAAGACCTTCTGGGCGGTCTTGAGAGGCACGAAAATCGTCCCGTCATCCTGGGTTCCGGTCCTCTCCAGGATCCCGACCACCTTGAACTGGACGTTCTTCCCCGGGATGAGGATCATGTCGCCCACCTCGCGCTGTTCGAGCTCGGCGGCCTCATAGCCCATCACCGCCTCATAGGCATTTTCTTCCCTGAACCAGGCTCCCTTCCGGAACTTAAAAAAGGGCTTCATTTCGCTGAAGGTCTTCGGATCCACGCCGAAATATACGGCCACTCCTCCGCTTTCCCCCTTATTCGGGTCGAAAGCGGCGGCCATGAGGATGGGCGTGGTCTTTTCGACCTCGGGCTCCTTGGCAACTTCACCGATTATAGACTCCTTCATATACTTGAGGCCGGTCCCGCCCTTCAGCATCATGGTGGCCGCCTCGTAGGGACAGCCTTTGGCCATGATCATCAATTGGAACCCCATGTTGTCGATGTCCTTGCTCAGCGCGGTTTTATAGCCGTTGTTGAACCCCAGCAGGCTCACCAGCACCCATGAGGAAAGGGCAATGCCGACCAGGGTCAGAAGACTGCGGACTCTTTTCCGCAGCAAATTTTTGTAAGCCACTTGAATCTTGGTGATCATTGCTTTGGAGGACCTCCCGGGGAAGATGCCGCCTGGGGCAGGTAGACAAACTCGTCCATGAGAACGAGGTTCTTTTTGGTGGCCCTGAGTGCGGCCCGGAAATCCGCCTCCGCCTCAGGGGCCGGATTTTTTATGGCCTCGACCTTGCCGGAGGCCTTTCCTGAAATAATATCATATTGTTCGAAATCTTTGAGGGTCAGGCCGATGAACTGCCGGCCGAACTTGGCATCCCGCAATTTCCCGGCATACTGGCTGGTCATTTTCTGTATATAGAAAGCCTTTATGGTTCCCTCGAGGTCCAGAGCCACAAAGACCTGGATGCCGCCGAACTGGCCTTTCTGGTTAACTCCGTGGATATAGCCGATCTTCTTCTTATCGGCAAAAATCTCGTAGATGGTATAGGGAACGTCGATCGTCTCATAGATGCCGTGGAACTTGTCGCCCAATCGTGTTTCGACCTTTGCCAGGAGGGGCTCTCCGCCCTTCCGGTCGATCGAGACGTACACGGTCTTGTACCCCGTCGACCCCGGGAAGAGCCGGGCCACGTCGCGATCGGGGTCATTCAGGTCGCACCCGACCGCCCCCCAGGCTTCCGGGGAGCCGCCCAAGACGAGCAGAAGCACCACGATGATGATGGTCTTCACGGATGAGAACATAGCCCTCCTTAACCCGGTCATCTGAAGCGAGACCGGGAATTCACATCTTCCGGTAGTAATAAAGCTGCAAAACCACCCGGTTGTCATAGGTGCTGTCATCATAAGTGTACGCCAGCCGCACGGTCAAGTCCGAGGTGGCCAGGGCCGAAACGCACAAGGACATTTGGTAATTTTCCTTTCCGGATATCTTCCAGTAGATCGGCTGGGCCTCGATCTTCAGGCGCCCCTCCTGACTCAGGTTTATACCGAACCGGTAAAGGAAGGCATACGTTTCCTCCCCGAGCCACCGCCCTCCCAGGGCTTCAAAACGGTGTTCAAAGTAGTTCCGGAGAAATGTCAGGTCGAGACCCGCCAGCTTCATCAGCTTGGGCTCCGAGTCCCTCAGCTCGTACCCCACGGTGTCCAGGGTTTCGCCGTAGCCCAGGGAAAAGCCGACATTGAAATTATCCTGGCTGAGCACCCCGTAGGAGACCCGGGCGGCGGTCATGTAATTGCCCTTGAAATAGACCGGCATTCCCGAACCGGTTGTGGCGCTGGCCGAAATGTCCCCCCAGGAGAAGTCCTTGTACAGGCCGACCCCCCAGTCCCGGTCATACCCGAAACCCTCAATGGACAGAGTTCGCAAAAGGTGGGAATGGCTGTCTAAATAGGACGAAAGCCCGAAGGCGGGGCGGTTATGCCCTACCCAAACATACGGTTGCGGGGTCTTGAACTTGAAAAAGGCGTTGTAAATCTGAGGCTCCAGCTTCGTCTCATTACTCCCCTCTGTGCCGTCCACCTTCAGCGCCAGCCGCCCCTGAAGGGAAAAGGTGGCCCAATCTCCGGATTCACCCGAAAATCGCTGCACGTAATCGAAGCCCAGGCTCGGCTTCTGCATTTCCGCATCCGGGTTCTGGGAATAGTAGATCGGCTTGGCGAGCTCGGAAGAATAGCCGGCGATCCCCTGGGCCTCGAAGTAAAGGAGATAATCCGCCGCCTGTCCCCCCTGAGCCAGGCATAAAAGAAATATACAGATGAGCAGGATCCTAGACATTAAATTGATAACTCCCCCTGAAAACGACCTTTCCCGCCTTTGAAAGGGTCAGCCTTATTTCCCAACCGCCCGGCATGACGATATTGATCGGCAGAAGGTAATCCCCTTTTTTGGATAGTTGAAAGGGCTGGTCGCCGGTTTCATGGGCTCCCTTCATGGAGGGCATGCCGGCGTCAGCCTTGACCTCGAAGGAGGTATCTTTCTTGCCATCCTTGGCAAAAATCTCGACTTTCATGATTACCGTGCCCAGCTTGGGCTTCTTATCGAAGCCATATATCAGGTAAAGGTCGCTTCCAACGGGGACCTTTTTCCCCGGTCCGGGCATGGAAGGGAAATTCGGCGTGCCTTCGGCGGCGAAGGCGGCTGAGCCTCCTCCGCCAGGATTCGCTTTATGCCCGTGCTGGCTCTCCGCATACGGTGGGAGACACAAAAAAGAAATAACCCCTAGAAAAAGAAAGAAGAAATACCATTTTCTTATCCTCGCCATTAAGTCCTCCTTCTATCGAGAAGTTTCATTGTTTGCGCTGTTTATGCTGGCGACTGAAATGAGGACGGTATCTCAAGAGTAAAGCCTTTCGCGATCCCCGCCCGCTCACTCAATTCCATGCTTGAAGAACCACGCGAGCACCCGCCTCATGATCTCACAGGTCGAGGCAAGGTCCCATGACTAAAATCACTCGTCCCCCTCTTTAATTAGAGCAACAAAGGCCCTTGTTGATAATGAGTGGAAAACAGTATTTTTTTGGAAACAACACTGTATTTTTGATTTACCGCGAAGTCAGAAACCACTGCCAATTATAGAGCAGTAAACACTATCTCGGGGTGGAAGGGCTACCCCTCAGGAACTAGGGGATCAACAGACCAAAGACGAGAAGAGAAAGAATCGCTCCAGTTAACAGAATATAAGCCAGGTCGATTTTTTTGAGGAGAGCGATGAGAGCCCCCGCGCTGAAGATCACGCTGGGAATATCCACAAAGGTAGCCCGGCCGAAATTATAGAGCACCAGGCCGAGCATGCCGACGAAGGATGCCAGGATCCCCACTTCAAAAATTCGGACCGCGGTTATTGCCCGCACTTTGTCATAATGGGGGATCAACAGCGTTACGATGAAGAAGGCCGGAGAAAAAATGGCCAGGGTTGCCATAGCCGCCCCCCAGAAGCCGGAAAGTTTGTATCCGAGAAAGGTGGCTGTGATCATGATCGGGCCCGGCGTCACTTGGCCCATGGCAATCCCGTCCAGGAACTCTTTGGTGCTGACCCACTGAAATTTATCCACTACCTCATACTGAATGAGCGGGATGATCGTAAACCCTCCGCCAAAGGCCAACGCCCCCACCTTGGACAATGTTAAGGACAGATAAGCGAGCTGGGCGTCTAAGAGGAAGCAAACCACAAAAACGCCCCCGATCAAGAGGGCCAAACCTCCAAGAAAAAAGCCATCTCCTCCCTTTTTTGGAGGGCTTTCAGGTATCTTTGCGGGAGGAGGAGGGGAACCGGGTTTTCCGGGGGCCATCACCGGCCGAAGGAGAAGGGCCAACACTCCCGCCAGGACGAACACCAGCACAATATTCAAGTGGAGGAGGAAGGCCAAAAAAGAGAGGGCGGCAATCAGGACCGCCTTCCAGTCTTTCATAATGGGTTTGCCGAAATTGATGAAGGCATTGAGAACGATGGCCACAACCATGGCCCCCAATCCCTTGAAGAGGCTTTGGATGATCCAAAGGTTTCCGAGCTTGAAATAAATGGTGGAGAGTATCAGGAGGAGGGCAAACGCGGGAAGGACAAAGGCGATCGCACAGAAGAAGGCCCCCCAGATTCCCCTGAGCCGGTACCCGATGTAGGTCGAAAGCTGGACGAAGGTAGCTCCCGGGATCAACTGACATAGGGCCAGCCCCTGCATGAACTCCGGTTCCTTCATCCAGCCCAGGTCCTTGACGACGGCCTTCTTCATTTGCCCGCCGATGGCCGGGCCGCCGTAGGCCGTGGCCCCGATTTTCAAGAATCGGGTGAAAAGAAGAGATAGGGAAATCATAGGAAGTCCCCTCCGGGGTGGGATGAAGGTAGGGGCGATTCATGAATCGCCCCTACGAGGCCAAAGCGATCAGGCCCGCCTTATTTGATTACCGGGAAACGGTCGTCGTTCTTCTCTTGCCCATGGGACCCGCAGCCTCCCTCGTGGGCCCGGCAGGCGTTTTTCATGGAGAGTTCCGGGAGACGATTCCGGCTCAACAACTGCAGGTTTTCCCGGATGGTCTGGGCCTCGGCGGCATAGACTTTGACCCCCATGGCGGTGAGCCTCATCAAGGCGCCTCCCCCGATTCCCCCGACGACGAGGGCGTCGATCTGCTGGCCTCCCAAAGCCTTCATTGGGCTGCAGGCTCCATGGGAGTGGTTCAGGTCCTGATTATGGACCGTCTGCACCTCCGAGGCCCCGGTTTCGACCACGACAAACATGGGCGCCGAGCCGAAGTGGTTATAAACCTTGCTTTCCAACCCTTCATCTCTTTGCACCGCAAAACCGACCTTCATTCTGTTCTCCTTTCTCTTCTCTTAGGGTTTCTATCTTCAACGCTTTTCCCTGAAGGATGGCCTCGGCCACTTTGCGCCGGGCTTCATTCAGGACCCTGCCGAAGGTGGCCCGGGATATCTCCATCTTCGCCGCCGCTTCCTCATGGTAAAGCCCCTGGTAATCGGCCAGACGGATCGCTTCCAATTCATCCATCCGGAGGGATACTTCCTGCAGGGCGGTCATAGGGATTCCTCGCGGCTTGAAATAATAGGAATTCGGGCGGCACTCGATACAGCGGCATTTCAGCGGCCTAGCCATAAAAAATATTATAAGCATATGCTCATAATTTGTCAAAGATATTTCGCCACTTGCCCACCATTATTCCTTGCGTTCGTTGGGGTTCAGGGGCAAGGAATTCGGACGACACCTGCCTTCCCTGCCACACCCAAGGGTTCGGGAAGCTCTCCGCAGACCCGGCAGCCGTATCCGGCAGTCGGGAGGAAAGATTGGCAGCTTTCCGCAAAGCACGCGGCCAAATGCGCACCCAAATGGTGGAATTCCAATCCGAGCAGAAACCGCAGGGGCAATTCATAAATTGCCCCTACCCAGGTCGATGAAATTGTGGGAAAATAATCCTAGTCAGCCGAAAACTGCGAAAAATGAGGTAATGGATTTGAAAACACGGCTTTCCAAGGACGCAAGAATCTATGGGTTGCTGTCTGCCCTGGTCATCTGCACCGTTTTTCTGTCTCCTGCTCCGATCGCCAGGGCGGTTGAAACGGAAATTCTGCTTCTCCACACCAACAACGTGACGGGCTACCTTTTCCCCTGCCCTACCTGAGGGGACCGGCTGCTGGGCGGTCTGGCCCGGAGGGTCGCTTATGTGGAGGACGTCCGCAGGGGAAATCAACGGGTTCTGGTAGTGGATTCGGGGGACCTTTTTTTCAAGTTTTCATCGGACTCCGATGGGGACAAGACGCTGATGAAAGGGAAGATCATCGGGCGGGCCTACCGCCAGATGGGCGCCGCAGCAGTCAATGTGGGCTGCCTGGACCTGCTCCAAGGGCTGGATTTCCTCCGCCGGGAATCTGCTCAAGGGCTTCCCCTTTTATCCGCGAATCTGTTGGACCCGGTTACGAAAGCTCCGATCTTTCCCCCCTATTTAATAAAAGAGGTTGGAGGCGTGCGGATAGCCTTCATAGGAGTGCTTCCCCCGGAGTCAGGTCCGGAGATCAGTCCGGCCATCCGCGCGGCCAATGAGGGGAAGATTTTGATCGGCGATCCCCTAGACGCGGCCAGGGAGGCTGTGCAAAAGCTCCAGGGTAAGGCGGACCTGACCGTTCTCCTTTCAGACCTGGGCCTTCCCAAGGACCAGATGTTGGCCAAAGCCGTGCCCGGGATTCAGTTTATCCTTGGGGGTCATGAAGGACGGTTTACCCGGAAAGGGGTTCAGGCCGGGATGACTCACATTTTCCAATCCTCCTACAAAGGAATGTATATCGGCCGGCTCCAGCTGGTCCTGAAAAATCCGGGCAATCTCTTCAAAGATGAGGGAGAAGTCCAGTCCCTCGAGGAGCGGATCGACGGCCTCAACCTTCGTATTCGCGGGTTGGAGGGGGCCAAAAAGAGGCAACCCGCAAAGGACGATTCTTCCCTCGACCGGTCCATCCAGGAGATCACCCGCCAGAGAAACACCCTTCAGGAAGAACTGAAACGGGCGAAGGAGACCGGAATCCAGGGGAACCGCTTCCTTTTCAGGTTGGAGGCCCTGGAGAAGATTGTCCCCGAGAATGAAGATGTGAAGAAATGGATCCTCGGGGCGGGGATCGAAAGGGATTGAGGAAGGCACCCTAGGGGCGATTCATGAATCGCCCCTACTTTTCATGGACATTTCTTCCGATTGCTGCTAATCTGGAATGAAATTCATTGATTCGTCGTCGGTGATGCCGACCTTAGCGATCCGCACTTTTTGCGCTCCCGAACCAGGCTCATGATTTGAAAAATCCGACAGCCTTCGTAAAAGGGTGAGGGGGAGATTTTACTTGCGAAGATGAGAGGAAAAGACGAATGAAGAAGCATTTGAAGTGGATCATTCCAGCGGCGGCCGTGGTGGTGGGAGCCGTCGTTTTCGGGTACCTGAAATTTTTCACCTGGAATCCGGAGCGGCAGGTGCTGGCGGTGATCAATGATCGGAAGATCACGGTGGCTCAGTTCGACCGGGAACTGGCCAAAATTCCTTCTCCCTTTCAGGAAGTTTTCCGGGAAGAGCCCAAGCAGTATCTCGAACAGGTGATCACCAAGGAAATCGTGATGCAGGAAGCGCGGAGGCTGGGAGTGAAGGCCGATCCGGCGGCCAAAGGGGAAGACGTTGACCTGTCCATCATGCAGAACCTGTTGAAGAAAGAAGTTCTGGATAAGGTCGAGATTGATCCCAAGGAGGTCGTAGAAGTTTACAAACAGCACAAGGACCAGATGGGGAAGAAGTCCATCGCCGAAGTGACCCCGATGATCGAAGAAGCCATCCGGGAACTCAAGGGCAAGGAAAAGGCCGAGGAATACGTGGCCTCCTTGAAAAACAAGTCCAAAATCGAGATCAACGAGGGCCGCTTGAAGGATGTGACCGCCCTCCCTCCCCCGACCAACACCAAAGAAGAATTTCAGCAGGCCATCAAGAGCGGAAAACCGGTTCTGGTGGATTTTGGCGCCAATTCCTGCATGCCCTGCCGGCAGCTCCGTCCGATTTTGAAAGAGATCGAAAAAGAGCAGGGTGAAAAAGCCCGGATTCTCATTATCGACGTGTATAAATACCAAGACCTCGCCCGAGAGTACCGGGTCCAGCTCATTCCCACTCTCGTCTTCTTGGACAAGGCGGGCAAGGAGGTCTTCCGCCACGTGGGAGCCTGGGATAAGGAATCCATCGCGGGAAAGCTGAAAGAGGCGGGAGCTGCCTGATCTCAGCAATCCCAGGCGGGAAGCTCCCCAAGACCCCTTGGGTGGGGGAGCACGGTCTTCCATAATCCCAGGGCCCGATTGATGAAAGTCTAGGAATTTTAAGGACTTCAATCCCCCCAAGCCTGCTCGAAGGGGTAGGATTGGGGGGTTGCTTTTCTTGGGGGGAAGGCCCCCCCTTGGCAGGGAGAGGCCAAAATTTGGCCCGGGCCCCGGAAAAGTAAGGAATTGAGCTTGACAAATTTCTCCTTTGCCATTATTTTAAGGTTGTTTTTGAGAGGGATAACCTGAACTGCAGAGGGACTGCCGCAAGTTATAATTCACCCAACCCTCAAAAAGAATACCAGAAATTCATTTAACTACATTTGGAGGAGGTTGAATATGCATCGGGGAAGTATTGGGCTGAAATCAGTTCTGTTTCTTTCTATCCTTGTTTTATTCTTGGCTTCCGGGGCCATAACGGGCCTCGCCCAGTCGGATAAAGATAAGGATGTTCTCCCCCGTCCCGAGAGGGGAATTGCCGTTTACACCGAATTTTCCGGGGTCATCGTACCTCCCGCTGAATCGGTCCGCATGGAGCTGACCGCGGACAATAAGGGAAAACGGGACGAGAATATTTCCATGAGAATCAGCCAGGTTCCCAAGGGCTGGAGGGCTTCCCTTAAGGCCCCCAATTTCAACGTCGATGCGGTGCCGGTGCCGGCTACCAAGACCCGGACGATTACTTTCCTGGCGGAGCCGGATAAAACGGTAAAGCCCGGAAACTACCAGTTCCAGATCGACGCTCAGACCGAGGACGGAAAATTCACCTCCGTCCAGAAAATCAACGTGACGGTCCGGGAGAAGACTCCGGGGCAGGAGGACTTTACCGTGACCACCTCCTACCCGGTCCTGCAGGGCCAGACGGATGCCAAGTTCGAATTTTCCCTGGAAGTCAATAACAAGAGCGAGGTGGACAAGAGCTTCAACCTTTCGGCCCAGCCTCCGGCCAAATGGGAGATCAACTTCAAGCCGGCCTACGAGCAGAAACAGATTTCCAGCTTCCGGGTGAAGGGGGGGTCCAGCCAGACGGTAACCGTGGAAGTTACGCCTCCCAGAGACGCGCAGTCAGGTTCATTCCCCATTCTGGTCAGCATCTCCTCCGGAGAGAAGAAACAGGACGTGAAGCTCACGGTCGTCCTCACGGGTATCTACAAACTGGATGCAGGCACCCCCACCGGTCTCCTTTCCCTGGAAGCCCTGTCGGGCAAGCCGGCCAACATGTCCGTCTTCGTGAAGAACACTGGTTCGGCGGTGAACAAGAACATCAGCTTCAGCTCCTTCAAGCCGGAGAACTGGAAGGTGGAATTCAAGCCGGAGAAGATCGAGGCCCTCGAGCCCAACGCCCTGAAGCAGGTTGAAGTCACCATAACCCCTGCCGGGCAGGCCCTGGTGGGCGACTATTCGGTGGGGGTTTCCGTTGACGGGGAGAAGGGCAGCAGCAAGACCGTGGAGCTGCGGGTGTCGGTGAAAACCTCGGCCGCCTGGGGCTGGATCGGAATCATTATCATCGTTCTGGTTATCGCCGGCCTGGGCGGGCTGTTCCTGTGGCTGGGGAGGAGATAAGGTGAACGGGCAGACTGTCATCGAAACCCAGGACCTGACCAAGGTCTATGGGGAGCAGACGGCGGTAAACCGCCTGACCCTCAAGATCAA
>Ga0316626_10001101_pt1 | contig 11742 bp, 11 predicted proteins | sample OWC_Aug_T1_C1_D5_FD_207656 | JGI IMG/M metagenome (GOLD analysis project Ga0316626, IMG submission 207656) | Wetland soil microbial communities from Old Woman Creek delta, Ohio, United States - OWC_Aug_T1_C1_D5_A | ecosystem: Environmental > Terrestrial > Soil > Wetlands | place: USA: Ohio...
CTCGATTGAACATCCAACCGGGCGTGGTCGCTGAATAAAGTCTTACGCACCCGCCTGTTCCCAGAACAACGCTCTTCGCCAGAAAGGTGATCAAACGGTCCGCGCGGGTATCCACTCCGATCGCTCCAACGATCCCCCCCGCTCGAAGGAGGTCAAAAACCATCATTCGATTGATAATTTCCACCCCTCTTCTCCGGGCTTCCCGGGTAAGGATCGGTTTCAAATTTTGTCCGGAAAACTTTAAGGCGGTGAAAGGCCGTCCGGGGAAGGTGTGCCCTGCAAATTCCCATTTTCCTTTGTACTTCATGGGAATTCCCCAGTCCTCCCACAGTTTGGCAATCTCAGCGGACCTCTCCATCCAGGTACGCACGAATTCCTTTGGCCTGGTCCAGCCTGCCTGTGAATGCCACACCTCCTGGACCACGGGCTCTATGTCCGGGCCATGAAATTCCGGTATGTAAGCGCGAAAGTGGTCGACACCGGTTCCCGCAGAACCGCTTCGGAGTGTATTTGCTTTGTCAACGAGGACGACCTTTGCTCCCACTTCTCTGGCCCGAATGGCTGCCATGAGACCCGCAATTCCTCCCCCGACACACAAAACATCTGTTTCTACGGTTTTACCATTCACAGTGAACCTCTTATTTCTCTTTTTCAGTGACGTCTTCCGCGTAACCTTCCCGGAAGCCTTCGACGACCTTCTCAGAAACCTTTTTGGTAGCGTCGAAGATCTTTTTCAGACCTTCCTTAAATAATTCTTTTGCCTCTTCGAGTTCTTCTTCTTTATCGTCTTTCATGATCTCTGCACACGGGAAATCGCAGAACGCCCACCTGCCAAAAAATGTGTTGGTGCACGGGCATAGACTATAGAGCAAAATTTCTTCTGTATTCCCCTTTCTCAGGAATTACCATTCCGCAATCCCTGCCTACCGGCAGGCAGGCGCATTCCGAAATCCGAATTCTTATTTAGCCGGAACCGACATCGATCTCATCTTCTCGATCTGGGCTCTGATGCGCTGGGCTTTCTCACTATTCGGATCCACTTTCAGGTATTCCTCCCATGCCTTAACCGCTCCCTGAATATCTTGTTTGTCATGGAGGAGGACAAGACCAATATTATATCGGCTGTTGACATGCTTTGGATCGCTTTGGGCTGCCTTTTTGAATTCTTGGATGGCCTTATCAAATTGTCCTAATTTTCGATACATGATCCCCATGTCCGTCCTGACATCTGCGTTATTAGGTTTGATTGCAAGATATTGGCTATAAGCCTCAATGGCTTCCTTGGGTTGGTCCGTATCAAAATAAAGGTTTCCCAATTCCACCCAGGCTGGGAGATTTTTCGGGTCTTTCTTGACGATCTCTTTTAAGGTTTGGATCTGGGAAGTCGCTTCGATAGTATCACGAGGAGGAGGGGCCGCCGCAGGGGCTGGGGCACCCGGCGGTGCCATTGGGGGTTTTTGGACCATAGCCGTTTTTTCCGTACCTTTCGTCATCCAGAGAATTCCAACGGTCGCTCCGCCGACAAATCCAACGACAAGGGCAATGACAACATACAGAATCACAGTCTCCTTTTTCATACTAATTTCTCCTTTTTCCATGCGTAATTAATAGTTAAATAGCTTATAAACACAGATTAATCAAATGGAAAATGGACAGTTGAGGCCATCCCTGCGGAGCCCGAAGGAGATCTTTTATGTATCTGCTGCGTGAAACACTTCAGGACGATGAGAAGTTTTCCAGAGAGGGCCTCTGTTTCTTGACACAGGATGTCCATTGGGTTAAAAAGTCTTTGGGTGAAGGGGTTTGCCGACACGACTAATCAATTCCAACCGATTCTTAAGAACGGAAGAATCCTGAGCGATCTTGGGAAAAATTGCGGTATAGATGAGTAGTTGTCTGCTGGACTTCCGTCAAAAATATCATATTGCGGATGTCTAAAATCCGTTTTGTCTCCTTAATCTTTTCTTTCTCGAGTCGGGGAAGATGGATAGTGAATGAGACAAGTGAAGTTTTATAAAGGCCTCCGTTTTAAGATCATTCTCGGACTGATTGGTCTGCTCACCCTCACCATGACCATCCTCTTCATCGCCCAGTACTTTCACCATCGAAAAAAGATGATCTATAATCTCCAGGAAAACATCAGTCCCCATCTGACTCAAATGGTTAATGACGTTCTGAAAAGCTCTATGTTATCCAAAAACAAGGATGAGATGAAATACATCCTTGAAGCGGTGCGTCAATATCCGGACGTGAAGAGTATCTTCATCCTCAATCGTACCGGCCGGATTGTCATGTCGATCAATGAGAAGGATATGGGAAGAATCATCGATATCCGTGATCCCACCTGCCAGGTGTGCCACCATGGAACGACAAGGGCACTGAATAAGACAGTGATTTACTCCTCCCTCCAAGGAGAAAAAATCTTCAGAAATGTCAATCCCATTTATATTCGGAAAGAATGTTTGTCCTGCCATAAGCCCGAAGAGAAGATCGCTGGCGTCCTCGTTACCGATTTCACCTTGAGTCCGATCGAGAGACAACTTCGGGCCGAATTTAAGGAAAACATCCTTCTTTTGTTCTTTGCCATTAGCATATCTACCTTGGTCATCGGCATTGCCTTGAATCAACTCGTGATCAAGAAGCTTCGACATTTCGTGGAAGCTGCCTCCCTATTTGGTCGAGGCGAATTTAAAGAAATGATCAGCTTCAAGAGTGACGACGAGATTAAGAAGTTGGCAGAGTCCTTTAACGTGATGGCCAAGACACTTAAGGAGAAGATGAGGCTGGAGCGAAAATATCTTTCCCAGATCATCGAGGCCCAGGAAAATGAGCGGAGAAGAATTTCACGAGAACTTCATGACGAGATCGGTCAGGCTCTTTATGCCATTAAGCTCAACTTGGAAATGGTCGACAAAGATCTTCCCCACACAACCCCCGTCATCCGGGGGAGACTGGGGGAAGCCAAATCTTTGTCGAGTCAGACCCTCACGGCCATGCGCCAGCTATCCTTGGACCTCAGGCCAACCATGCTGGATGATCTGGGCTTAATCCCCACATTGAGATGGTATGTCCAGAATTTCTCGAAGCGCCTGGGCATTGCCTCCAACTTCGAGACCATGGGGCTTGAGGAGAAACTCTCACCACAAATTGAGACAGCATTCTATCGAATCGTTCAAGAGAGTTTGAATAATATTGCAAAACATGCACAAGCCGACCGGGTTGAGATTTCTCTGGTGAAGAGAGATTCGAGAATTTATGCTTCCATTCAGGATAATGGCAAGGGATTCGATCTGGAGAGGATATTGTACCCGGAATCCCCGGAAAGGGGTTTTGGCATCGTTGGTATTCAGGAGAGGGTCTCTCTTCTTGGAGGGCAGATGGATATACAAACGAAGCCTGGTTTTGGAACCCTCATTTCTATCGAGATTCCATACGAAAGAGTGAGAGATGGAGACGAAAAAGATACGAGTTCTGCTGGCTGAGGACCATACGATTGTCCGTCAAGGGATCGCTGCGCTCTTAGGGGCTGAAAGCGATATGGAGGTGGTCGGAGAAGCCTGCAACGGATTGGAGGCCATCGAATTGGCAAAGAAACTGAGTCCTGAGGTGATCTTGATGGACATCGGGATGCGGCAATTAAACGGGCTTGAGGCCACCCGTGAGATTAAAAAACTGTTCCCCTCGATGAAGATCCTCGTCCTCACGATGCATGAAAACGAGGAGTGGATCTTTCAGATCCTGAAGGCGGGTGCTTCCGGCTACCTCATCAAAGATTCAGCGATGACCGATCTCACCTCTGCCCTTCGGGCGGTCTATCAGGGGGATTCTTATCTCAGTCCCTCTATTTCGAAAATGGTCATCGAGGAATACATTCGGAAAGCAGAATCAGGCGAGAAAAAAGGGGTTGAAGATCTCCTCTCCGGTCGAGAGAGAGAGATTTTACAATTGATCGCCGAGGGAAACTCCGTCCCTCAGATTTCAAGCCTCCTCTGTATCAGCAAAAAGACCGTTGAAGCCCACAAGACCCACATTATGGAGAAATTGAATATCCATGATAAGGTGGGACTCATCAAATATGCCATCCGGAACGGACTCACAAAACTCTGAAATTCAGTAAGTCCTAAGTCCCAATATCTAAAAGTGTTTGCCATGCAATAGTCATGACGGGATTGTCACCCTTGAATGATGAACCCCCCCTGGATCCCCCTGAAGCTGTGAAAAAATTGCTCCAAATTAGGGTGGCAGGCAGGGATATCGAAAAAGTTTTACAGCGGTACCTTTTCGGGTAAACTGCTCAGAATGAAAAACTTCAATCCAATTCGTTATTTGGAGACGCACGCTACCTCTACCTTCCAAAGAGCCGCAATTGCAAAACTTTGGAGATATTTCTGCCTGATCGCCTTTCCAATTTCTTCACAGTTCCCCTCTTTCTAAGGGGATTCTTATTCTTCCCTTCGGCATAGTTCGACAGGCTCGCCATCCTGAGCCTGCCGAAGGAGGGGGGTTGGGAAGGATTTAATAAAGTACTCCCGGAGCAATCCTCCTTAACTGCCTAATGACTGTTTAAGTGAAAAGTCCCACAAGAATAGGGGTCATTTTCTTGAAATTTAGATGAATTTACCGATAGACAAATCTTTCTCCACAAAATAAACTGCAGTCGAAGAAAGATGAAAAAGAGCGAGGTCAAACAGAAAAAATATGGAATGGTCATCGATCTCCGGCGTTGCATCGGCTGCCATACCTGTTCGGTCGCGTGCAAAGCAGAGAACCGCGTTCCCATCGGAGTCTATCGCTCCTGGGTAAAGATGATTGAAAAAGGAAGGTACCCCAATGTCACGCGTCACTTTCTTCCCAATCTCTGCAATCAATGTGAACACCCCCCGTGTGTCATCAACTGTCCTGTCCAGGCGACTTGGAGGCGGGAAGATGGGATCGTTATTATTGACGAGCACCGATGCATCGGTTGCAAATACTGTCTTGCCTCCTGTCCTTACAATGCGAGGTATATTAACCCCCTGATTCCGATCGTCCAGAAGTGCTACTTCTGTCATCACCGGGTCGAGGCAGGCCTCGATCCCGCTTGTGTGGAAGTCTGCCCTGCCCGAGCCAGGATCTTTGGCGATCTGAACAATCCTGAAGAGGATGTCAGCAAGCTTATCTCAAAACATCCCTTTCAGATACTAAAACCCGAGATGGGGACCTTTCCAAAGGTCTACTATATTGCTGCCGATCAAGATGCGATGGATCCTTTTGCCGGGAGGAGAGAATGGACGTAAATATCATTTACAATGTCGAACATGAAATGCCTCTCGGCATTCCCATCGCGACCTACTTCTACCTGACCGGGTTGAGCGCAGGGTCTTTTATCATCTCCACCATGGCCTACGGGTTTGGAATGGTCAAGTTTAAGCCTTTAGGAAAGATAGGGGTCGTCATGGCCACCTGTCTGTTAATGATCGCTCCGATCATCCTCCTGATCGATCTAGAGCAACCCCTGCGGTTCTGGCACCTCATCCTCTACTTGAGAATTACTTCTCCCATCACCTGGGGGACGTTTCTTCTGAGCCTCTATCCGATGAATTGTATGATCTATGGATATTTCATGTTTAAAGGAGACCTCAAGAAGACGAAGATTTTTGGCCTTATTGGAATTCCTTTAGCGCTTCTGGTTCACGGCTATACCGGGTTCATCCTGGCTCTGGGAAAAGCGAGGGTGCTCTGGAATACGGCGATTATGCCTCCCATTTTCCTCGTCTCGGCCATGGTTTCAGGGCTCGCTTTGATGATCCTGGTTGTGATTATAAAGGACTTTATCCTCCAGAGAGGAAAGGAGCCCAATCGGGATCTCATTTATGCTCTCGGAAAATTTCTGGTCGCCAGTATCGTCTTAGACCTCATCTTGATCGGCATGGATCTCTCAGTCCTCCTCACCTCCACCACGGAAGCATACCGGGCAGCCTTGATGCTCTTGGATGGGCCCTTCCGTTTCCTTTTCCTGGGAGTTGAGCTCATGGCGGGTGCGATCATTCCGCTTTTACTCTTCCTTTCCCCTTTCACAAAACGTTGGATTCCCGCCTACGCCGTTGCCTCTGTTTTGGTCATGATCGGGATCTTTGCAATGCGATGCATTATGGTGATCGGGGGATTGACCCTCCCCTTAAGTTGAAGGAATAGAGATGTCTGGAATCAGTCGAAGAGATTTCATCAAATGGGGCGTTGGGGGGGTGGCCGTCTTGGCCGGCGGACTTCCGATCGAGGGGGCCCCTGCAGAAAAAGGGAAGAGTATCTCAAGGACTACGGGGAGAATGCGGAAATCGATCCCCAGTGTCTGCATGATGTGTCCTGCGAGCTGTGGAATTTTGGGCTATTTAGAGTATGGAAAGGTGGTGAACATCGGGGGAAACCCCCTTGATCCGAATAGCCGGGGCAGACTCTGTGCCAAAGGGATTGCAGGACTGAACCATCTTTACAATCCCGATCGCATTCCTTCTCCATTGCGACGGGTTGGAAAGCGAGGCGAAGGCCGGTGGAAGCAAATCTCATGGGACGAAGCTTTTCATGAGATCACCCTCCGGCTTAAAGCACTTCAGGCGGAAAAACAGCACCACGATTTCGTCCTCCGCAATACATGGGATTTGTCGAGCAATGATTTGGCCTGGAGATTTGCCTCTGCCTTCGACAGCTCAACCACATTTCATCATGCTTTTCTGGAATCTCCGAATGGAGCTTTTGCGATTCATGATGTCGCGGGTCACTCCATGGGCGTGGGGGATGTGGCCCATGCCCGATATGTCCTCAATTTCGGAGCGAATCCTTACGAGTCCCATTATTTATACGTCCCTTTCATCCAGCGGCTCGTTGATGCCAGGATCAATCTGGGTGCAAAACTGGTCACCTTTGACGTGAGGATCTCCCAGACGGCTGGGAAAAGCGATGAATGGTTTCCGATCATCCCGGGGACCGACGGTGCGGTGGCATTGGCGATGGCTTATGTCATTGCAAGTGAAGGTCTGTGGAACAAAGAATTCATTGAACAGCAGACCAATACCTCTCCTTCCAAACTCTTGCGGCACCTCAGTGCCTACACCCCTAAGAAGGTAGAGGCCATGAGCGGCGTCCGGGCCTCGGAGATCAAACGCATCGCGTTGGAGTTTGCTTCGGCAAAGCCGAGTGTTGCCATAGGGGGAGGGGGGGCCCTGAAACATGTCAATGGAACTTCAAACCAAAGGACGATTCTCCTCCTCAATGCCGTGGTAGGGAGTCTGGATACGAAAGGAGGCTTCGTCTTTCCCCAAGGTTATCTTTTCGATACTCCTGATCCAAAACCTCCAAAATCGCAGAGAATGAATCCCGAGTCCCAGAACCTTTTTACCCGGGTCTCTCGGGGAACCGAGCACCTCGGGGTTTTGATGAGTCACATGGATAACCCCGTTTACAGGGGACCGAATTCAAAACTGATTTCAGACGTCCTTCAGGACGAAGGAAAAGTTCCTTTCCATGTTTCCATCGATCCATTTCTGAATGAAAGCAACCTTTATGCGGATCTCATCTTGCCCGAGGCAACCTATCTGGAACGGTGGGATCTTCTCTCGCCTCCGCCGATGGATGGGATCCCTTATGTTGCCTTGAGGCAACCTCTTGCCAAACCCATGGGACATTCTCTGCCCTTTCCTGAAATTCTCATTGAGCTGGCTCATCGCGTTGGGAACGGGATGGAGCGATATTTCAGATTCGGTAGGATGGAGCATTATATCGAAGCCATGATCCGTAAGATTCCTAAGCTGGTGGACACGGGGGGGATCGATTTCTTGATGGATAAGGGGATCTGGGTTGATCCACAAACGAAACCGGAGCGAAGAAAATTAGGGACAAGCTCTGGCAAATTCGAGTTTGAGCCTTTCCTTCCCTCCTATTCTCCAATTCCCCATCACCAGCAGATAAGAGAGAGCGATTTCCATCTCATCACCTTCCAGTGGAACGTCCATTCTTACGCCCAGACGGCTAACTGCAAATGGCTTGCGGAGATTGTCCATCGAAACCCACTCTGGATCAATGAAGAGACCGCGAAGAAAATGAGTTTGAACAATGGCGATCGGGTCCGGGTGACCTCTTCACTGGGATCCATCGTCACTCCGGTCCTCGTGACACAAGGAATTCATCCGCGTGTCGTCGCCCTCTCCAACAGTTTGGGGCGCTGGAACTATGGCCGGACTCCCCAGGGTAAACCGTTTCGAAGTCAGGATCCAGAGACCCATCTTCTCTGGTGGGGGAAACACGGGACAGGCGTTCATCCAAATCCCATCATCCCGATCCTACAGGACCCCTTGGGGGAAGGACAGGGATGGATGGATACGGTGATAAAGGTTGAAAAGGTATGAATTGAAAGGGAGTGAGGAATATTAGCCCAAGACGATGAAGCTCTATGACACAATGACTTCGACGGTGATTACAGAATTATAGATGAGGAGGAAAACCATTCATGGAAACAATTCGGTGGATGTCTTTGATCATCATCCTGGGACTTTTCGGGATCACTTTTCTGGGCCTCGCCATCAAGATTGTCAGACAATATGAGCGAGGCGTCATTCTCCGATTCGGTCGGCTTATCAAAACAAGAGAACCCGGCTTCAATCTGATCATCCCTATTGTTGACCGGATGATCAGGGTTGAGCTCCGGGTCGTCACCATGGTGGTGGAACCCCAGGTGGTCATCACAAAAGATAACGTCACCATCAAAGTGGATGCCGTGGTCTACTTCATGGTGAAGGATCCCGTTAAGGCGGTTCTTCAGGTCGCCGACTACATCAAGGCAACCACTCAGATTGCCCTCACCACTCTCAGAAGCGTCCTGGGACAATCGGACCTCGACGAGCTCCTTTTCGAGCGGGATAAGATCAACAAACGCTTGAGTGAGATTATCGATCACCATACTGAACCCTGGGGCGTGATGGTCAGTGTTGTAGAGGTGAAGGATGTTCAATTGCCCGAGCCAATGCAGAGGGCCATGGCAAGACAAGCGGAGGCAGAACGAGAGAAACGGGCAAAAGTCATCCATGCACAGGGTGAATTCCAGGCCGCAGAGACCCTTCGGCAGGCAGCCCGAATTATTTCCATTGAGCCTGCGGCGCTTCAGTTGCGATACCTCCAGACACTCACTGAAATTGCTGGCGAGAAAAATAGCACGATCATCCCCATTTCGTTAGACATTGCCAACGGGATCTCCGCCATCGGGAAAAAGGTGGGTGCTCCGGGAATGCTAACGAATGAATAGGGGAGGAATGGGATGCAGCTCAAGATTCCGCACCTTCCTTTTTGGGCTTGGAGTTTGGGGGGCATTCTGGTCATCCTGGGTGTGAATGCTGCGATCACCCTGCCTACTTATACGACTACCAAAAAGGAATTCTGTATCACCTGTCACCATCAGCAGAGGGAATCTTCCTTTTGGGAACAGTCCACCCTGCATCCCAAGATTAACTGCTCTGAGTGCCATGCGACGGGTCATGCCCTGATGCCGAGCATCAATATCTTTCCTCTTAACAGCGAAGGGGAGCACGCCGGGTTTTCCGCTAAACTGGACCAGATCAATCCGAACTGTGTTCGTTGCCATCCGCGTGTTTTTGACATGGAACGTGCTTCCCCCAGGACCAATCCCTATAGTATCTCGATTCCTCACCGGTTCCATATTCAACAACTGAAGAACTCCTGCACCTCCTGTCACTACAATATCTACCACGACCCTCATGATCCACCTACCTTTCGTCCCACCAAAGAGGCGTGTTTTGAATGTCATCGCCGGGACAAGACCTCGTGCTCAACTTGCCATCCCAAAAAGGCGATTCCCCTGCCCAAGGCATTGAAGGTTTCCCATTCGGAGTGTGGAAAGTGCCACAAGGGATTTGAAGATGTAAAAATTAGGATTTATGATCTTCCGTTTCCCCACCAAAAACACATTGCCAGACTATTGAACTGTGATGTCTGTCATGCTTCAGGAGAGGAACATGGAAAGATTCGCAAGACCCGAGTGGAGTGCTTGAGGTGTCATCATCAATCGGCATCGAATTGTACGAAATGTCATGAAACTCAGATCAAGTTCATTCAAGGAGAAGCCCTCGGAGAGAAAGAAAGTCTGCCCGATGTGATGGCGGAAGGGGTGAAGTGCGTGGAATGCCATACTGCCATCTCTCAACGTCACTCCCTGGCGGAGGTTAAAAAGACTTGCGTGCAATGCCATGAGCCTCGATACGATGAGATGACAGATGGATGGCAAAAGGAAGTCTCTGGCCAGATGAATAGGCTAAAGCACTCCCTCGAAGCGTTGAGGGTCCAGGAGAAGCGAGTTCCCGACCCAGAAAAGCAAAAGATTGAGGCCCTCACCGGAAAGGTGGAAGAAGCTTTGAAAGCGATTAATAAAGATAAAAGCAAAGGGGTCCACAACTTCATCTATGCCAAGAAACTCATGTCAGAGGCTGAAAAGAGAGTTCTGGAGACCAGGAAGTCTATTTCAAAAGGGCTCGAATAGGGGACCACAGGCTGAATCAATCTGTCATACCCTAAGCCGAGCAGGATAGGATGGAGAGGAGGGTGATATGGAAACGAGGGTGTTTAGCAAAAGTTGGTTTTCCCCCATCATTTCTTACTCAATTCTTTTCTGGACGATCATCTGCTTCATAGGAACCTGGTTTGTCATTCTGAAGTATGGGATTTTGCTGGAAGGGCTGATTGCTATTATGACAACCTTCTTCTTCGCTGCCACCCTCTGAATTATTCCATTAACGGGTTTAATTCTTTTATCCCTTTATGTAACTCCTTCAGGGGACTCCCCTCCTTCCGTCATGTTTAAAGAGTTGATTCGAAAAGGGATGAGGAGAAGTTAAGAGTCCTTAAAACATGGAGTTTTGTTCCATCCCATGAGGTGGGCAAGGAGGCGAGAAAAGGCGAAGAAGACCGAATACACCTATCTTTCAGCTTTTGTTAATATTGCCAGGGCGATGAACTCCTCCTTGGAGCTTCAGGAGGTCCTTCGGCAGATTGTGAAGAGTACCTGTGAGACGACGGGTTCGAAGGGATGTACCCTAATGCTTTTGAATGAAGGAGGCACGCAGTTGGAGGTGGAGTCTTCTTACGGATTGAGCGATCAATATGTTCGAAAGGGCCCTCTCTCCGCAGACAAATCGATCTTCGATACGCTTAAAGGCAAACCGGTCATTATCGAGGATGCTGCTTCAGATCCAAGGGTTCAGTATCCTCTTGAAGCAAAGCAAGAAGGAATTGCCTCCATCGTCTCACTCCCGATTATTTTAAGGGAGACAGTGATTGGTGTCCTGCGGCTTTATACCGCAGTTCCCTGTAAATTTGCGGAAGATGATATCGATTTTCTTTCTGCCATCGCTATGCAGAGTGGTCTCGCTATCGAAAATGCAAAGATGTATGAACATGTGAAGAGAGATCCTAAGGGCCGGACCGCTTCTTCTTCAATCGGGGAATGATCATATTTTAGGGAATTTTTTCGATTGATGTCAGGAGGATCTGAAATCTTAGTCGATTAAACAGGGGAAAAGTTCAGATTTGGTCCGAAACCACCGTTGAAGACCTCTCTTAGTATCTCTTTGATTTTGTCTATGATATAAGGTTTTTCAACGTAGGCCCAGGCCCCTTTTTCTTTAGCGATTCTTCCAGTGTCTTCAGTTCCTTTCGCGGTGATGATGATGACCCGAGGTTGCGGCTGACTCTGTGTTGCCATTT
>Ga0316626_10001104_pt1 | contig 11732 bp, 10 predicted proteins | sample OWC_Aug_T1_C1_D5_FD_207656 | JGI IMG/M metagenome (GOLD analysis project Ga0316626, IMG submission 207656) | Wetland soil microbial communities from Old Woman Creek delta, Ohio, United States - OWC_Aug_T1_C1_D5_A | ecosystem: Environmental > Terrestrial > Soil > Wetlands | place: USA: Ohio...
TCCTCCTTGGTCATGGAGTTCATGATGACCTTGAACTGCTTGATGCGCGCCTGGGCGGCCTCCATCTGCTCCTTGGACATCTTCCCGCCGACGCCGGGGATGTATTGCATGAGCTTGCCCAACGGCCCCATGTCCGAGACCATCTTCATCTGCTCGTACATGTCCTTGAGCGTGAAGCGGCCCGACATGATCTTTCGGGCCGTTTCCTCGGCCGTGGCCTCGTCCACAACGCCCTGGGCCTGCTCCATGAGGGCCTTGATGTCCCCCATTCCCAGGAGCCTGGAGATGAACCCGGGCGGGTTGAACTTCTCCAGCTCGTCGATGTGCTCGCCGGTGCCGATGAAGACGACCGGGGCCTTCGTGGCCTGCACCGCGCTGAGGGCGCCGCCCGCCTTCGCCGTGCCGTCCATCTTGGTGATTATGACGCCGGTGAGGGTGATGGCCTCGTGGAAGGCCCTCGCCTGCGGCCCCGCCGTCTGGCCCATCACCGCGTCGAGGACGAGGAACTTCTCGTCGGGCTGGGCGACGTTGGCGATGCGCTTCATCTCTGTGACCAGGTCGTCCTCCAGCGAGTGCCTTCCGGAAGTGTCGATGATGACGATGTCGAAGCCCTCGAACTTCTCCATGCCCTCGCGCACTATCTTGGGGGCGAGCGTCTCGCCCGGAACGCCGTACACGGGCACTCCGACGCGCTCGCCAAGCTGCGTCAGCTGGTCGAAGGCGGCAGGCCGGTGGACGTCGCCGGCGATGAGGCCGACGCGAAGCCCGCGCTTTTTGAAGTAGAGGGCCAACTTGCCCGCAGTCGTGGTCTTGCCCTGGCCGTAGAGGCCGACCATCATGATGACGTGCTTCTTGAGCGAGACATCGCGCGTCTCGCCGAGGATTCGGACCAGTTCCTCGTAAACGATCCGGATGACATGATCGCGCGAGCTCATGCCCGCCGGGGGCTTTTCCATCAGCGCCCGCCTTTCTATCTCCTTCGTGAGCTTGAGCGCCAGCGCGGCGTTGATGTCGGCCAGTATGAGCGCCCGCTGGATCTCCTTGACGACCTCCTTGATGAGCGAGGCGTCTATGTGCGGCGCGTTATATATTTTGCGCAGGGTGTCCTTCAGCGAGCTTGCCAGGCCTTCGAGGACCATCGACGCGCAACATGTCCATTGATATTATAAATAGCTTTTCATGATTGGCTAAAGGGACGTAGGGGACGTAAGGGACGTTTGGTGCGATTGGTGAAGAGGGACGTAAGGGTCTGCGCGATTGGTGAAACGGACTGACGGACAGGCCGTCCCCGTCGTTCGTCCGTCTGCACTAACTTCACAGACCCTTACGTCCCTTTTCAACAATAGCTATAAGACGTCCCTTACGTCCCTTTAACCAATAGCGCTGCTCAGATTCCTTTCGTCTGCAGCGCCATCAGGTCCTCGGTGCTCAGCTTCTCGCCGCGCCGGAACCGCTCGAAGATCTCGGCCGCCTGCTTCTTTGCAGACGATTCCGACTTGACCTTGCGCGCCTTCTTCTCGCGCCGGCGCAGGCCGGACACGACCTTGTCGAAGTCGTGGACCTGCCGGATGAGGTTGACGTGCTCCCGGTGCTCCTCGTCGGCGGATGTCTTCGCCCGCACGAACTGCTCCTGTACCATGTCCGCCTCCTTGCGGAGGCTGTCGCTCTTTTCATAGAGCTCCACCATGGAGTCGTGCTCGGCCTGGGCGTCGTCGGCTAATTTCCCAACCAGTGCGTGCTGGGATTCGGCCTCCTCGCGGGCCTGGTTGGCCATCTTTATGGCCTGCCGGACGTCCTCGTTCTGCTCGAAGGCCTTCTCCTTCTCCCGTATCTGGGCCTGAAGGTGCGTAAGCAGGGTGATGAGCTCCTTCTCCTTGTCCGGGGTGAGCACGGAGGTCATCTGGCGGAACTCGAGGGCCTTGAGGTCCTTTTTCAGCTTGCCGACCTGGTTGCCGTCCTTGGGCATGCGCTCGCGGCGCAGGGCGTTGACTATCTCCGCCGATTCGTTCGCCTTCTTGTTCAGTTCCTCGCGCAAAACCTTGGCGGTCTTGACCTGCTCGTTGAGGGTGTTGCGCTTCTCGCGGTGCTCGTTCGCCTCGCGCAAGAGCTTCTTGACCTGGTCGTTGAGCGAATCCCTCCGCTCGACGAAGCGCTTTGTCTCTTCGTTGAGCCGGTCCCGCTTGTGGCGGTGCTCGTCGGCCTTGATGTTGAGCTTGTCCCGTTTGGTCTCAAGCTCCCTTATGAACTGCTCGGTGTCGGAGGCCATCGGGTCCCAATTCCTCTTGCAGGAAAGGCCAAATCGATTGGGGGTATATATAGACTGCGCTTTGCTATCGTTATAAGGGACGGGAAGCCGGGAAGCCGGGAAGCCGGGAAGCCGGAGGTACCGGTTCCCCGGCTCCCCGGTTCCCCGGCCCCCCCGTCGGTTCGCGCATTTCCCCGAATTACCTATTTGCGCGCCACCATCTGTCGCGCCAGCTCCGAAAACGAATCCTCGACGTTTGCGCCGGTCTTGGCGCTCGTGAGGTGCCAGGAGGCGCCGTAGCGCGAGGCCATGTACTGCAGCTGGGTCTGGCCTATGAGCGCCTGCTCCTCCAAATCCGCCTTGTTGCCCAGAAACACCATCGGCACCCGGTGGCCGAGTTCCTTTTCCAGCAGGGCTATCCACTCGGGCATGTTGTTGAAGGTCTGGTCCCGCGTGACGTCGCAGACTATCATCGCGCCCTCGGAGTGGTACAGGTGCGCGAGGACCGACGGGTCGTTGCGCTGGCCCTGCAGGTCCCATACCATCAGTGTGACCTCGGCCCTCTCGTCATGCAGCAGCACCTTCTTCTTCTTCACGTTGGTGCCGATGGTGTGGATGTACTTGTCGTCGAACTGGCCCTTGACGAACCGGTTCACGAGGCTGGTCTTACCCACACCGCCGTCGCCGATGAGGGCGATCTTTTTCGAATATGCGGTGAAGCCCAGCGGGACCGGGTGGGCCATTTCCTCCGGAGCCTGTACCGGGGCGGGCTCGACCGGCGTTTCCGCCGCCGGGGGCTTCGGCGGCGGGGCCAATGCCGCGGGCGCTGCCCTTTCCGTGGCCTGCGGCGCCGGGGAGGGCGCGGGAGCCGCGTTGCGGCCCTTGCGCCGGGCCAGCGCCACCGCCACGCCGGCGAGGACCGCCGCGACCGCGATGACAATCACCGCCAGCAGGAGAGTGTCCGTGGCCATGCTACATCAGCCCCTTGATTATCCGCTCGGTCGGCTCCCAGAGGTTCATCGCGTAAAAGTGGATGCAGGGCACCCGGCCCATGAGGCCCTTGCACTGGGCGAGGGCGTGCTCGATGCCTATTTCGGTCACCTCGGGCGGGTTGTCCCGGTTGTCGTCGAGCCTCTTTTGCAGCGCGAACGGCACGGCCACGCCGCAGAGGTTGCGCACTATGCGGAGGTTTTTGTAGCTCACGACGGGCATGATGCCCGGCACGATGGGTATCCCGATGCCCTGCGCCCGGGCGCTCTCCACGAAATCGAAGAAACGCGAGTTGTCCAAAAAGAGCTGGGAGATGGCAAAGGAGGCGCCCCGGTCCACCTTGCTCTTGAAATGGGCCATGTCCGCGAGCAGGTCGCGCCCGCCCTTTCCGTCGACCGTTTCCGGGTGGCCCTCGGGATAGCAGGCGACGCCCACGCAGAAGTCCCGGCGGTGCTTCTTGATGACCGACACCATGTCCGAGGCGTGGCACATGGCGCCCGGGTCCCTCTCGAAGTCCCTGGGCAGGTCGCCGCGAAGGGCCAAAACGTTTGTTATGCCGAAATAGTCCAAAACGTCCAGCGTGCGCGGCAGCTCGTCGCGGGGGATGCCTATCGAGGTCAGGTGCGCCAGGGCCTCTATGCCGAAGCGCTGGCGGATGATGCTGGCGATGGGTATGGATGTGGCCTTTGTCTTGCCCTCGGGGTTGAACGTCACGCTGACGAAGAGCGGCTTGTAGGGGAGCAGGTGCTCCACCGTATCGAATATCTTGGAGATGTGCTCCTGGACGCTGAGCTCGCCGCAGACCCTGGTGGTCTTCGGAGGGTAGGTCTCGAGGGAGAAGCGGGTCTCCTTCGAGGCGCCGAGCAATGTGGCGACGTCCATGTTCGCTCGCGGTGTGTATCCGGCTGGGTGGACTTATAATTTCTCCAAAAGACGCCGGTGAATCCGGCTGTCGTGCGTGAGCTCCGGGTGGAACGCGGCCGCCAGGAGGCTCCCCTGCTCGGCCAGCACGACGACATCCTCGACCTTCGCCAGGGCCTTGCATCGGCCCCAGACCTTCGTTATGGCCGGCGCGCGGATGAACACTGCCGGGAATGGCCTCTTCCAGTCTGCGCCGGGGAGGTCCACCGGGAGCTCGGCCTCGAAGGATTCTTTCTGGCGCCCGAAGGCGTTGCGGTCCACTGCCATGTCCATCAGCCCGAGAAGGCGCGTGCCGGTCCTTCTCACCTCGTCGTCGCCCTCCTTGGCGAGCAGCACGAGCCCGGCGCAGGTTCCCAGGACGGGCATCCCCTTCTCCGCCCGCTCGATTATCTCGTCGAAAAGGCCGAACTTGATGAGCAGCTTGGAGATGGTGGTGCTCTCGCCGCCGGGGATGGCCAGCGCCTGAACGCCCTCGAGGTCTTTTTGGCGGCGGACGGGCACGGCCTGCCCCTTCCTGCCCAGGTCATGGAACGCCCGGGAAAACGCCTCCAGATGTTCGGAGACGGCGCCCTGGACGGCTACGACCCCGACCTTCACTGCCATTGCCTCAGTACCCTCAACCCTGACCCCTGAACCCTGAGTTGACCCTGTACCCTGACCCCCGAACCCTGAACCCTGTCCTCAGACCGGCTCGATGGTCGACGGCGGCTTTTTCGTGATGTTGTAGGTGACGCTCACGACACCCGGCACCTCGGCGACCATCCTGTCGGCGAGCTTCTCGAGCGTCTCGTAGGGAAGCCTTGTCGGTGTGCCGGTGACGGCGTCGGTGCTCTCCCAGCAGCGGACCTCTATCTGGTGCCCGAAATCTCGCCTGTTCTTGCGTATCCCGGTGACGCGGTCCTGGTGGAGGATGGCCAGGTACTGGAACGCGCCCGAGGTGGCGAGCTCCTGCTCCACGATGGCGGTAGCCCTGCGCACGAGCTTTATCCTCTCGGGGGTGACCTCGCCTATGACGCGCGCGGTGAGGGCCGGGCCGGGGAACGGGGGCCGGTTGTAGATCTCCTCGGGAAGGCCGAGCGCCTTGGCGACCATCCGGACGCCCGTCTTGCGCAGCTGGATTACCGGCTCGATGACCTTGTAGCCGTAGCGTTTCTTCGTGTCGATGCCCAGCTGCTCCAGGATGTTGTGCTGGCGCTTGATGCCCGCCACGGTCTCCTCGACATCGGTGTAGTTCGTGCCCTGGAAGAGATACTGGGCCTTGCTCTTCCGGACGAGCGCGCCGAAGACGGTCTTGTAGAATGTCTGGGTGATGGCCTCGCGCTTCTCCTCGGGGTCGGTGATGCCCTTGAGCGCCGAGAAGAACTCCCTGCGGGCGTCCACGAGGCGGACAGGGACGCCCATCGAGCGGAAAAGGCCGACTATGTGCTTGGGCTCGCCCTCGCGCATGATGCCGTTCTCGACGAATACGGTGGTGAGTTTCTTGCCCAGAGCCCGGTGGGCGAGCATCGTCACGGCCGAAGAGTCCACGCCGCCCGAGAGGGCGTTGATGGCCAGCCCGTTGCCCACCTCGGCCTTTATCTTCTTGACCTGGTCGTTGATGAATTGCCCCGGATTAAGCTCCTCGGTCTTGATTTCCTGTATATCCATTCCCCTCACCTGCCCCGGGGGGATTTCGTGGCGGGGATAAATACTTGGTGCCTTCGGGATGTGTCTACGAGCTGACGAGTGGACGAGTGGACGAGTGGACGAGAGACGCGGCGGGACAGGACCCCGGCAGCCGTAGTCTCTCGTGCACTCGTACACTCGTACACTCGTGCACTCGTCGCCGCGTCTACAGGGCGTGGACAGAACTACCAGCCGCGTTCCTGCAGCCTCTGCTCCTTGGGGATGGCCGGTATCTCCAGGCCCTTCATGGCCGTGCCTAGGCCCTTGGAGACCTCGCCCACCACGCGCGGGTCGTCGTAGTGCATGACCGCCTCGACTATGGCCTTGGCCCGCCTGTCCGGGTCGTCGGACTTGAAGATGCCAGAGCCGACGAACACGCCGTCGGAGCCGAGCTGCATCATCAGCGCCGCGTCGGCCGGCGTGGCTATCCCGCCGGCGGCGAAGTTGACGACCGGCAGGCGCTGGAGCTTGGCGACCTCTTTCAGCACATCGAAGTCGCACTCGAGCTTGCGCGCCACCTTGAAGAGCTCGTCGTCGTCCTTGCCCGAAAGCTCCTTTATCTGGCCGTTGATGGTGCGCTGGTGGCGCACCGCCTCGACGACGTTGCCCGTCCCGGCCTCGCCCTTGGTGCGTATCATGGCGGCGCCCTCCCAGATGCGGCGCACGGCCTCGCCCAGGTCGCGGGCCCCGCACACGAAGGGGACCGTGAACTTCCTCTTGTCGACATGGAAGAACGGGTCCGCCGGCGTCAGCACCTCGGATTCGTCTATCATGTCGACGCCCAGCGCCTCCAGTATCTGCGCCTCGGCGAAGTGGCCTATCCTGCACTTGGCCATGACGGGCACGGTCACGGTGTCCATTATCTCGATTATCTTTTGCGGGTCGGCCATGCGGGCGACGCCGCCGGCGGCCCGTATGTCGGCCGGGACGCGCTCCAGGGCCATGACCGCCACGGCCCCGGCGTTCTCGGCCACCCTGGCCTGGTCGGCGTTCACGACGTCCATGATGACGCCGCCCTTCTGCATCTTGGCGAAACCGCGCTTGAGCAGATCGGTGCCGTGCCGGAGCTTGGAAAGGTCGATTTCAGTGGGCATTAGTATTCTTCCGGCGGCCCTATGGCCCCTTCCAATATTAAAGGTTTTCCGGCCTTCACGATAGAGAATTGCACGCGCGCGGGAAGAAGAAGGCGCAGGGCACAGGGCGCGAGGCGCAAGGGGGAAGAGCGGATCAAGCATGCGATAAAGAGCGAGGGCGCCTTCGACCGCCACCCTCTTCACAATCAATCCCTTGCCCCTTGCGCCTTCATACCAAATAATTAATTGCCCTATCGCGAATAAGGTCGCCGATGCGGCAGGGGGAAGACGAGGCGGCCTTCAAGGCTCAAAGGGAGAGGCTCGTGGACGGCCTGGCGGACCGGGGCTACGTGACCGACCCTGCGGTCCTGGAAGCGATGAAGGCCGTGAGGCGCCACCTCTTCGTCCCGGAGCGCAACCGGTCCGACGCCTACGATGACCGCCCCCTGGACATCGGCGAGGGCCAGACCATCTCGGCTCCCCACATGGTCGGCATCATGGCCGAAAGACTGGACCTTCGGCCGGGGCAGAAGGTGCTCGAGATAGGCGGCGGCTCCGGCTACCACGCCGCGGTCGTGGCGCGAATCGTCGGCCCGGAGGGGCACGTGTACAGCGTCGAGCGAATCGCCCCGCTGGCGGAGCGGGCGCGCAAAAACCTGGAGGAGGCCGGTTTTTCCAAGACGGTGACCATGGTAGTGGGCGACGGCACTCTCGGGCTTCCGGAGCACGCCCCCTACGACCGCGTCTTCGTGGCGGCGGCGTCGCCAGGCATACCGCCCCCTCTGTTCGAGCAGCTGCGGGAGGGCGGGAAGATGCTGGTCCCGGTGGGCGATCTCTACATGGGCCAGGAGCTGGTCATGGTCGAGAGGCGCAACGGCCGGCCGGTGACGACGGAGCACGGCGGCTGCGTCTTCGTGCCCCTCATCGGAGAGCACGGCTTCAGGCGGTGAGAAAGGCGTGTCCCAGGTCCGTTTAGGCCGCATCACGCTCCACTGGTGCCCGCATTGCGACCTCCCTCTGGTCGAGAAGGCGCCCTGCGGCATTTGCGGAGGCGCTCCGAAAGCCGTGGCGCTGACCCCGCCGGGCGACGCCCGGCCGGCCTTCCCGTTCGACATCGACATGGCCCGGGCGCTGGCCAATGCCCAGTTCGGCCCCGGCGCCGGCCAAGGCCTCCTGCCCGAGGGAACCATTGTCATGCTCAACCGGATTCCCGACCTGGACCGGACCGACGAGGTAATCGCCGGCGGGGAGGTGGTCGCCAACCTGACCTGGATACTGGGAAAGGGTTTCGTCCTCCAGCTCCGCATGCCCGGCGTGGAGCGCGTCTGGAACGGCGCCGTGAAACGTGGCTGCGCCGTCGGCCTTCGTTCCTGGGTGGTCGCCGACAGGGGGGCCGTTCCGTCCATCCTCGACGGCTCGAACCTGCTCGGCCCCGGGGTCGTCGCCTGCGCGCCCGGGATCATTCCCGGCGACGAGGTCCTCCTGCTCGAGGAGGCGGAGATAGGGCGGGTGCCGCTCGGGACCGGCATGGCCCGCATGCCCTCGGAGAGCATGGCCGCGCTCTCGCGGGGGAACGCTGTGAAGGTGCGGTGGGTGCGTAAGAAGACGGACCGTGAAGAGGGCGGGCGAAGAAGTGAAGAGGGCGGGGCCACCGTGGACCGTTGCGCCGTGCCACGTGCCTGGTCCGATGTAGTCACGGCAAATCGCGCTCTTCTCGACCGGGCCGTTTCGAGGGCCGTCTCGTTCATCAAGGAGGGCGTATCGAGGCTGGGCAAGCCCCCGGCCGTCTCGTACAGCGGCGGCAAGGACAGCCTCGCCACGCTGCTTCTGGTCCTGGACGCCGGAATCAGGCCGAAGGTGCTGTTCATCGACACGGGGCTCGAGTTCCCCGAGACCGTCGAGAACGCCCAAAAGACCTGCGCCACCCTGGGACTGGAGCTCCTTGCCGAGGAGGCCGGGGGGGCGTTCTGGGAGAACCTGCCGCGCTTCGGGCCGCCGGGCCGCGACGCCCGCTGGTGCTGCAAGTGCTGCAAGCTGGGCCCGGTCACGCGGCTCATATCCAGGGAATTTCCAAACGGGGTCGTGTCGTTCATCGGCCAGAGGCGCTACGAATCCGAATCCCGTGCCTCCAAGGGCCCGGTCTGGAAGAACCCCTGGGTGCCGGGACAGATCGGAGCCTCGCCGATACAGGACTGGAGCTCGCTTTCGGTGTGGCTCTATATCTTCTCGAAGAAGGCGGCCTACAACCCCTGGTACGAGCGGGGCCTGGACCGCATCGGGTGCTTCCTGTGCCCGGCGACGAATCTGGCGGACCTGGAGCTGGTGAGGAAGTCGTTTGCCGGCTATGAAAGGTGGCAGGAGAGGCTGCGAGAACTGCCGCCGCTCTGGCTGGAGTACGGATTGTGGAGGTGGAGATACCTCCCGCGGGGGGTGAGGGAGCATCTGGCCCAGCGGGGCCTGACGCCGGAGGCAGCCCCGTCCTACCCGCCGCGCCTTTCCCTGGAGATGAAGGCCCCCCGCCTCGAAGGCGGGTTGGCCCAGGCCGAGGGCCATTTCTCGCGACCGCTGGACACCGGAGTCCTGACCTCGAGGCTCCTGCCGCTCGGGAAGACGCTCCTTGACGGGGGGAAGCTCCTCGTGGGGGACTGGGCGGAGCTGGGGCCTGACGGCACGGTCCTTCTGCGCGCCGAGAACGAGGAGAGGCTTAGGGCCCGGGTGGAGAAGCTGAAGGAGGCCGTGGCGCGTTCCGAGGAGTGCGCCGGCTGCGGCGTGTGCACCGGGAAATGCAAGGAGGGGGCCGCCGGCATCCGCAAGGGGCGGATGGTCATAGACCCGGAAAAGTGCACACAGTGCGGCGCCTGCCTGACCGGCCCTTGCCCGGTGACGACATATTCCCCGGATACGCAGGACGATGTTTGAAAGGGGAATCGCCGTGATGCAGTTCTATATGGGTTGATTAATGCCCAAGTCAAGCGGTCCATGACCGCTCGGTCGCAGGCCTGGCCGAGCTCAGGCCTGCGACCTCGCTTTCGCTTTATCAAATGATAGACCCCAACACCGCTCACTATCGATGCTTCGACCATGCAGGAGGCAATCATTTATATTCTGTTCTTCTTGGCGCCCGAAGGACTCGAGCTGGGCCGAGTCCTGAGGGCGCCATTGCCTGCATGGTGGGGCGGTTCTTTATGGGAATTATAGGAAAGCCGTCGGCTCATTCTCCTTTCCGGGCACGGGCCTGCTTCAATAATTCTTGTTCTATTTCCTGTATTTCATATGCCTTGTTATTGACAAAGCGCTCGATACGTTCTATTTCGAATGGTTCGCCCGGACCGAGTCCGTTTGATACCATCCTCTTTGTGAATTCTTTGATGAACTCATCATCAAGGGAAGAAGTAGGGATGGTAAATCGGTAGCCGTCTTTCAAGATGAAACCAAAGTATGTCCTGCATTGTTTATCCTGGATATTCAGGAACCTGTCGATGTCCTTGAAAGCTATTATTGTCCTTGAAAATGGAATATAGCCGAGCCTCAACCGATCATCGTAAAGAATCACCGGCGGTTGAATAATGAGTAAGGCCGGAATAAATATACAGGCATCAATTATCCCTAAAAACACCAGATAAAACAATGCACCGGGCAGATGCGCAATTCCGACAATGATGTTGAAGATTCCCCAACAAATCATGAAAGCCATCAATAAAGCTGGAATCAGCATGAGGATTCCGTTTTCGATGTTTTTCTTCCTTGAGGATGATTTCGGCGTCAACCCCATGCCCGGTTCACCCCTCGGAAATCCCTTACCGGTTGTTCAGCAATCCCGTTCACTACCAGCACGCTGCCCGCTGCACGCTGCACGCTCGTCGTCCGTCTATATCGGCTTGGGGCCGAAGAACTGCGACCTGTAACTGTCAGCGGCCTTGCGCTTCAGGATGCGCTCCGTGGCCTCCTTGTTCTCGAGGGCGTAGCGGTCCTTGGGGTTCAGCTTCAGGACCATCTCGTAGACCTTGACGGCCTCCTCGTGCCGATGGAGGTCGTCGAGGGCGTTGGCCTTGTCGTTGAGCGCGGCCGTGTCCTTCGGGTTCAGCTCCGAGATCTTCTCGTAGCACCTGATGGCGTCCTCGGTCCTGTTCAGTATCCGCAGCGTGAAGCCCTTGCGGCGCCAGGCGTCGATGTTGTCCGGCCCAAGCTGTATCGCCCGGTCGAAGCAGGTGAGGGCCTCGTCCACCTTGCGCAGGCAACGGAGGGATACGCCCCGGAGCATCCAGACCGTGACGTCTTGGGGGTTGAGCTCGGCGCAGCGGCGGAAGGCGACCTCGGCGCGGTCGTACGCGCCGGCGTTGTAGTACTGCATCGCGAGAGCGTTGCAGGCCGGAAAGTCCGCCGGAAGCTCCGCCGGCATGGGCGGCGGGGCGCCGGCCGGCTTCATCGCCGGCACAGGCATCGATGGCCTGGAAGGCCCGGGGGCGCCGGTCTTTTGGGCCGGCTGGGCCGGTGTCCCATGGGCGGGCGTCGGAACGCCCGGCGTCGCGCCCGGCCTCCGGGGCTCACCATGCGTAGTGCCGGCGGGCACGAACTCCAATGCCTCCTTCTTGGGCAAAAGCATCGTGGAGAACCGCCGGCGCTGCTCCTCGGAAGGCGAGAGGCGTCGGCAGCGCACGCACATCTGGTAGCCGTCGTGGTTGGGAGAGCGGCAGTAGGGGCATATCTTCATGAATCTCGGGCGCGAAATAGGCCCTACCCGATAAATAACTATCGTTACGGAAATCGACAACGGGTCGGCGGCGGGAAGGACGAGGGGTCAGGGTTCAGGGTTCAGGGCCGCAAAAGACCGGCCCGAG
>Ga0316626_10001105_pt1 | contig 11724 bp, 8 predicted proteins | sample OWC_Aug_T1_C1_D5_FD_207656 | JGI IMG/M metagenome (GOLD analysis project Ga0316626, IMG submission 207656) | Wetland soil microbial communities from Old Woman Creek delta, Ohio, United States - OWC_Aug_T1_C1_D5_A | ecosystem: Environmental > Terrestrial > Soil > Wetlands | place: USA: Ohio...
CGATTCTCGCCGCCCGTCGCGCCAATACGGCCGAACTCACCAAGCTCGCCGCATGAAAATATTGCGCGCGCAGAGAAGAAACGGAGGGTTTGTTTCACGGATAGGGCCAGTGAAGTTGGCCTCCGATCCGTGCAATCAGTGGAATCCGTGGCCATCCTGCGCTGGGTTGCGGGCGGCAGCCCGCGATGGGCCTCCGTGTCTCCGTTGTGAAAGTATTCTTTCACCTCAGGGTTAATTGAGACGCGTAACGGCCGCATCTGACGGTGGCCTTGCCCATATTGAAGTCGGGCGAGCGCCGGTCCTTAATAGGGACCAGCCATGACGATTCTCAGCACGCGTTCGACTCCGACGCCGGCGCCAGGCTTGGCCGGTGAACGGCGCCGCCCCACCGCCAGCGGTCTCGCCCCTCCTCTCCATCCCCTCCGGGCGCGCCGCTGCGCGATTGGCCTCGCGCTGGTCACGATGCTCGTCGGCGCCCGCGGCGCCGCGCTTGAAGCGGAGGAGTCACCACCGCGGAAAACACTGAGCGAGTGCCTCGCCATCGCGCTCGAATATCATCCCACCCTGCACGCCGCCGATGCCCTGGTCGCGGCCGCGATGCAGCGCGTGCGCCAGGCCGCGTCGGGCTATCTTCCTCAGATCAGCGGTACCTTCGCCGCCGACCGCCGCAACACCAACGCCACCGCACGCACCGGAGCGAACCTCGGGACGCAGTCCCAGACCTTCAATTTCTACGACACCGGCATCGGCTTTTCGCAGGTGCTGTTCGATTTCGGACGGAACCTCGCGTTGATTCGCGCCGCGCAGGCGACCGAGCGGTCGTCGCAGGCCGATCGTGACACGCAACGCGAGACGGTCCGGTTCAACGTCAAGCAATCCTACTTCAACCTGCTGGCCGCTCGCCGTCTCCTCGCGGTGGCCGACGAGACAGTCCGCCAGAATCAGAAGCAGCTCGAGCTGGCACAAGCACGCGAGCAAGTCGGGTTGGCACCCAAGTTCGATGTCACGACCGCCCAAGTCCAACTGGCAAATGCCGAGCTCGATCAGATCACCGCCCGTAACGCCGTCGCCGTGGCGCGTGAGAACCTCCGCAACGCGCTCGGGCTCACCGGCCCGCTGGACTTCGACATTGTCGACACCCTCGAGGTTCAGCCGGTAGAGATCACCGAAACCGGGGCGCTCGCAGCGGCCTACGTCAACCGTCCCGAGCTGCGCAGCCTCCAGGAGCAGCAGTCTGCCACCGCACAGCAGATCGCCAGCCTCCAGCGCGACTACCTGCCGAACCTGACCGGCAACGGAGCCTACGCCTGGACGGGCACCGACTACCCTCTGCAATCGGCGTGGAGCATCGGCGCCAGCGTCAACCTGTCGCTGTTCAACGGCGGCCTGACGACGGCGCAGATCGCCGAGGCCGAAGCCATCCTCAGCAGGCTGAGGTACGATGAGGATGCGCTCCGCCAGAACATCGCCCTGGAAGTCCGCCAGGCCGCGCTGGACCTGCAGCGAGCGGCGGAGAGCATTCGGGTCACCGAAAAGGGAACACAGCAAGCGCGCGAGAACCTCGCCATCGCCGAGGGACGCTACACCACCGGGGTCGGAAACATCATCGAGTTGACCATCGCACAGGCTTCACTCACGAGCGCGGAGGCCAACTACGTGCGCGCCCTCTATGGCTACAAAATCTCGCTGGCCGCGCTGGAACGCGCGACGGCCCAGTCGCTGTCTTCCGGCTAGCCAGATATCCCCCTACCCTCATACGATGACGTATCTTGGACGGGTCTCCTCTCAACAGAGGAGGCGGCAGAAGAGCATGACAACCGCATGAAGAAGCTGCGCTACAGTGCCGTCGTCGCGGCGTTGGTTCTGCTGGCCGCGGTCGGGTACGCATACTGGAGCCGCTCCAACGAGCAGGATGCCGGTGGCTATGTGACTGAAACCATCGATCGCGGCGCCATCGCCGCCACCGTCACCGCCACCGGGACGGTCAACCCGGTGACCACCGTGCAGGTCGGCACCTACGTCTCGGGACCGATCCAGGCCATTGACGTCGATTTCAACTCGCCGGTCCGCAAGGGGCAGCGGGTCGCGAAGATCGACCCCGCACCATTCCTGGTGAAGGTCAAAAGAGCCGAGGCGAATCTGGCGAACGCGCAGGCTCGCGTTGAAAAGGATCGTGCCGATCTCGCCCTGAAGAAGCTGGCCCTCGAACGCAACCGTGAATTGCGGGGCCGGGATTTCATTTCGCAGAACGATCTCGACACCGCCAAGAGCAACTACGATCAGGCCGTGGCGCAGATCGCCCTCGACGAGGCGGGCGTCCGGCAAGCCCGGGCCGACCTGGAAGACGCGCGCATCAACCTCGCCTACACCGACATCACCTCGCCGGTTGACGGCGTCGTCGTGTCGCGGAGCGTCGACGTCGGCCAGACGGTGGCGGCCAGTTTCCAGACGCCCACGCTGTTCCAGATCGCCCAGGACCTCACCAAGATGCAGGTCAATACCAACGTCAGCGAATCGGACATTGGTACCGTTCGTGAGGGCCAGCTCGCGTCGTTTTCCGTCGACGCCTATCCGGGGCGGGTCTTTGCGGGAACGGCCGTCCAGGTCCGCAACGCGCCGCTCACGGTGCAGAACGTGGTGACGTATGACGTGGTGATCGGAGTCGACAACTCGTCGCTCGAGCTCAAACCCGGCATGACCGCCACGGTCACCATCACCACCGCCCGGCGCCAGGACGCCCTGCGCCTTCCGGTACGGGCGCTGCGCTTCAACCCCCAGGGGAAATCGACCACAACCCCCGGGGTCCCGGAACCGTCGCCCCGAGCGTCATCCGCCGCGCCGGCCGTCTGGGTGCTCCAGGATGACGGCACTCTGCGCCGTATCGAAGTGCAGACGGGCCTGCGCGATGACCAGTACGCCGAGGTTCTCTCGGGCGATCTGCACGCGGGGGACCAAGTGGCAGTGGCGCTGCGCCGGACGACGGCGGGGCGCGAAGCGGCGCGCCCGCCCGGCTTCCTCCCCCGGTTTCGGTAAGCAATGAGCGACACGCTGATCCAGGTGCGCAACCTGTGGAAGATCTACGACATCGGTGACGTGCATGTGGAGGCGCTGCGGGATGTCTCGCTCGACATTGCTGCCGGCCAGTTCGTCGCCATCATGGGCGCATCCGGCTCGGGGAAGTCCACGCTGATGAACATCCTTGGCTGCCTGGACCGGCCGACCCGCGGCACCTACCTCCTCGGCGGGGTCGACGTCTCCAGGTTGTCGTCCGACGAGCGCGCGTCCATTCGCAATCAGCAGCTGGGATTCGTGTTTCAGAGCTTCAACCTGCTGCCGCGCACCAGCGCGATCGAGAACGTCGAGCTGCCGCTCTTCTACGGCGACGTCCCGCTCGCCGAGCAGCGCCAGCGGGCACGCGACGCCTTGGCGACGGTGGGCCTCGCCGGTCGCGAGCATCATCTGCCGAGCCAGCTTTCCGGCGGCCAGCAACAGCGCGTTGCGATTGCACGGGCCCTGGTGAACCGCCCGTCGCTACTGCTCGCAGACGAACCGACCGGAAACCTGGATACGCAGACCAGCGGAGAGATCCTGGACATCTTTCGACGTCTCAACCGCGAGCGGCGCCTCACCGTTGTTCTGGTCACCCACGAGCCAGACCTCGCCGCGTATGCCGATCGCACCGTCACCTTTCGCGACGGCCGAATCGTGTCCGACGTTTCGCAAACCGCCACGCCGTCACCGCACACCGGTGCCCAACACACGGATGTGAACCTCCCATGAAGCTCTTCCGGATGACCCTCCGCACGGCGTTGCGCGCCCTGCGCCGCAACAAACTGCGCTCGGCCCTGACGATGCTCGGCATCATCATCGGCGTCGCGGCAGTGATTGCGATGGTGAGCGTCGGCCAGGGTGCCGACGCGGCGGTGCAGGAACAGATCCGCAGCCTCGGCACCGATCTGCTGATGGTCATCCCAGGCGCCACGACCGCAGCGGGGGTCCGCTCCGGCTGGGGCGGTGTGTCGACGCTCACCGCGGCCGATGCCGTCGCCATCAGCAAGGAGTGTCCGGCGGTGGGCGAGATCACCTACTTCCGGCGCCAGGTGCTGCAAATCGTCTATGGAGACCAGAATTGGTCCACGGTCATCCAAGGCGCCACCCCATCCTATCCCAAGGTCCGCGATTGGGCAGTAAGCGCGGGCAGCTTCTTCACCCAACGCGACGAGGAGAGCGCAAACCGCGTGGCGGTCCTCGGGCAGACGGTGGTTACGTCCCTGTTTGGACACGGTCAGGACCCGCTCGATGCCATCGTCCGGATCAAGAACGTGCCGTTTCGTATCATCGGCGTCCTCGAGGCCAAGGGGCAGACCGCATGGGGACAGGATCAGGACGACGTGGTCGTCATTCCGTTCTCCACCGCCGTGCGGCGTGTCTTTGGAACCGAGTTCGTCGGCACCGTCGACATGATTCATGCGACCGCGGTCGCAAGCGACCAACTCGATGAAGCGGCCGAGCAGATCAGGGTCCTGCTCCGCCAACGCCACCGCATATCGTCGAACGAGGAGGATGACTTCACCGTCCGGAGCCTCAACGACATGGCGCGCGCATCGCAAACCGCCAGCCAGGTCATGACGAATCTGTTGCTCAGTGTCGCCTCGATCTCCCTGCTGGTCGGTGGCATCGGCATCATGAACATTCTTCTGGTATCGGTCACCGAACGAACCCGCGAAATCGGCATTCGCATGGCCGTCGGCGCCAAGAATCGGCACATCTTGCTGCAGTTTCTCGTCGAGGCCACGACGCTGAGCATGGTCGGCGGCTTGGCCGGCGCGATCCTCGGTGTGGCCGTCGCGAATCTGATCTCGTACTTTGCTTCGTGGCCCACCCTCCTGTCACCGCCCGCGGTCGCCGGCGCGTTTCTCTTCTCGGGGGCCGTTGGCGTGTTCTTCGGCTTCTATCCCGCCCGCAAAGCGGCGCGCCTCGATCCGATCACGGCGCTCCGCTACGAATAGGTGGCGCGGCAACGGCCCATGGCGGTTCCCGTTCGCGTACCCGGTTCCGGCCATCGCGGATCCGCAAACCCGGGGGTGGGAGGGGGTGTGCGTCAAATTTGTGAGGAAGGTGCGGTGGACCTCCGCGGCGCAGTTCACCCACAAATTTGACGCACACCCGGTGGCAGCTGCGGCAACCCGGGCGACGAGGAGCGGTGGTTGGTGTACACTACCGACCCATGAGCGAGCCCACTCCCCGCGGCAACCCTGCACCTGAGCGGGCGGCGCTTCACCACCTCGCCGACTGCGTCCGCCGACTGATCGAGGTTACCGTGACCCTACAGGCCCCGCCCGAGGTGCTGGACGCGGCAGCCGCCGCGCTCGAACGGGTGGCGGTCGATCTGCAGCGATTCATCCCCGATCCGCCACCGCCTCGCTATCCCTTCAGTGAGCCGACTGATAACCCGGCCGACCTGTTTCCGAACGACTACGTGCTCGGGTGGGCTAATCCCCTCGCCGTGCCACTCCGAGTGGAATGGGACCAGACGAAAGCCATCGGGCGTGCCTGCTTCGGCACGCCGTACGAAGGCCCGCCCGGATGCGTTCACGGCGCCGCCATCGCTGCGGCCTTCGATCAGATGTTCGCCGTCGCCAACCTGATGGCCGGAACACCCGGACCGACGCGCAAGCTCGAGCTACGCTATCACCGCCCGACGCCGCTGTTCAAAGCGGTCCGCTTCGAGGCCTGGCGCGAGCGCGTCGACGACCGCAGGGTCCACAGCGCCGGCCGGCTGCTGGCTGATGACACCGTCACCGTCGAGGCTGAAGGCCTGTTCGTCATGTTGTCGCCCGAGCAGGTCATGCAGCTGCTTGCCAGATCGTCGAAAACGGAGTGAGCAGACGAATTGTTTCTCCGACGGACTTCTAGCCGCGGAACTCGGGCGACTGCCAGAGTTGGATGAGCACGCCGTGGGCGCTGCGCGGCGAGATGAACGCCGTCTTACGGCCACCGCCCAGCTCGCGCTGATCGACGACTCTCACCCCGTCCGCCTCGAGGTGAGCCACGTAGGCATCAAGCTGATCGACGTCGACGGAGATGTGGTGGAAGCCCTCGCCGCGGCGCGCAATGAACCGTTCGACGAAGCTCGACTGGCCCGGCGCGTTCTGGATCAGCTCGACCTTGTACCCGTTGAGGTAGAAGCTGGCTACGAGAAACGTCCCGTCCCAGCCCAGATGCGGCGGGCGACGCAAGCGAAACGCAAAGTACCGCTCGAAGAATCCGAGCGCGGCGTCGATGTCACGTACGGCGAAGGACACGTGGTCCACGCGCATGCGCACGGCGCCGCCGTCGCGCAACGGCTGGCTGACCACCGACGGGCGTTCGCCCCCGTGCGCATGGTTCGGTTGCCAGAACTGAATCAGCACACCGAAGGCACTTCGGGGCGACACGAAGGCCGTCATCCCGCCGTCGTCGCTGCCGAAGCGATCCACGATCCGCACCCCATCGGTCTCCATCCGCGCGATCAACGGGCCGAGGTGCGACGTTCCGAGGGACCAGTGGTGCAGGCCGGGACCTCGTTTCCGCAGGAAGCGCGTGACGAAAGTCTCGTCTCCCACGGGCTCGATCAGCTCGATCTTGAACTGGCCGATGTAGAAGTCACACCACATGAAGTCGGGCGTGTACCCCAGGCGCGGCTCGACCCCCACCTGGATGGGGAAATGCCGCTGAAAAAACGGGAGCGCCTCGTCGATCCGCGGCACCGCGATCGACACGTGGTCCACCCTCATCGTCGCATCCTGGCTGAACTGCTGCATGTCGCCGACGTCAACTCCTCTGACACCCGAAACTCGACACCTAGCACGTATTTCCCCAGCGTCCACACGTTACTGGTCCCCACCCCAGGGCCGCGGCAAGGTCACCGACAGAGCCTCTATGGCTGCCGAAGCGATGACACCGCCTTCCGATAATCGGCTGTCATTCCGGCGAAAGCCGGAATCCATGCCCGCGCGAGCTGTCGTGTCCCTCTGGATGCCGGCTTTCGCCGGCATGACGGATCTTCGACCGAGGTGCTCCCAACGCTGATACCCTCCGTGGACTTACTTTGAAGCCGTGGCCCTGACCGCAAGGGCTTTTGTTCTTGTGAAACTGTCGCGAATCGACTAGTCGTCCACGACAGATTGCTGGCTCGCGATTCTCTCCAACCGGACACCAGAGTCCCCGAACTGCGAACGGGTCGTGCAAGAGCCGCGAGGCGAGGCGCATGAACACCGCGGGCGCGGTTCCCAACGAGCGGCGGTCGAGGATTCCAGAACGGGGCACCATGGCGCACCTGCGAACGGCCCTGAGCGTCGCGTGGGTGCTCGCGCTCTGCCAACTGCTCACCGAAACCCTGGTCATCGCCGCTCGCGATCGCCAGGTGTTGTTGAGCCCAGTCTCTTTCGAGACGCAGCTGTACGACTTCTGCGTCAAGCTCTTCGTCTGGGTTCCCGCCGGGGCTGATTGGATTCGCGGCGGCGTGCTCGACCGCTTTCTGCAAGTGGGTTTCTATCCAAAGCTCAAGCTCGGCATCGGTCTGGCCTTGCCCAACTTGGTCGTCATGAGCTTGCTGGGCCTGCTGGTCGGAGCCCTGCGTTCCCTGTTCCGGCGGCCGGCGCGGCCGCTGCCGGCACTCGCCACGATGGCGTGCGTGGGACTCGCCATCCACGCAGCGGTTGTGGCGCTTGCGGTCCCCATGCCGAAAGCGCCGACGGCTGCGATCATCTTGCGGAATGTCGGCCGGGTCGCGCTGTGGCAGGGATCCATGGTCGCGTTCGGTGTGCTGGCCGTTGCCGGCGCGGCGACGGCCGCGGTGGCACGATCCCGCCGCATCGCCTGGCTCGGGACCTTTTCGGCAGCCGGTCTCGCCGTGCTGGCGCTGCTCCCGGCGAAACTTGCACCAGCAGTCGCCGCTGGTGCCGTGACGGCCGCGAAGCCGACATCCCCGCCACTGCCAACCGTCGACAACGTCATCCTCGTCTCGGTCGACAGCATGCGCGCCGACCGGCTCGGCTGTTACGGCAACCCGCGCGACACGAGCCCCGCGATGGATCAACTGGCGCGCGCCGGGGTTCGCTTCGCCAACGCCATGAGCTCGACGTCATGGACGCTTCCGTCGCACATGTCGATGATGACCGGACGCGACGTCCTGTCGCACGGAGTGATCTCGGAGAACGACCGCTTGCCCGACGGGGTTCCAACGCTCGCAGAGCATCTCAAACAGGCGGGACTGGCCACCGGCGGAATCGTGTCGGCGGAGTTCCTGAAGGGGGTCTACGGCTTCGCGCGCGGGTTTGACGACTACGACGACACCACCGTTCCGGCGAAGACGTGGTACGAGGCGCTGCGAGACGAGACGGCGCCGCTCATGGCCGACCTTGCCGGCCAGTGGCTCCGATCCCACCGCGGGCGGCGGTTCTTCCTCTTCCTGCACTTCTGGGACGTGCACTACGACTACGTGCCGCCGGCACCCTACGACACCATGTTCGATCCCGAATACCGCGGTTCGATCAACGCCATCAACTTCATGCAGAACTCGGAGATCAACCGCCGCATGTCGCGGCGCGATCTCGACCACATCATCGCGCTTTACGACGGCGAGATCCGCTGGGTGGACGAACACATCGGACGCATCCTGGGCGTGGTTGACGAGCTTGGGTTGGCCGGTCGGACCGCGGTCATCGTGACCGCCGATCATGGCGACGAGTTCTTCGAGCACGGCGGCAAGGGACATCAGCGAACCCTCTACCGCGAGGTCGTGCAGGTGCCCCTCCTGGTGCGGGTACCTGGCGTGACGGCTGGGCAGGTCGTGGATCGCCCAGTGAGCCTGGTCGACATCATGCCGACGGTGCTCGACCTGTTGGGCGCGCGCGGACCGGCGGGCCTGAACGGCAGCAGCTTGGTGCCGTTGATGACCGGCAGTCAGCCCGACGGCCAGGTGAGCGTGTACGCGTGGCTGTGTAATCCGAGGCGACGGAGCAACTGCCAGGCGATGCAACATTCCCCGATCGGTACGCTCGTTCACTTCTTCCAGCCATCACGGCTCGCGTTTTACGCGCCAACGGACACCGCCCAGCACGACGATCTGGCGCGCACGCCGCACTGGCCGCGTGCACAGCAGCTACAAGCGTTGCACGGTCAGTTGGACTCTCGCTGGTGGAGCTACCGAACGACCGCGGGCAACCAGGGTGCGGTGGAACTGAACAAGGCAGCGCAGGAGCGTCTCCGGGCTCTCGGCTATGGAGACGAGTAGCATGACGTCGCCCACGCCTCGAACGTCCCGGTGTAGCGAGCCCCTAGCGGGCGAAATGGGAACCCCGAGCAGCACGCGGCAGCCGGTCGCGGCAGCGGTCGGGCTGTGTCTCATCGCGATCGCCGTCAGCCTCGTGCTCCGCGTCGTGTATCTGTCTCAACCATGGCGGATCGACGCGTCGGTGCCCGCCGCCTTCCTGACCGCGGAGGGCCTGGTTGGTCTCATGGGGCGTCACATCGTCAGGGGCGCGCGCCCGGTCTTCTACTACGGTCAATTCTATCTCGGCGCGTTTGAAGCGTACCTCGCCGCGCTGGCGTTCAAGGTTTTCGGCGCGTCCATGACGACTCTCCGGGTCGTCCCCACCGTCTCAGCCGTGATGTGGGTTCCGCTGACGGGCGCGGTCGCCTGGCAACTGTACGGGCGGCGGGCCGGTCTCCTGGCGGCCACCATCATCGCGCTTCCGTCCCCGTTCGTCTTCGAGTGGGGATTCATCGCCTGGGGTGGGCATGCGCACGTGACGCTTATGCTGCTCGCCCTCAACCTGCTGGTACTCGTATTGCAGCGTGCCACACCACTTCGTCTCGCCACGCTCGGGTTCGTGTCGGGGTTCGCCGTGTGGGTCAACCAGTTGGCCGTACCCTATCTGGCGGTGGTCGGCTTCGTCGCCTTCAAGTGGCTGAACCTCCGCCGGAAAGATCTCGCTCTGCTGGTGGCCGCGGGCGTGATCGGTCTCTCGCCCCTGGTGTATGGGAACGTGGTCCAGCCGTTGGCCACCGCGCGCAACCTGGTTTTCCGGGTGCGGTCGTCGTGGCGACTGAGCGCGAGGCTGATCAAGCAGACCGACGACGAGCACCGATACTACCGGTCGCTCCCGCTCTTTCAGGTTCTGGGCGCGCAGCCGCACCGAGATGGGTCATGGTCGGCGACCGGCTCGGCGGTGGCATTGTTGCTGGCGCTCGGCGGGATCGCGCAGGCGTGGCATGGGTACCGCTCGCGCGCGCAGGACCCGCTCGCATTTCGACGCGTGCTCGTCGTGCTGGGATTCCTCGGGGTGAGCCTCGGCGTCGGAATCACGGGATTCTTCGGCCAACCGGTCGCCCGCTATCAGATCCTCCTCTATCCTCTCCTGGGCGTGCTGGCCACCGGCTGGATCGAGCAGGCAGGATGGCACCTCGCCACGGCCGCCGTTGCCCTGGTCGCCCTGGTCCAAGTGAGGTCAATCCTGACGCCAGGTCCGCCGGAGGCGCGCACGCCAGCCACGGCGGTCATCGCCGCGCTGACCCAGCGCGGGCTGTCGCACGGCTACGGCGCGGACTACTGCTACGATCTCGTCTTCGAATCCGGCGAGCGGCTGCTGATCGAACCCCTCGGCTGGTCGAAGTTCGCGCCGTACGAATCCGCGGTCGCCACGGCGGATCGCGTCTTCTACTTGTATCGCGACGACCAGCAACAGAAGACCTCGCACCAGGTGTTCATGGAGTATCTGTCCCATGCCGGCATCCGGTCCCAGCGGCTGGATGCGGGTGACTATCACGCACTTTACGACTTCGAACCCCGCGAGAGCCTCTCCGGACCGGCCATCGCGAAGCTGAGAGAGGCAATCCTCACGCGCAAGGAGCGGTAGCGGGTGTGGCGCGCCGTGCCATGGCGCCGGAGTTGCGCCATCAGCGCGCCAACCGAGGATCGGACATGAACCGCATGAAACAGAACAACACCCCCCCGAAGAGAAAACTGGAGTGGCGCCGCGCGTGGAAGGCGTTGCAGGCGCTGATCGACGACTCGCAGCGCACCGACCAGGTGTTTGAGATCATCGACGCGCTCGCCGGCGACAGCTTTGAGCGCGAATTTCACCGCGTGCGCACGCATCCCGATGGCCGCCGCCTCCTCACGGAACGCCCGTCGCTGCTCGCCACGCTTTCCGACCGCGCCACCCTGCGCACTCTGCCGGAGGGCTCCTTTGGACGCGCCTATCTCGAGTTCATGGAATCGAACAACCTGGCCGCCGAGGGACTGGTGCAAGCCGATTTGATGGTCGAGCAGCGCAAGGCAAACCCGCAGCCGGCGGACCCGGACCGCCAGCTCCTCGGAGAGCGCATGCGGGACATGCACGATCTCTGGCACGTGCTCACGGGCTACGGCATGGACGAGGCGGGAGAAGCCGCGAATCTCGCCTTCACGCTCGCGCAAATCCCCACCCCTGGAATCGCCCTGATCGTGCTCGCCGCCGCCGTTCTCGGCCCCAGGGATCGCACCCTTGCCTGGCCCCGCTATCTCTTCCGCTCCTGGCGGCGCGGCCGTCGCGCGGTGCGGCTGTCCCTTGCCCCCTACGAGCGCCTGCTTCCTCTTCCCCTCGACGAGGTCCGCCGGTTGCTGCTGATCCAACCACCAGCCGCGGCTCATCCCGAAGGCATTGCGGTTGGGACACGGCTCGATTCTCTGGCCAACCA
>Ga0316626_10001107_pt1 | contig 11718 bp, 11 predicted proteins | sample OWC_Aug_T1_C1_D5_FD_207656 | JGI IMG/M metagenome (GOLD analysis project Ga0316626, IMG submission 207656) | Wetland soil microbial communities from Old Woman Creek delta, Ohio, United States - OWC_Aug_T1_C1_D5_A | ecosystem: Environmental > Terrestrial > Soil > Wetlands | place: USA: Ohio...
TAAAAAAATACCTTTTTATGAAAATTGAGTTTCATATAGTTCGATTTTTGTGATATTATAATGAAATGGTAATTAGATCATTTTGGATTAAACTCCTTGAATCAGCATGGGCGAAGAGTTCTATCCTATGGTTATCAGGAGTCCCGGGTTCAGGGAAAAGTTTTCTTTGCCAGGGCTTGGCCGATGTGGAGTATTTTGACTGCAGCATTCCAAGACTCCGGCTGGAAATGGAAGATGGTGAGAGATTTTTTAGAAAGCTGGAGGGCAAGAGAGTTTTTCTGGACGATATTCAGCAGCTTCCCAATCACCAAGAAATTTTAAGAATTGCTGCACGGGAATCTTCCTTACCTAAAATCATTGCCACAAGCCATTTGAGCCTCGATGCTTATCCAGGCCTTATGGATATTGGATCAAGGATAGCCGAGGTTTGGCTCACACCCATTATGTCCCAGGATCTGGTGGATTTCGGTCAGGCAAGCCTGGATGATCGTTTTCTACGAGGCGGACTCCCGGCCTTTTTTCTGAAGGGGGGGAAACCGGAAAGGGAATTTCAAGAATGGGTGAATATGTTCTGGGCGAAAGAGATTCAAGAGCCTTTCCGGCTCGAACGCCGGAATTCCTTCAAAATGCTCATGGAGATACTCTTTGCCCGCAGCGGGGAACTCTTTGAAGCGAAAAGATTCGTTGACTCCTGCGGGATGAGCCATCCTACGATAATGAAGTACCTTTTAACCCTGCAAGCTTGCCGGGCGGTCCAAGTAATCCGGCCATTCTCCACACGGCATGGGATGGAAATCATTTCCACCCCCAAGACATACGCTTTTGACACCGGGTTCTTATGCAGTTTTCGCGGTTGGCAGGAACTTCGGCAAGAAGATTTCGGAGTTCTATGGAAGCACTGGATTTTGAATGAATTAAACAGCCGTCTCCAGAATAGGAGTATCCATTATTGGAGGGATAAAAGAGGGCATGAAGTAGATTTTGTTCTTGTTACCAAGGAGATGGGAATTACGGCCATCGTATGCCAATGGAAGGCGAAGGATTTTGGGGTACAAGATTTGCGGGCCTTCCGGCGGCGGTATCCTGAAGGACGAAATTGGATTGTGTGCGGCGATGGGGATACGATCCAGGCTCATACTCAAACCATGGGTAGAATAAAGGCGGAATTCATAAGCCTAGAAGAAATGAGTAAAAGGATCGGACCCCTGTGCCAGATTCAAAGCACGCACGCCCGGCAATAAAGAGTTCAATTATCCGGAAAGCAATCTCTATCAATCTCCTCATCATGATGGTATCCCGCTTGGGCAGATTTCTTTACCCAGACCCACCCCGCTGGGAATAATTTTAACAACCTTCACTTTTTTCCAATTATTTGTATTGTTTTCTTTCATCATGGTGGACCGCCGACTCTGCCAGGGGGCTTTTGGGGGTTTGACAATTCCGGGATGATTCGGTTGAGGACCCGGGGCAAGGAAATTCTGGGTAAAAGCATCGGCCGGGCGGGCCCTCTTCCTGTAGGCTTCGACCGGCTTCCTCAGAATGGGGCGGGCCGATTGGGCGACCGGCCGGTCGCCCCTACCTGGATAGAAGATTTTTACTTGTAGATTCGGATGGTTGGCACGCCCGGCCCATGAAACGGAAGCTGCCTCAGGATTTTTGCCCTGAATCCCGCCAAAGGCGGGCCCCCATGCCTGGCGCCCAACCCAGGCCCAACTTTAGTTAGCATCGATTTCAATCCGCTTTGAGCGGGTTACGGGTTTTCAAGCCTCCGCCTGTGACAGAGATTATGACTTAGGGCCTTGCCTGCAAAAGCAATGCACCTATGACGAAATTCCGGTCCGCGACCTTGCTTTCAAAAGGAGAAGGGAACCATAAAAGTAAAGTTGGGATGAATAAGGGGAGTTGACAAAAGCATTTTCCAATGATACTAAAAAAATGTTCAGTGTGCGTCTCTGAAGAAAGCGATCAGTACATGTTTCACGTGAAACATATCCCCTTCGCAAGGATTTAAGGCCCTCTTTTGAGTACTTACCCAACCCGTTATGATGTCATCGTTGTGGGAGCGGGCCACGCGGGATGTGAAGCGGCTTTGGCCTGCGCCCGCATGGGGCATCCGACTCTTCTCTTAACCATTACCTTGGAAGCGGTGGCGCGCATGTCCTGCAATCCGGCCATTGGGGGACTGGCCAAGGGACAATTGGTGAAAGAGATTGACGCCCTGGGGGGGGAGATGGGGAGGAACACCGATGAAACGGGAATTCAATTCCGTCGCTTGAATACTAAAAAAGGACCCGCAGTGCGGTCTTCCAGGGCCCAATCGGATATGCAGCTCTACCACTTGCAGATGAAAAGGGTCCTGGAACACCAGAAAAACCTCTTTCTCCGCCAGGCTTTGGTGGATGAGCTTAACATTCAAAGAGGCAGGGTGGAAGGGGTAGTGACGGATATCGGGGAAACGTTTCTTTCCAAGGCGGTCATTCTCACCCCGGGAACCTTTCTCCGTGGCCTCGTCCATATCGGCCTGAAAAAATTTCCGGCGGGAAGGCTTGGGGATCTACCCTCCACCAGACTGTCCGAAGGTCTGCATGGATTGGGCTTTTCTTTGGGACGCCTGAAAACCGGGACCTGCCCCAGGCTGGATGGGAGAACCATAGGTTTTTCAGGACTCGAGGAGCAATGGGGAGATCAGCCGCCCAAGCCCTTTTCCTTTAGCCATCGGGCAGTCCCCCTTCGTCAGGTTCCCTGCCATATAACCTACACCAATTCAAGGACCCATGATGCCATCCGCTCAGGCCTGGATCGTTCTCCTCTATATTCAGGGGTCATTAAAGGAACCGGAGCCAGATACTGTCCTTCCATCGAAGACAAGGTCGTTCGTTTTTCCGAAAAGGACCAGCATCAAATTTTTTTGGAGCCAATGGGTTTGGATACCACGGAAATTTACCCCAATGGGCTGGCCACCAGCCTTCCCATGGATATCCAGGTGCAAATGCTCCGCTCCATCCCAGGCCTGGAAAAAGTGGAAATCATACGTCCCGGTTACGCGATTGAATATGACTATTACGATCCGCTCCAATTGAAGCCTTCCCTGGAGACCAAACTGGTAGAAAATCTCTTTTTTGCCGGGCAAATCAACGGAACTTCGGGGTATGAAGAAGCGGGAGCGCAGGGCTTTATGGCGGGGATCAATGCGGTTTTAAAAATCAGGGGTGAAGAACCCTTCATTTTGCGCAGAGATGAGGCCTATATCGGGGTTCTCATCGATGACCTGGTGACCAAGGGAACTAAAGAACCCTACCGGATGTTCACCTCCCGCGCCGAATACCGCCTATTGCTGAGAGAAGATAATGCCGACCTACGATTGAGGGAAAAGGGGAGAGCCCTTGGCCTTGTGAGCGATAAGGACTACCAGGAATTCACACTGAAGCGAGAAAAGCTTCAAAGGGCAATGGAACGTCTGGGAAAAACTATTATCCATCCATCCGCCGGGGTTAACGACCGTTTGAGAGAGCTTGGGAGTTCTCCCATTAAAAACCCGATCTCCCTTTCTGACCTACTCCGCAGGCCGGAAATCCTTTTCCGCCATCTTCCCATCTTCGACCCAACCTTCGCTTCTGCCGAAGAGGATGTGGCCGAAGAAGTTGAAATCCAGATAAAATACGAAGGCTACCTCCGTAGGCAGGAAGAACAGGTGGGCAAGATGAGAAAGCTCGAGCAGATGAAGATCTCCCCGATAATGGACTACACAGGTATTCCAGGGCTTTCAACCGAAGTTAAAGAAAAGCTGACAAGGGTGAAACCACTATCCATAGGACAGGCGGCCCGTATTTCTGGAATCACTCCGGCAGCGCTATCCATTCTCATGATCCACCTCAAAAAGGCATCCATTTAAAGGGGTGAAATTTATCTGTATTATATTGATTTTATTAACTTAAATACAATAACCGATGAGCAGGTGAATCGGCCCTACCGATCCCTTTGAATTCTCGGCCGGTTTTGCTAAAAATTATTTTTCCCATGGGGCTCACAAGAAGGGCGAAACACAAAAAGCAGGAGAGCAGATCCCAATCCCCTCCGGGGCGGAAGGAGGCTTGAATTCCCTTGGGCAAAGGAGAAATTTATCAGCTTCCGGGTGGGTCTGTGGGCCGCCAGTGCTAACTTTTTCAGGAGAGATTATTTCCGGTGGATATTCAGCAACCCTCTAAACTCCTCCGCGATGGAGCTGCCGAATTGGGAGTTTCGTTGGCTGCGAAACACCTAAAAGACTTTGATCTCTACCTGCGGGAGCTAAACCAATGGCGAAAAAAAATCAACCTGGTGAGCCGGAAAGATGTTCGGGAAATCGTTCTCAAAGATTTTTTGGATTCCCTCACCCTGGTAAAATATATTTCCCGGATGGGATGTCTATTGGATTTAGGGTCCGGAGCTGGATTTCCTGGATTTCCTTTAAAGATCGTTTTTCCTGATTTGAAAGTTTGTTTTCTTGAAGCTACCAGGAAGAAGGTCTTTTTTTTGAAAGAGGTCCAGCGCCTTTTGGGCGTGGAGGGAGTTGAAATCCGCTGGTCCGCCGGCAGTCAAGGAGTAGAAGATTTACTCTGCAGGTTCGATTTCGTCGTCTCCCGCGCCTTTGGGTCCATTCAAGATTTGGCCTTTGAGGGAAGCCGATTTCTCCGCGAGGGGGGAATGATTGTAGCCATGAAAGGGAAGAAAGGGAAGGAGGAGCTGCAGGATGCCCTGCCTTCCCTGAAGGAAATAAGATTGGAGCTTGGTTTTCTGGAATCGCTTCGGCTGCCTTTCCTAAACCATGAACGGACCCTCATAGGGCTTGTTAAAAATTGAGGTTCCACGTGGAATGAGTGGCTTTTTTCCTTGAAATCTTTTCCCTGGTTAGATAAGGGATAGGAATTAGGACTGGAGAATGAAACCCATGGGAAGAATCATCAGCGTTGCCAATCAAAAAGGGGGAGTGGGTAAAACGACAACATCGGTCAATCTCTCCGCGTCGCTGGCCGTTGCAGAGAAAAAAACCCTGCTTATCGACATCGATCCTCAGGGTAACGCAACCAGCGGGGTGGGAATCGGAAAAGATAAAATATCGGGGAAGAATATCTATCAGGCTCTGATCGATCAGGCGAATGTGGAGGAATTGATCCTGGATACGGAACTTCAATACCTTAAGGTCATCCCCTCGAACATCGACCTCATCGGGGCGGAAATCGAGCTCGTCTCCTTCCCGGACAGGGAAGTCCGGTTGAAAAGGGCCCTGCATGACGTGCGCGAGGCCTTCGATTACTTGATCATTGACTGTCCTCCTTCCCTGGGCCTAATCACGGTGAATTCCCTAACTGCTTCGGATTCGGTCCTCATACCCCTCCAATGCGAGTATTACCCCATGGAAGGTCTTTCGCATCTATTGAAAACTATTACATTAATTAAAGATAACCTCAATGAGGGCCTGGCTATTGAGGGGATTTTGTTGACTATGGTGGATAAAAGAAATAACCTTTCTCACCAAGTTTCAGAGGAGGTGCGAAAGCATTTCCCCAACCTGGTTTTCAACGCCGTAATTCCTCGGAATGTGCGCTTGAGCGAGTGTCCAAGCTTCGGAAAACCGATCATTTTATATGACGCGAGCTCCCGGGGGGCGGAGAGCTATTTGGAACTGGCCAGGGAAATCATAGCCCGCAATCAACGAGGAAGCGAAAATTAAATTTTTCTTTTGACATTTTTCTTTTTTTTAGTTTAAAGTGAATGGTCATTCATTTTTATAAAAAAATCTTTATGCCGAGCTGTAACAAGGATCCGTGGATTTGACCGCGAGACAGGCATTGGGAAAAGGGTTAGGGGCGTTAATTCCGGAAAAAGGTGCCCCCGAGGCAGAAGGGAAAAGAACCCCTCAGGTTTGCGGAATTGAAGAGGTTCAACCGAATCCCTACCAGCCCAGGAAGGCTTTCTCCGAGGAACACCTCCAAGAGCTCATCGATTCCATCCGGGAAAAAGGGATTCTCCAGCCCCTGATCGTCCGGCGCAGGGGGAATGGTTTTGAACTCATCGCCGGGGAAAGAAGATGGCGGGCAGCCCAGAAGGCGGGGATGAAAGAAGTCCCCATCCTGGTTAAAGACGTTCCGGATACAGAGATGCTGGAGCTTTCTCTGATCGAGAATATCCAACGGGAGGACTTAAACCCCATCGAAGAGGCGGAAGCCTATAAACGTTTGATGGAACAATTCCATCTCACTCAGGAAGAAATTTCCAAGAAGGTCGGGAAGGACCGGACCACGATTACCAACACGGTTCGCCTGCTCAAACTCCCTCCGGAAATCAAGCAAAGCCTGGCCGATGGCAAGATCACCATGGGCCATGCAAGGGCCTTCCTGGGTCTCGAAGGCATCGATAAACAGAGGCTGTTGTTGAAAAGGTTGCTTGCGGGGGGTCTGTCTGTCCGTCAGACCGAAAGCCTGGTCAAAAGATTCCGGACCCGCCCCTCCCCTGTGTCCCGAAAGACGAACCCGGAATGGAGCAGCCTGATGGAAGAACTCCAGCAGGTCCTGGGGACCAAGGTTCGGATCATGGGAAACCGGAAACGGGGAAAGATCGAGATCGAGTTTTATTCTCTGGACGAGCTCGATCGAATCCTGGAATTCCTCCGTAAATAGGAAAGTTAAAAAGGAGAAATCGTCTGAAAAAGAAGGAAAATTCCAGCGAAGAGATCAATGCGCTTCTCGGCGGAGGAACGGAATTCGAAGGGAAGTTATCCTTTGAAGGAGCGGTACGGATCGACGGGAAATTTATCGGAGAAATCCGCGGGGAGGGAATGATCATCATCGGGGAAAAAGGGAGTTTTCGGGGAGAAATTGAGGCCGGAGTGATCATAGTCCGGGGGGAAGCCCAGGGAACCATCCGGGCCAAGAATCGCATCGAGGCCTATACTCCGGCGAAAATTCTCGCAGATCTTTATTCTCCGGTTCTGGTATTCGGTGAAGGGGTGATTTTTGAGGGATCCTCGCACATGGGCGCTGAGCTGAAAGAAGGGGATAAAGACCCGCATACGAGCGCCAAATAAATAAGAAAAACCCAAAGGATTCGGGCGCAGATGAACGCAGCTTTTCATGATTCGATCCCGCCCCAAAATATTTTCGACGTTTATCCGCGCAAATCTGTTTCCCTTGGAACAAAAAGGATTTCTTAATTTTCTAGGCAACCAAAAAGGGAACCCCTCGAGTCGGGGGGGTGATCGCGGGCTTGAAGGGGCAGGAATTCATAAATGAGTTTCCCTTCTTCAGCCTGGGGACCCATGGAGATATTCAATGATCGACCTGAACTTTACGGTAATCTTTCAGCTGGCCATTGTTTTGATCCTCATGGTTGCCTTGAGCAACCTGGTGTTCAGACCTTTTTTACGCGTAGTGCAGGAAAGAAAAGACTGGATTCAGGGAGCCGAGAAAAAAGCTCGCGAGCTCCAGCAGCGCAGTGAGGAATTAATGGAGCGGCATCGGGATTCCATGAGTGCGGCCCAGGCCCAGGGCGCTTCCATTCGGGAGGAGCTCCGCAAGGAAGGGCTTTCCAAGGAGGGGGAGGTCCTGCAGAAAGCCATGGAAGAAGCCAATCAGTTCCTGGAGGAGATGAAGGGCAAGATCCAGGAGGAAAGCGGGAAGGTCCGGGACGGGCTGAGGCTTCAGGCCCAGGCTCTTTCCCGGGAATTAGCCGAAAAAATGCTGGGGAGGAGTATTCAGTGAGAAGTTTCTTCCGCTGGTTGGGATTGAGCCTATGGGTACAGGTTGTAGGGGCCGGAAACCTCTGGGCCGCCGGGGGCGCTGGAGGCTTTTCCATGGAAGTGGTCTGGCAGATCATCGCCTTCGGCCTTCTGGCCTTCTTTCTGGTCAAAATCCTGAAAAAGCCCATGGGGACGTTTTTGGTGAAAAGGAGGGACGAAATCCGCGGTTCCCTGGATCAGGCCTCCAAGAAAGAGAACGAAGCCCAGAAACTTTTCGGGGAATGGGAGAAAAAACTCGAAGCGCTGAGCCAGGAGGTCCGGGACCTCCATGAGAGCATCCGGAAGGAAGGGGAAGAGGAGCGGCAGAAGATCGTCGAACGGGCTCAGGAAGAGGGGGAAAGGGTCCGGAAACAGGCCCAGATCATCGCTGAGCATGAAGTGAAGAAAGCCCGGATGGCGCTGAAAAAAGAAATGGTGGACCTTTCTCTGGAGATGGCGGAAAAGCTTTTGAAGGAAAAGATCCAGCCGCAGGACCAGGAGAGGCTGGTGCGTGAATATATCGGCAAGATGAGGGAACTCCGGTGATCAGCTTAACCATCGCGCGAAAATACGCCAAGGCCCTTCTGGAAATTGGGCGGAGAGAAAAGAAGCACGAACTTCTGGGAAAGGACCTGAATCAACTGTGGGGACTTCTGCAGGAGAACAAGGAGTTGAGGACGGTCCTCTTCAGTCCTTTCTATCCAGCCCCCCGGAGGAAGGCCATTGCCCGGAACATCGGCGAATCCCTGGGCTTGTCCCAATCGACCCTCGATTTCATCAACCTGCTCATCGAACGGGATCGGATGGACCATTTCCCCGCAGTGGTCAAGTCCTACGAGGAACTCTGCGATGCAGTTTCGAACCGTCTGCGGGCCTCTCTGGCTTCCACGGGGAAGCTCCCCCCGCAGCTCGTGGGGGAGATCCGGACCCAGCTAGAGTCCGCCACCGGAAAAGAAGTGATCCTTTCCACCCAGGAGGATCCTTCGCTCATCGGCGGGGTGGTCACCAAAATCGGAAACATCATCTATGATGGAAGCCTCAAAACCCAGCTTTTGAAGTCTAAAGAGCATCTATACAAGGAGTGAGCCAAAATGGCCGTTCAGATCAAAGCCGACGAGATCACCGAGATCATCCGCAGTCAAATTCAGGGATTTGACCGGAAGCTGGATGTGGCCGAGACCGGGATCATTCTATCCGTGGGAGACGGGATCGCCCGGATTTATGGCCTGGAAGGGGTCATGGCCGGGGAACTTCTGGAATTCCCCCAGGGCGTCTTCGGCATGGCCCTCAACCTGGAGCAGGACAACGTGGGGGCCGTTCTTTTCGGCGAGGACAAGCTCATCAAAGAAGGGGACATCGTCAAGAGAACCAAAAGGATTTCCCAGGTCCCCGTGGGAGACGAGCTCATCGGGCGAGTGGTGAACTCCCTGGGCCAGCCCATCGATGAAGGCCCGCCGATCGAGGCCAAGCAATTCATGAACATCGAGCAGAAGGCTCCGGGCATCGTGGTCCGCCAGCCGGTGAAGGAGCCGCTCCAGACCGGCCTGAAAGCCGTGGATTCGATGATCCCCATCGGACGGGGTCAACGGGAATTGATCATCGGAGACCGCGGCACCGGGAAAACGGCCCTAGCGGTGGACGCAATCATCAACCAGAAAGGGTCCGGGGTCTACTGTTTCTACGTGGCCATCGGGCAGAAACGGTCCACCGTGGCCCGGGTGGTGGATGTTTTCAAGAAATACGGGGCCATGGAGTACACTACGGTCGTGGCGGCTACCGCCTCCGAGCCGGCGCCCATGCAGTACATCGCCCCCTATGCCGGCTGCGCCATGGGGGAATACTTCCGGGATTCGGGAAAGCACGCCCTTTGCATCTACGACGACCTGTCCAAGCATGCCCAGGCCTACCGGCAGATTTCCCTTCTTCTTCGCCGTCCACCCGGACGGGAGGCCTATCCCGGGGACATCTTTTACCTTCATTCCCGGCTCCTGGAGCGGGCGGCCAAGATGCGGGATGACCTGGGGGGCGGGTCCCTGACCGCTCTGCCCATCATCGAAACGCAGGCGGGCGACGTTTCGGCCTACATTCCCACTAACGTCATCTCCATAACCGACGGCCAAATCTACCTGGAGTCGGAGCTTTTCTATTCCGGAGTCCGGCCGGCCATCAACGTGGGACTTTCGGTTTCCCGAGTGGGAGGCAACGCCCAGATCAAGGCCATGAAACAGGTCGCCGGAAGCCTCAGACTGGACCTGGCCCAATACCGGGAGATGGCCGCTTTCGCCCAGTTCGGGAGCGACCTGGACAAAGCCACCCAGGCCCAGCTGGCCCGGGGCTCGCGGCTGGTGGAAATTCTCAAGCAGCCCCAGTACCGGCCCCTTCCCGTGGAAAAACAGATCCTGATCATCTTCACCGGCACGAACGGGTTCCTGGATATGTACCCGGAAAGCGTCCTGGCCCGGTATGAAAAAGAGCTCTTTGAGTTCGTGGACAAGCAATACCCGGCCGTTCTCGCGGATATTCGCCAGAAGAGAACGATCGATGCCGAACTGGAAAAGAAGGTGAAAGACCTCCTGGAGGAGTTCAAAGGAAAGTTCAAGGCGGAGTAATCATCCATGCCCAAAGCAAGCCTTCGCGATATTCGCAAACGGATCGCCAGTGTTCGATCGACCCGTCAGATCACCAAAGCCATGAAAATGGTGGCAGCGGCCAAGCTGCGGCGGGCCCAGGAGAACATTCTGGCCAATCGACCCTACGCCGCCAAGATGCTCGAGGTCCTGCGCAGCCTGGCGGCCCGAACTTCCCCGGATGCCCATCCTTTATTATACCGGAGGGATTTCAAGCGGATCGAGCTCGTGGTCCTCACCTCGGACCGCGGCCTCTGCGGGGCCTTCAACATGAACCTCATCCAGAGAGCTGAGCGGTTCCTGGCAGAGGAAAAAGCGGGCGCTGAAAGCCTATCCCTTTCTTTCATCGGCCGGAAAGGCCGGGATTATTTCCGCAAGAAGAAGGTCACTATCCGCCAGGAGTACGTCAACCTCTACGGAAAAGTGGACTATGCCCTGGCGTCCCGCATCGGGCAGGACCTGGTGCAGTCCTACGTGGAGGAGCGGGTGGACGCCATCTACCTCCTCTACAGCGAATTCAAATCGGCCATCCAGCAGCGGGTGGTTCTGGAGAAAATCCTGCCGCTGGCAGCCGACCTCCTGAAAGAGGCCGGAAAGGGAAAAGAAACCCCCCCGGCGGGCCCGGGCGTCGCGGCCTCGGTGGACTATATCTACGAGCCGTCAGAGGTGGAGATCCTGGGAAAAATCCTGCCGATGTACGTTGAAGTGCAGGTGTACCGGGCCCTGCTGGAGTCCGTGGCCTCCGAGTTCGGAGCGCGGATGACGGCCATGGAAAACGCCACCCAAAACGCGGGGGAGATGATCGACAAGCTCACCCTGATTTACAACAAGGCCCGCCAGGCGGCGATCACCAAGGAGCTGATTGAGATCGTGAGCGGGGCCGAGGCGTTAAAATAAAAAATTGGGACGCAGAGGAACGCAGATTTTCAGGATCCAATCAAGACAAGAATATTTTTCGGCGTTTATTCAAGCAGAATCTGGGTCTCTTTAAAGAAAAAGGATTATCATAATTTCCTGAGCAATAAAAAAGTCAGCGATCAGCCGTCAGCGAAACAAAAGAAATCGATTTTCGTTGATCGCTGAAAGCGGATAGCTGATAGCCAATGAAGGAGGATGACTGTGATTCAGGTTGGAAAGATTGTCCAGGTCATCGGACCGGTGGTAGACGTGGAATTCGGCGGCGGAGAGCTTCCCCCCATCTTCGGGGCGGTCAAGATCACCAACCCCCGCATCGATGAGCGGGAGGAGAACCTCATCGTGGAGGTGGCCCAGCACCTGGGAGACGAAGTGCTCCGGTGCGTGGCCATGGACACGACCGACGGGCTGGTGCGGGGGATG
>Ga0316626_10001110_pt1 | contig 11706 bp, 7 predicted proteins | sample OWC_Aug_T1_C1_D5_FD_207656 | JGI IMG/M metagenome (GOLD analysis project Ga0316626, IMG submission 207656) | Wetland soil microbial communities from Old Woman Creek delta, Ohio, United States - OWC_Aug_T1_C1_D5_A | ecosystem: Environmental > Terrestrial > Soil > Wetlands | place: USA: Ohio...
CGCGCTGTCAAGGAGAGCATCCATGAGATCGGCCACACCCTGGGTTTGGAGCACTGCCGGGACCGCAATTGCGTCATGTTCCTATCTAGAAGCATCGCCGACAGCGACCTGAAGCGGGCGGCGTTCTGCCCCAAGTGCCGGGCGGTGGTGGGCAGGGCGATCGGGTAGGGAAAACGGGGGAGCCGGGGAACCGGGGAGCCGGGAAGCCGGTGGGCTAGCCGGGGAACCGGGGAGCCGGGGGAACGACGGACTGGCTTTCCGGCTTCCCGGCTAACCGGCTTGCCCCCCGGCTCACCGGCTAACCGGCTAACCGGCTCGCCCGTTTCATGTTTATCTTTGCCCGAAACCTTTAATGCTTTCTTTAACAATACGAGAAATGCGGCGGCTCGCCGCGGGGAAAGGGGCATGGGAAAGCGAACAGCCTATGCACCTTAAGGATATATACGTCGAGAACTTCAAGTCGTTCGGCAGGAAGCTCCATATACCGTTCCTGCCCGGCTACACGACGATAACCGGGCCCAACGGCAGCGGCAAGTCCAACATAGCCGATGCCATCCTTTTCGTTCTGGGCCCCAAGTCCTCCAAGGCCATCCGCGTCGGCAAGCTGACCGATCTAATTTTCGACGGCGGGAAGGAGAAGAAGCCGGCCGGCTATTGCCGGGTCGTCCTCACGTTCGACAACGCCGACCGGGTCATCCCGGTCGACGAGGACGAGGTCCGGATATCCCGCGTCGTCCGGGTGGCCTCGGGCAACGCCCGCCAGCGCAAGGAGCTGCCGCTCTCGGCCGTGCCACCCTCGACCATGACGGCGCCGGCCGGCGCCCAGCAGACGCTGGAGGGCCCGGCAGGCGGCCCGGCTCCGACGGAAGGCGCCGGTGAAGCGGCCGGCGGAGCGCCGGCGGAGGGCGCGCCCGTCCCGGCGCCGGCACCGCGCTCGGCCGGTCCCGGCTATTACAGTTACTTCTACGTCAATGAGCGCGCCTCCTCGCTGGGCGAGTTCGACAACCTGCTGTCGCATGCCCGCATCAGCGCCGAGGGCTACAACCTGGTCCAGCAGGGCGACATCAACCGCATAGTGCTCATGACCAACCTCGAGCGGCGCCGGCTTCTCGACGACATCGCCGGCATCACCAAGTACGACGAGGACATCGAGCGCGCCGACTCAAAGCGCGGCGAGACCGAGGAGAACATCGGCACCATCGAAACGCTGCTCGACGAGATAAAGCGCCAGGTCAGCCAGCTCCAGAAGGAGCGCGACTCGGCGCTGAAGTACCGGGACCTGCGCGACAAGCGGGACGATTGCAAGCTCCAGGCGGCCTTCCGCCGCCGGCAGGATGTCGAGCAGGAGATAGCCGACCTGAGCAAGCAGATAACCGACCTCCAGACCGAACAGACGGCCGCGGGGGCCGCCATGGAGGAGCTCCAGAAGAAGCTGATGAAGGCCAAAAGCGACGTGGAGGGCATGGAGAACAAGCTCGCCGAGGCGGGGGGCGCCGACGCCCAGGAGCTGCGGACGAAGATAGACAACCTCCGGCTGGAGATGATGCGTGCGAAAGACTCGGTCGACACCAGCCGCGAGCGCATAAAACAGCTCAAGGAAGGCGGGGGGAAGACGGGCTCCGACCTCAAGACCCTCGAAAAGGAAATAGACGGGCTGAAGGCGGAGCAGGACCGGCTCGCCGGCGAACTGGCGGACCTGCGCGATCAGGACAAGGCTGTGTCCGACGAGTTGAAGGCCGCCAACGACAGCGTCGCAAGATCGGACACCAAGGCGTTCAAGATCCAGCGCGACCTGGTCTCCATGAAAAAGGAGGTCGAGGCCAGGGAGGAGGAGCAGCACAAGCTCATACTGGAGAAGGAGAGGCTCGAGGACCGGGTGGGCCGCGCCAACCAGGACATCGCCCAGATAGAGGAGAACATCAAGAAATACGACTTCCAGATGAGCGACATCGAGTTCGACCTCAAGAACCTGCGCGGCGAGGCGAAAACGACCGTCACGTCGCGCAAGGACCTCCAGACGGACTACTCATCCAAAAAGGCGGAGGAGGAGAAGCTTTCCAGGCTGGGCCGGGAGCTCGAGGAGAAGGTGAGGGAGTTCCGCCGCCGGTGGGAACAGCTCCGGGCCGAGGCGGCCGCCGCCGCCAACGTCCAGAAGGGCTACACCGCGGCGGTCGAGTCTGTCCTGGAGGCCCGCGACAAGGGCGAGCTCAAGGGCGTCGTCGGGACGATAGCCGAGCTTGCCAGCGTCAAGAGCGAGTACGAATCGGCCCTCACGGTGGCGGCGGGCGGCCGGATGCAGTCCATCGTGGTGGACGACGACGAGGCGGCGGCCCGGGCCATCAACTACATCAAGCAAAAAAAGATCGGGCGGGCCATCTTCCTGCCGCTCAACAAGATGATTCTGGGCCGGCCCAGCGGAAAGGCGCTCATGGCCGTCAAGGACCCGGCCTCGCTCGGCTACGCCATGGACCTCGTCAAGTTCAAGGAGGCCTACCGGGCCGCCTTCTGGTTCGTGTTCGGCGACACCATCGTCGTCAAGGACCTCACAGCACTGCGCAAGCTCATGGGCGGCGTCCGGCTGGTCACGCTGGACGCCGAGCTTGCGGAACCGTCGGGGGCGATGATAGGTGGCACGCCCGAGACTGCGCTCCTGCGCTTCGGCGCGCCCTCCGAGAGCGAGCTGAAGAAGGTGGGCCAGGCGCTGAAGGAAGCGGTGGAGGCCGCCGACAAGACCTCGCAAAGGTTGCAGGTGCTGCGCGGGGAGATCGACCAGATGGAGCACTCGGTGACGGAAACAAAGAGCCGCGAGAACGACTTCGAGTTCAAGACCGCCACGATGGAGTTCAAGAAGAAGGAGTACTCCGGCACGCGCGATGCCCTGAAGAAGGAGCGCGAGACCAAGCTGCGCGAGCGTGACGAGGCCCAGAAGGCCGTCGAGAAAACGGCCCAGAAGATAGCCGAGATGGAGGCCCAGCTGGGGGAGCTAAGGCAGGAGCGCGACGGGCTTTCGAAGAATTTGGTGCAGGCGACGCCCCAGCAGCTGGCGGCGAGGATGAAGAAGCTCCAGGACGCCCTGCTCAAGACCGGCAACGAGATGCGGGACAGGGCCTCGGCCCTGGAGACGCAGGCGACCAAGATCAAGCTCCTCGAAGAAAAGCGCGAGGAGCTGAGGAAGGCCCTGGCCGGCTCGCAGAAGGAGATGAAGGACTGCGAGGCCGCCATCCTCCGTTCGAAGGACCTGGCCCAGAGATCCTCCGACGAGCTCAACGTCCTGATGGAGGCCGAGGAACGGTCGTCCAAGGAGGTCAAGCAGTGGCAGGCCAAGCGGGACGCCGCTTACAAGCTCAAGACCGACCTGGAGACGGCCGCCGACAAGGCCAACGGCAAGCTGGAGACCATCGGCGACATGATGATCTCGGCGCGCTCGAAGATCCGCCTGCTCGAGGACCGCCTATCGGAGATAGCGGCCGAGATAGGCACGCAGACGCTTTCGGCAAAGGGCAAGCTGCCGCCACTGGCGGAGTTGGAGGGCACCGTCAAGGAGTGCGAGCTCCAGATGCAGGCCCTGGAGCCCGTGAACATGCTCGCCATCGACGAGTACGACAAGCAGGCGAAGCGCAGCGGGGACCTGGCCGGCGAGCTCGAACAACTTCGTACGCAGCGCGAGAACCTGATGGCCCTGGTCAACGAGCTCAACGGCAAGAAGAAGTTCGGCCTGACCAAGGTTTTCGAGGGCATCAACCGCGCGTTCGGAGGGATATACAACGAGCTGTCGGGCGGCGGGAACGCCATTTTGGAGCTGGAGAACCCCGAGAACCCCTTCGAGGGCGGCCTGATAATAAAGGCCCAGCCCAAGGACAAGAAGGCGCAGAGGCTCGAGAGCCTCTCGGGCGGCGAAAAAAGCCTCACGGCGCTCTCGCTCATCTTCGCCATACAGCAGTACCAGCCGTCGCCGTTCTACCTCCTCGACGAGGTGGACATGTTCCTGGACGCGATAAACGCCGAGAACGTCGCCAACCTCATCAAGAAGAACACGCAGCTCGCCCAGGTGGTCCAGATAACGCTGCGCAAGGTGACGCTCTCCAAGGCGGACCACCGCTACGGCGTCACGATGCAAGGCAACGGAATCAGCGACATAATAGGCAACATCCGCATTACGGATGTCGCAGAGGACGGGAAGATCGCGGCCCCTCCGTCGGGGCCGGTGAAGCAGTGAGGTGGACCCGATGGCCGACAGGACGAGGCACCCGCAGGGAATCGAACCGACCGAGGACACGCCCTACCAGCCCGACTACTTCGGGCCGGAGCGCTACGAGGACTACGACAGCGGCGAGCAGGTCATAAACCACCTGATGTTCTACAAGTCCATAATAAGCGAGGAGGACTCGGGCCAGAAAATAAGCGAGTACATGGAGCTGGTCCGGGGCCTCAAGGAGGGCGAGCACCTCCCGATAAAGGACCCGTTCGACAAGTCGATAGCCCTGACGTTCGAGCTCGTGATGCAAAACCACATGAACCCCTGGGACGTCGACCTGCTCAAGTTCTCCAACCTGTACATGGAGCGGATGAAGGCCGAGCAAGAGGTCGACTTCATCACCGCCGGCCGGCTGATGTTCATGGCCTGGTCGGTGCTGAAACTGCAGTCGGACGAGGTGCTGGCCCAGAGCCAGCCCGCCCCGGCGGCGCAGCCGCTGGACGCCGGCTGGGACCCGGGCACCGCCGCCGACTGGATGCAGTCCGACGCCTCCGTGGACTTCACGACCGCCGTGCTCAACCGGCCCGAGCCGCCCCTGCAGGAAAGCGTCTACCGGCACGGCACCCGCCCGGTGACGCTGTTCGAGCTCGTGGGGGCCTTCGAGGAGGCGCGGAAGGAGGCCGAACTGCAGAAAGTGCTCTCGGAGGAGCGCCGCAAGCAGCGCCTGCTCTGGGAGAGCCAGAAGGCAATGCGCGTCGACAAGATGATGCACCGCGAGGACCTGCAGGAGGACATCAACCAGGTCTGGGGCAAGATATTGCCGCTTTCGGGCAGGATACCGCTCGGGAAGCTCTGCAACGACGGCTGCGACGAGGATCGGCTCACTGCCTTCGTTTCAATACTCTTTCTGGCCTTCGTGAAGCAGATACGGGTCTGGCAGGAGGACTTCCCCTACGGCGAGATCTACATCGAGAAATCCGGCGAGGCCGAGCTTCCGCTCGAGAAGCTTCAGAACATAACGCACCCCCAGCGCAAGGAGATATGGGACGTCAAGAAGAAGAAGGGCAAGTTGTTCCGGAAGAAGAAGGGGGGCGAAAAGAAAGGGGTGGAGAAGGGTAAGAAGGGTGAAAGGGTGGGAGGGGACGAGGACCGGCCCGCTGCCTCGCCACAGCCAGCACCCACCCCATCCGCGCGCAAGGATGGCAAGGAGGGCTTACCGCCCACGGACAAGCCGGAAAAAGCGGCCCACGAGCACCACAAGGCGCCGTCGCCGTCGCCCTATGCAGCGCCGGCGCCACCGGCACCCGTGGAAAACCAGGTCCCGCCGCCCGTCCCCGATTCGCAGCCGGTGCAACGCTGAGCGGCTTCGGGCAACCAGTGAAAACCTTGAATACGCCCACGCCGTTCCCTGCCGCAATGGAGACCAAGCCCGCAATGGCGCCTTTGGCCGCCCCGGCTCCTCCGCCGGGCCCGGCCACGCCGCCGCGTTTTGTGGCCGTCCTGGCCTTCCGCGAGCGCCGGCCGCTCCTGCGCAGGAAGCCCCGGCCCGAGGGAAAGCGGCGCCGGCTGCCCATCCTCAGGCGCCGAAAGCCCCGCCCGCCCAAGGCGCCCAAGAGCCGCAAGTTCATCCTGGTCTACAACCAAAGGCGCGGCTGGGAGCTTCCCGGCGGGGGCGTCCTCGAGGGCGAGACGCCCGAGCAGGCGGCGATGCGCGAGTTTAGGGAGGAGACGGGCTACGAGGTGGCGCTGGAGGACCGCCTCCCGTCGGAGAACGGCGACTTCTTCGTCGGCAAGCTGGGGCGGCGCCGCGGGATGCCGGCGGACACGGACGTCAAGGAGATCAAGTTTTTGCGCGACATGCCGAAAGAGGGGCTGGCGTTTTCGGCCGCTGAATACGAAAGGCTCCTGGCGGCGGCGCGCGGGAAAGGCTACTGATGGCGGCCGTCACCTGTACGGGTTAGCGCAATCATTATCTGGCCCCAGCGGCATGGGCCCCCCAAGGGTTGGCTCCGACCTTGGGCAAGATACTTGGTCTGGGAGAGGGCACCCACTGGGCGCTCGGCGTGGTGTTCATCCTCCTCTTCTCAGTGGGGCTGCTCTCCGGGCTCCTGTCCATGTCCAACGGGGACATGGCGACGGCCTCCCAGTCCATCGGCATCTGCACCGTCATAGGCCTTGTCCCGGCCATCCTCTTCTTCTATTTCGCCGCCAGGCTGGCCAAGGAGCGCGGCGACCTCGAGCGGCTCGGCCTGTTCCTCGCAAAGAAAGGGCGGGCCACGGTGGCCGATGTCTCCTCCGAGTTCAAGTGGACCGAATCCGACGCCGAGGACAAGATAGTGACCGCGCTGGCCGAGAACAAGGTCGCCGGGAACTTCGACCGGGGGACAAGGCAGTTCTTCACCGAAGCCAGCATGCAGAACATGGAGTTCGTCGCCAAGTGCGCAAGCTGCGGTGCGAGCATCGGCGCCTGGGTCTCCAAGATGGAGCCGGCGAAATGCGCCTACTGCAACAGCGAGCCGCGGGCCGCTTTCGTTTTGCCGGCGCCACCAGCGCCGCAGGCGCCCGTCATGAGGTTCGACCCGCGCACCGGCCAGCCCCTGCAGTATCCCGCGCCGCCCGCCGGCGCCGCGTATGTCGCACCGACCGGAGGAGCGCCCGCCTACGGGATGCCGGCCTACGGAGCGCCCGGATACGGGGCGCCGCCCGGCCAGCAACCGGTGGCCGCATACCAGCCGGCGCCGGCCCCGTTGCAGGCCGCGCCACCCGGCCAGATGCCGCCACCGCCCGGCCAGGGCCCGGTGGTCCCGCCGGTGGGGACAGGCTACATCTCGCCCTATCCCGAGGGAGCCCCGCCACCGCCGCCGCCGGCGCCGCGCCAGAAGCGGACCGTCAAGTTCCTTTTCTTCTCCCTCAAATCGGGCGCGCTGAAGACCGTCGGGTTCACCCTGTTCATCCTGGGCGTGCTGTTTTTGGCCGCGGCCATCTCCATCGCCGGCACATTCTGGCAGGGACCGGTCCTCACAATGGTATGCTCGGCGATCTTCTACCTGCCCCTTCTGCTCATCGGGGGCGCCCTCATAATCCGCGCCTACAGGGAAGAGAAGTACAAGGAGCGGCTCCTGGACATCGTCGATTATATCGAGACCTACCGGCGGATAACGCTAAACCTGCTGGCGCAGAAGATGAAGATCCCCGAGGACGAGGTCCGCAAGATAATCCGCGACATCATGGAGTTCGAGCTGGTCGAGGGCTATCTCACTCCGGACCAGAGCGAGTTCATCGTCAGCCTCAGAAAGGAGGACGTGAGGACCGTGAGGGCCTGCCCCTATTGCCGGAACCAGAATATCAGCGTCCAGGTGATACGCGGCGGTAGCGAGAAGTGCCCCTACTGCAGCGGCGTCATCTATTTCCAGGAGGGGAGCTGAGATGGGCTTCCTCTTCGACATCAAGGAGGCCACCTACAAGTGGCTGGGCATCGGCTGCATCGTGTTAGGCCTGATACTGGTAGCGTTCGGCTGGGACATGCTGAGGAGCCCGGACACGGCCTACCTCGGCTACGAGGCTCTCGGCGGCTGCCTGCCGTTCATGCTCGTGATCGGCATACTGTTCATCTCGGTGGGCCTGAAGGCGGAGCGCGAGGTCAAGGAGTTCGAGAAGCTTGCCGCCTATCTCAAGGCCTACCGGCGGATAAAGATACCGGCGCTGGCCTCGAAGATGAAGCTCTCCGAGTACGAAACGGAGCGGCGCATCATCAAGTGCGTGAGGCTCCGGCTGCTCGCCGGGCATATCGACAGGGCCACCGACGAGTTCTTCAACCCGGCCGGAATGGAGGGAAAAACGCTCATCACCTGCCCGCATTGCGGCGGTTCGGTGGAGCAGATGGTCATGGCCGGCGAGACGGGGAAGTGCCCGTACTGCGGGAGCCTGCTGACCACGGGAAAGGGATGAGCCATGGCGCGATACAGCACCCGCAGGCGCGCCTGGTTCCATGCCCGGACGGATGGACCCGCGGCCCCGGCATATCAGGACCGGGACAGCGTTCCTTGGGTCGTTCGGTCCGTTTCGGACCGCGTTCCCCCACCGGCCTATCACAAGCAGGGCCCCCTGCCCGAGCCCAAATTCGACGAACGCGGCATCGTCCCGCCGCCGGTCTACGACGAAGGCGCCCAGGATACGCGTCGCGCGCGGTCCGGGGGCCACTGAGCCGGCGCAACATTATTAATCGCCGGCGCCAATGGTGGAGCCGGCACCCCGATGCCCCAGATACTGTCGCTTCTCAAATACAGCTTCACGAACCAGCGCAGTGTCGCCCTTAACGTCTATTCAGTTCTCGCGACCATCTGGGCCACCGGCTGGCTGGTGTTGTGGACCCTGGCGTTCATCGCCGTTTCGGGCGAGTACACCGGCACCGCGGTCGAGATAATGGGCAGCGTGTGCGCCTGGTTCGCCATCGTCGTGGCCTTCTGCCTTCTCCCGATCATAATCCAGATCGGCTGGGCGTTGAAGGTACGAAGGGAGGAGGCCGCGGCAATGCCGGGGCCCTGGCTATACGGTCCGGCGCCGGTCTTCCAAGCGCCGCCCGTGCCGCCCGCCTACCAACCGGCCTATATTGGCGGCGGCTACCGGGTAACCGACCGGCTGCTGGAAGAGGAAAAGCGAAGAACGCGCGAGCTCGAGTACGAGAACGTCCTCCTCAAGCAAAAGGTGAGGGACCAGGAAAGCGCCCGCCGGTCGATGACCACCGTGGAGAAGCTGGTCGAGGCCCAGGGCCTGGAACATGAGCGGCGCTATGACGAAGCGGGGCAGGTTTACGAGGAAATGGGCCGCTGGGAGGACGCCAGCCGGGTCCGGATGCTCCAGATAAAGGGCGGGAACCCGTGATACTTTTGTGCGTTCGGGGTGCTGGGTGGCGGGTGCAGGGTGGATGGCACAGGTTTTGGGGAAGGAAGCGCTGGTTCGTCATACCCTGAACCCTGAACCCTGAACCCTGAACCCTGAACCCTGTCAAAAGTGGTAGGTACCACCTGCGTATTATATACCACCTCCTTTCAAAACACAGTCCAGCAAGGAGGATAGTCGAATGTCACGCTCGCAACTATATCAAAAGCCGGGGTCGGCGAGGTCGGCCCCGGTCGGGTTGTCCATGCTTCTGATCGCAGGCCTGCTGCTGAACGTCCCGGCCCTCGCCGGGGCGCTCGGTACGGGAGGGGGGCCCGGCGAGCCGCCGGTGGGGGACTGTTCCCGTGGTCTTGGCGCGGCGGAGGGCGCCGCCGGCGCCCGGTTCGACGGCGCGCTCTCGACGGTCATCAGCTTCCCGTTCGCGGGCGGGCTGGACGAGAGCCTGCGCGTGGTCCTGCCGGAGCAGTGCCTCGTGCTCAACGCCACGCTCCAGCTGGACGGCTCATCGGCCATCCCGCCGGCCAAGGACCGGTCGTGCACCTTCGCCGACATCGAGAACAACCGCGCCTACGACGGCGTCAGCGAGGACTGCCCGCCGACCGGCGGCCCGGGCAATTTCCAGGCCAACCAGTTCGGCGGCTCCAGCTATTCGGCCGTCTCCCGCCAGGACGGGAGCTTCTACGAGACCATGACCTGGGGCTTCGGGAGCCCGTACCACCTTTTCAAGTTCAAGGTGACGGAGGACGTCGTCACGAGCCTCAGCGTCAAGTACGTCGGCAGCGGCTACGACTGGCTTTTAATGTACACGGACCTCCAGCTCTACATCTACAGCTCCGGCCACTGGTCCAGCATCGGCGGGCACTCCGCCATGGGGCCGGACAGCACCCTCGTGACCATCAAGAAGACCATCAATTCCCCCTCCGGGTGCATTGACCCGGCCGGGAACGTCTATATACTCGCCATGGGCCCGGACGGCTGGATCTTCAGCTTCCTGGACACGGACTACATCGAGCTCACCGTGAAGGGGTCGGACTACGCCTGGCCCAGCGAGCTTTCGCTCGACGTGGGCGCCGACGGTGTTGTCGAGCTCGGATGCCCCGGAGAGCTCAAGGGCACGACCGTCATCGGCTCCGAGCTCCTGAGGGGCCCGCTCCAGGCCTTCGTCGACGCCATAAGGGAGGAGGGCGGCTCCGTGGAGGTCCCGTTCCGGTTCGGCTCCGACACAGGCGGCGTGCTGGCGGTGCAGGGGCTGGTGGAGATAGACCTGCCGCCCGTGTTCTCTCCCATACCGCCGGAGAAGCTTTGGTTCGACGAGGACACGACGGCGTATGCCCTTATCGACTTGGACAGCTATTGCCAGGACGACCGGGACCTGAGGCCGCGCTACGAGATATTCCAAAGACCCCCCGATGGCAAGCTCAATTGCACGGTGAACGCCTCCGGCCACCACCTCGACCTTTCTGCCACGGCCGCCAACTGGTCCGGCACGCGGGAGTTCGGGCTGCGCGCCACGGACCAAAGCGGCCTTTCCGCCGAAACCTTCTTCAATGCCACGGTGCTGCCCGTGAACGACCCCCCGGTGCTTCTGCCCGTCGCGGACCAGACGGCCTACGAGGACCAGCCGTTTTCACTGATGCTGCGCGCCTTTGACGTCGACGACCCGGCCGAGAAGTTGACGTTCTCGGATGACTTCGCCCTGGCGGACATCGGCGCCACGACCGGCGCCCTCTCGTTTGCCCCGACCAACGACCAGGTCGGCCGCTATCCGGTGAACGTCACCGTGCAGGACCCGTCGGGCACCAAGGCATCCATATTCTTCTGGCTTTCGGTCGAGAACGTGAACGACCCGCCCATCCTGTTGTGCGACGAGGAGCTCTTCGCCATCGAGGACGAGCCCTTCGAGTACGAGCCTTACGCTGGGGACATCGACGCGGGCGAAAACCTGACCTTCTCGCTGGAAAGCGACATCCGGGATCTGAAAGCGGACCCGGGGACGGGGGTCATCGAGTTCGTCTTCGAAAACGAGCATGTCGGGGAGCACAGGCTCGAGCTTTCCGTGACGGATTCGGCCGGGGCCGTGGACATTCGGGACATCCTGCTCACCGTGGAGAACGTGAACGACCCGCCGGTGCTGGAGCAGGACGTGCAGCTTGGGGCCGTCGAGGACGAGGAGTTCGAGTACCAAATCAACGCCACGGACGTGGACCGGGGCGACAGCCTGACGTATTCCATCGATTCGGATCTTTTGGAGCTCGACGAGAGGACCGGCGTCATCAGCTTCACGCCCGGCGACGGGCACGTCGGGCGCCACAAGCTCACGGTGACCGTGACGGACCGGTCGGGCGCCTCGGCCCAGGCGCGATACATGCTCACAGTGGAGAATGTGAACGACCCGCCTTCGCGGCTTGCGATAGTTTCGCCCCGGGCCAACGCGGAATTGCGCGAGGGCGAAATGGTCCTGCTTTCGGCGACGGCCTTCGACCCGGACATCGGGGACATCCTTGCATACACCTGGAAGGAGGGCGCGCTCATCCTCGGCCGCGGCGCCAACCTCAGCGCCAGCTTGCCCGCCGGGAAGCACCTGGTCACGCTCGAGGTCTCCGACGGGACCG